>Ga0116231_10008435_pt1 | contig 18102 bp, 18 predicted proteins | sample S1TSphgellanicum_2_FD_89695 | JGI IMG/M metagenome (GOLD analysis project Ga0116231, IMG submission 89695) | Host-associated microbial communities from peat moss isolated from Minnesota, USA - S1T2_Fd - Sphagnum magellanicum MG | ecosystem: Host-associated > Plants > Peat moss > Unclassified...
AGACCTGATGGGTATCATAAAATTATGATACCCACCCAACACTGGTTCTATCCTGGCCACCAAAGCCAAGTTCCAAATGCACTTTGGGAAGCCTAGGCTTTTCGAGTCTTTTGGTCCTCAAAAGCACCAAATTCACCAGTCCACCTAACATTTGCTTCAAAAACTGATACCCTACCCTACTTAAGTAGGTGGCTAGACCTCATTTACATGGAATAGTTATTTATTTTTTATTATTATTATTTATTATTATTGCAATTATTAGGTTTGGGGTCTCTTTTCCCACCCTAAACAACCTATGTTATAACAAATGAATGAAAACTTTTGCTCTTTTCTATTAGGTGGTTAGATGGTAAATATGAAGAAGGTTTTGGAAAAATAATCAATTCCTCTACCTTCTTATGGCCAAGAGTAATGGGGGAAGCCCACCATTAGTCATCGCCTTGCAAACAAGAAGGCCAACCTTAGAAATAGCGATGTCAATGCTTTAGAGGTTGGTTCTCATGAACATTGTGCTTCAAACATCTTGTTGAGTTTGAACCCATTTGCCTAATGCTAACCCAACATGGTGATTAACATCGGTTCAAAGAACCAAATGGAAAAAATCCACCCCATCCGGTGGATAGAGCGATCAACTAGGTATTGTGTTGGTGGGTGTTTGGTTCACTATCGCCAAATTTTTATGTTCTCTAACTAAATCCATGTTGTAAAAACCTTCAATGTATCATGGAGTAAGTACTAGGTTCCAATAATAAATAGCCAACAATATAGAAGGATTTTTAAAAATTTTCATATTTTGTTTATAGCCAAAATTTGGCTCAATCATCTTATGGATGAATCATCACTACTACGACATCCATCACAACATCAACTCAAAGAAGAAGAAAAAAAAAAAAACAATAATGGGTTGATGATAATGTGATTCAGAGGAACTAATGATCCAAATTGAGGTATCATATTGCAAAATTAATTAATTATGAAGTTTCTATCTTCGAGTTCCCCTTTCCCCATCCGCACCCAAACCCTAAAATTGTTAAAAACTAGGGTTTGGACACCTAGAAAATATTTCCCTAATGATGATGATGATGTTCGGCACCCCCTTTTTGCCTGGGCTAATAATACCATGGCCAAATGTTGTGAGATACCCTACTACCTGGATGGGTTTGGCATACAAGTGCCAAATAATTAATTAATTTTAAAATATAAGATTCGTCATGTGAGTTTTTTAATTTTGAACTTTTTCAGGATATAACAAGTTTAAATATTAAATTTTAATTAAACTTTCAGTGGTCTTATTGTTCTTATTGTTTAGTGCGGTTACAACTCATGTGTTTAGGGTTTGATTCCAAATTCTTGCAATTTAAAATTTTGAAATTTTCAACAAGTAAAAAGGCTAATTTATTTTCAAAAAAATTTAATTTATGCTGAAGTCACCCATGTACTACAATAACTTACTTACACATTAGAAGAAAAACATTGTATAAAGTTTTTATTTTTTAAAAAAAGGCAAGAATGAGAACCCATTCACAAGAAATACAAGACAAATAAAAAACCCAAAAACACATATCATGAAAAAACATAACAATCAAGACACCACTAATACACTAATAAAATAAAAGACCATTGCTATTATTTGACTTAGAATGAAGAACGATTGAATGTTATGTTTTGCAAGACAATTTGAAGAAAACTCATGACGGAGAGAGGGAGTCGTCCTTTGGAAAGGAAAGCTTAAAGCTTGCGTTCTCTTAAGTATACACTTTGTTGGCATAGTAGCCTAGACGTGCAAAAAAAAATCATCGACTTGTTTAAGGAAACAAGCACCTTTTACCTTTTCAAAACATCTTTTCTTAATGTGTGATTTTTTTTTGTTCATCTCCTCATTTCTCCTCCTTTTGTGTTTTTCTTTGGAATTTTTTTTGTGACAAAACAATTTTTTTTGTCAATCTCCTTACGTGCTACAATTGTAAGCACATATATCATTTAATTTAATTTAATTTAATTTAATTTCCAAATTTAAGTAGTAAGTCGAGAATTGGGTGAAGTTTCAAATCACCATCCTTACATGATTCAGGCTTTTATTTTATTATTTTATTATTTATTTTTGGAAAGAGTACAATTTTTTCTAGTGTAAAATTAGCCAATTGTTTTGACACAATTTTCATTAATAAATTTATTATTAAAACTAATTTAAAAATTAATTTTTTTTAAAAAAAGGAAAAAAACCCCTACTTCACCAGTCATCCACTCATTGAGGCCCCCAAAAAAAAATTACCCCCAAAAAATTGCCACTTTCAATTGGCACGTACCATGGTACACGCTAACAAAAGCCCTTTTTGCAAGAGAAGATGCTTTTTGCATAACAAAGGCCCAAAAAATAATTAAGTGTGTAAAAGCAACGGTAGATCATTTTTTGTGTATTGTGTGGAGGGCACGTTATTAAATGGAATTTGTCCAATTTTTTTCCCACGATACTTGTTGGGTATATCAAAGGAAAAAAAAAAAATTAAAAAAATATTTTTGCTAGTGCTTTACGCATGATACCACCACTTAGAGTGGGGCATTTCCCAAAACAAAGCACCCACCCGAGGAGAGGGACGTGCCGAGGGGGGCCACTTATTTTGAGAAATGCCCCCTACTTACCTTACACACATTACACAATAACAAAAAGGCCATTACTTGTAGCCCACCCACCCGGCTATGGTATACAATATTCTTGTGGTTAGGGGTAATTTCCAAATGGGGGGGTGGGCGGGCGGGCGGTGGGTGGGTTCTTTTTTTGGTGTGGGATATTAATTGGGTATTAGAACAAGTATATGCATATATATGCTCGTTCGAGCTTACTTTTTCAAAAACTCGAACCCTTTCTTACTTAGCATTTTCTAAAAGTTAACACCCGTCACCCCCCCCTCCCCCCCCCATAATTGATGATTTTAAAATTTCAAAATATTCGTAACTGGACCCAACCTCGGAGAATAATAGTGCAAGAACATGTTTCTCAAAAACCACCCCCCCCTCTTAGGGTTTCTTTGACTTGGAAGTGTGCAATTTTTTTAAATCTCCTTAAAAATAAATGAATCAAACCCAAGTAATTCTTTGAATTTTTTATTTTCAATTACTCGGACTTGACTATTACCTCGAAGAAGAAGAAGGAAAAAAAAAAAAAAACCCCACCCTACAATGGTAATGGCCTTTCTTCTTTTTTTTCTTTTTTTTTTGGCTATGGCAATTGGTGTTTGGTTCACTCAAAAGGCATGTGGTGGGGCCTTTACCAAAATCAAGAGCATTAATTGCCATAAAACTCTAACTTTCAAAGTTGGTTTTCTCAAAATGGTATATATAAAAAGCCATGCATGTGATTCTAGTCAAAAAAGGTGTGTTTGGAAATGTGTGTGTGTGTGTGTGTGTATGTTTGTCTAACAAAGTTTCTTCCATGGTTCACCTGAAATTGGGGCCTTCTTTTTAAACTAAGAACATAACATAATACACCTTCGAAAGTACTTCCTTCCAAGTTTCCAAGTTCCCCAATGATGGACATAATTTTTTACTTATGAGAAACCATTGTAAAGTGGAGTTACTTTGTGAGTAGAATGTCTACTTTTGTCATCATGGTGGCAAAAAGAGTTGTATATAGTAAAGGGGGGCCAAGCATCCAATGAAGAGATTTTTGGGTGGTATTCGGCCAATATGGATATGGCAAGAAAAGGGCGGTCAAGGTGACTAGAAGTTCGTTGGAGATGGAGTTGCACCGTGGTTGCTTGCTTTGTCATGCATGCACTTGAGAGATCCAACAAACAAAATTGTGACACAAAAGAAGCACCTTTTTTTGTGCACCCTTTTGTGCATTTGGTCGGGGTTTTGAAAATTTTCTCAAGTTCAAAAGAACATATGTTACTAAAAGACAAGCCCGCATTTGCAATACTCAAGTAAGTGGCCATGGTCCATGGATGACACCAACAACACACCTCCATCATTTTGTTCAGCTACTAATGCTTCATGGCCATTACATCACTTGTTTGAACTTTCATCCTTTACGTGTAGCGGTATGTATGCCCCAAAGGAGTGTAGTGTTTGTTGGCCTTCAAGCCTACCAAGGCAAGGATTATTATGTTCAGATTCATTATAGAGTATATAGTAGCTTAAGGGATTTTGGGCTTGTGTTGAAACTTGAGATTAGTTGTTATAGAGTTCTAATATCTTGAAGGATTTTGGTTTATTTTAGGGATTTTGGGCTTGTGTTGAAACTTGAGATTAGTTGTTATAGAGTTATAATATCTTGAAGGATTTTGGTTTAGGGTTTAGGGATTTTTTTGAAGATTATATTTTTGGATGGTGAAATGTTTGAGTTTTGATCATTTTCTTCTTTTGCCTTAAGATACCCTTTTTATGTAAACTAGTGTGACATGTGCCGATTGGCCCAAGTGTTACCACGTCCTCAACTGATTTTTCCTTTCAAAACCTGGTTTTTTTGGAATTTATTTTGAATTTTCAGTGGCAGAAATCACTTCAAAAAATCAATATCTCCCACATTCTGAATCCAAATCTTACCAAATAAATTCCATTAAATCCAACTCGCCAAGATCTTTCCAAACAACACCAAAGGCACAATCGAATTCTTCCTAAAATTTCAGCTACTATTTAATCTAATTTAATTTTCAGCGAAGAAATCATTCAACATTCAAGAACTTTGAATGGTTCTCACAATTTAATGTAATGAATCAAAGAAAATTGTTCAAAACATGCCATAGAATCCATATTCCTCACTCATATATATATATATATATATATATATATATTCCTTAAAATGAGATTTGCATCCAACCAACTGAATTCTCCACGGTTCAACAAGACTTGAGGACGGGAATTTCAAACAAGAGAGGGAGCCCAAAGGGACACGCATTCCCTTCTGTAAAGATCTATTTGTGCTACTATGCAGCATATGTATGTATCGTATGTATGAAATGATTGAATTGGCTGATTCTGCCTGAAAACTCGCCCGAATCAGCAAGTGTCATTCAGGAGAATCCTCAACTCACATATGGGCCACCACCACCATCGATGCTTTACAAGTTGTTGATGTCAAAGCTGCTGCCTCCTTCACATGAGGTTGGCCAAAAGTGAATTGATGCCACTTGTCCACTCCGATCACAAAATTGCAAAGTTATTCTTCAAATCAAAGAACCTTCGTAGTAGTAATCGAATCAATCACAGAACATACAAGAGCCCTAAAATTAGTACCGACCAAACAAAACCCAAAACCCCCCATGTACATACATAGTAATGTAAAGAGGAAAATCAGAATCAAAATGGGTATTTATTTTTCTTTTAAATTTTTTATTAAAAAAAATTCTCTCTCCTCAAAATTTTAGTAATACCCACCAAGGACAAACAAATGGTGTTTGATCCCAGGTAAGATCCTATATTCATACTAGGGTGGTAGCTCACATACCTACCTATGAATTTTGTTTTAGGGAGGGGGAGGGGAGTAACCCAAAACTTTTCCCAAACATGCACCACTTTCAGCAATGCCATGACAATTGTCAACAAGTGCTAACTAATTTAATGATAATAATAGTAATAATAATAATAATCTTCTTCTTCTTCTTCTTCTTCTTTAAAAAAGATGCATCCTATTTTCAAGTTTTGTACATGAAGACTTGAAAATAGGTTGCATCTTTTCAACCCACCACATTGGTGTTGTGTGTGTGTGTTTGTGTGCTGCTGCTGCTTCATGCACAACAAAGTCTTGAATCTTCTTTCTTGTTTGTGCCCACAGAATTTGTGGAGCTGGGGATCTGAAGCAAGGTGGTCTTTGTTGTAGTACCAATTATCATCATCTTATTATCAACCCATGGATTGGAATGTGCTCAAACAAGCAAGCAATTAGCAGCCAGCAGCTGCATCAGCACAAGAGGAGCAACTACAACTATGTACAAGCAGTTGTAGCACAAGAGGAGGAGGAGGAGTTGTTGTTGTTGTTGTTGGTGTTGGTGTTGTTCATGATGATGATCATGACACGCCACCCAGTTAGAGCGATTTGAGGGATTCAACGCTCTGTTATTGGTGATGATGATGAGAGAACACGACCCAGTTAGAGAGTTTTGAGGGATTCAAAGCTCTGTTGTTGTTGATGATGATCATGATGAAAGAAAACCACCAAGTTTTGAGGTATTCAAAACTCTGTTGTTGTTGTTGTTGTTGTTGTTGTTGATGATGATGATGAGAGAACACCACCCAGTTAGAGAGGTTTGAGGGATTCAAAGCTCTGACAGCAGAGAAGAGTAAGGAGGAGCAGGAAGAGGAGGAGGCGGAGGAGAAGGACGGGTGTGAGTTTGCACTTCTAGAATTGGCAAGGAAGATGATGAATTGGGTAGTCATGCCATGGTCCTTGAAGTCATGGACAAGGTGGTCTTCTTCTTCTTCTTCTTCTTCTTCTTCTCATGTTTCAGTGACTGTGACGGTTTTTCTCTTCGCTTTGTTCAGCTTCCTCCTGTCGTGCACTACACTTTCTCTCTCAGGTAGTGCCTTGGTATCCTTCACCATCTCCAATATGACCGCCTTCTTCATCAACGACGATTTCAGCAACAACCCGATGATCATTGCAGCAAATGCAAGCGACAATATAGCAGCAGCAGCAGCTGCTGCTGTAGGAGGAGGAATTCATCAAGGCAGCAGCTTGAATCTTAGTTACAGCAACTCAACGACGACTGTAACAGAACGCAATCCTTCAATCCAGTCAGTTGTCACAGATGATGATCTACCAGCTGCTCCAGGTTTAATTCATTGGGAAGAAGACAAGTCCAGCCGCCAAGAAGAATCAGAAAGTCTTGGAAGCAACTCCACCACCACAACAACAAAAGCTCAGGTCCTGAGTGCTCCTCCTTCAGTCCTGGAGTCATCATGGGTCCTCACGGCTCTCACTCCTGCAGATCAACAACAACAACGAGTTGTTCTTGACAGCCGAGAAGAATCTGAATCTGGTGATGCATCATATGGAGTTGAAGATCAAAAGAATCTCTCTTGGTCGCCTTCTGTTGTTGTCGTGCTGGGTCCTTCTTCACTTGTGGACGAGACCACGAAGCCGGGTCACATGAACCAAGCAGCAGAAGATGAAGAAGCAGAAGCAGCAGCAACAGCACCAGCACCAGTTTCTCCTACTCCATCTCCTGCAATCTTGCCACTCCCTGAGAACTTCCAGCAGCAGGTGGAGAAGTTCTTGATGCCAATTCTGAGCTACCAGGTGGGTGCTGGCAACCAGCTGATGGAGTACATGTCGGCTGCCATCGTTGCTCGTGCTCTCAACCGCACTCTCTGCCTTCCAGACTTCTTCCCAGGTCCCACCAGACACACAGGTACAACAATACACACAAATCTACACACCCATCTTCTTCTTCTTCTTCTTCTTCTTCTGCTTTGATTTTTCCACCAGAGTTTGGTTGAAGAATCTGATGCTGCAAACCCAGCTTTTGAATCACTTGCCAATTCCATGTTGCTTGCAACAGCAGCAGCATCAGCAGCAGCACAAGTGTGTTGTTTTTGTTACAAAGTTCAAGTCTAGCAATTGGGAGAACTTTCTTTGTTTCATCTTCTTTGTCTTCTCCTTATGGAGTTGGGGATTGATCAGGGATATCAGTCAAGGGAGGAAGAGGAGAAGAGGAACACGGCTGGTTGGCAATGGAGAATCGGTATGACAAGGCAACTTTGTCAAGATTCGTACGTGTTGCATCCAATGACAATTGCTTGAAGCAGTGTCATTCAAAGCTTGATGCACGTTGGCTGCTGAAACCTATGCGTGAGCCCATTCTCAGGGACTGGAAGTCATTGCCCGCAACAAAAGTGCGCCTGCCATCTTCTACTCCCTCAAAACCTTCTTGCACAATTCTTTCTTCCTTCTTGTTGCGAGAAATCATTCTATCTTCTTGCAACAAGAAATTCTTGTTGCTGCAGTTCGATGTCAAGATTGAGGTTCTTCTTGTTGTCTTGATGACAAGCTAAAGGATCCTTGTGAAAAAAGATTCATCAAGGAACAAAGAAAGAAACAGAATCAAGACATTCATTGCACATCAATCATGCATGCAGCAGCAAAGAATGAAAGAAAGAAAAATCCACCAGATCTTCTTGTGAGGGAATGAATAGCCCCTGTGCCAAACAGATGGTCTAGCCTTGCACCAAGATAGATGCATTCCAATGTTCTGTGGAAACCAAAATGCAAACCCAAACAATTGAAAATGAGCAGCAAGCTGATCAAATCTCTGACAATCTCCACAATCATATATTGCAGTTCACAAACTGGGGTCTCACATCCAGAGACAGAGAGAGAGAGAGAGAGAGAGAGATTCAATTTGGGGATTGATGTATGGTGGTATTTGCATACATTGGCAGGAAGCTCGGAAACTCTCTTCAGATTGGGTGAAGTGGCAGACACCAGGTGACATAGCTGAATCGCTGGGGAGTTCAAATGAACACTGTGTAGGAGTGGGCGGCTTATACCCAGGCCTAAGGTGGAGAGGAGGATTTCTAGCAGTGTCTGCATTTCTGCAACCTTCAAAAGCAGTTGCAACTCTGGTAGATAAACTGCAAGAGTTGGCAATTGGAATCAATGTCCCGTACCTTGCAGTCCACTGGAGGTTTGAGGAATCTGAATGTGGACCTCACAAACTTGGGCTATGCTTTGTTCGCTGTAGTGATGGAGCTGTCATTGACTCTGGCCTGCATCCTGATGCAAAAGAATGGATTGGACTGTCCATAGATCAGTGCAAGGGCAATGGCCATGCCTCGGGCCATTTCCGAGGAGTGGGTCTTGATAAATTCGACGTCTTTGATGCCATCTTTGATCATGCTCAAAAGAACAATGTCAAGACTGTGTACTTGGCCACAGATGGGTGGATCCGAGGTGAACAAGGTGTTGCACTTGTCCAAGAGGTAAAGAATTTGTGATGTAATGTAATGTTGTTGTTCAGACATCATATTTGTTGCAAGTAGACTGCCTGACATGCTTTGATTTTCCAGCTTGGTAAGGAATTTCAGAGGACTCTCAGGTTTGAACTTTTACCACATTCATGCTGACTGGTACTCGAAAAACTCCATGCTACAAATTTGGTGTGCAGGCTGTAGAGGAGTTGAGGAATCGTGGGCTGGCAGTTGTTGGACTGTGGAAGATTAAGAATCTTCCCAACTTTTCAAATGGAAGAACTTTTGACCCTGAGTCAACTCTTGGGGAAATACCGGTAGATCTTCACCCCATCATCTGCATGGCCTGGTGCTGTGTGTTTCCAGATTCAAGGATGTTGGCATCAATCATCTTCACGCCCACTATTATAATCTTCACTTTCTTAATTTGAGTGGAGAATTAACCACTTGGAACCACAAGACAAGAAGGAGAAGGGGAAGAAAAATTAATGTTGAAATTATCATGTCTGTGTTTCAGGTATATAGTCAGCAAATTGCACTGATTGAGCAGGAGATTTGTACCAGATCGACTGTGTTTCTTGGCAGTGGGCAATCAACCTGGAGCCTGGCAGTATTTCGGCTGCGGCTGGCTCGTCGTCGTGCAAAACAGATTCTTGAATCCCGACAACAATTGGACAGCAGCAGCAGCAGCAGAGGGGGAGCTGAGGAGAAGCAAATACAGGAGGTACTAATCAAGCAAATAGAGGGAGATGAAGCAGTAATCGAAGAATTGATGAGAGACAAGCATGCTGCAGGTTTGGCCTGTAGATTTCCTCGATATTTCAACAGGATAAGATTTAATGCAACTGTGGAAACATATGTGGATGAGGCACCTGATGGCTGGCTCGACCTTGAAGCTTGTGAAGGTCGCATTGGGCGGGGTGGAAAGTGTGAAGTCGCAAAATGCTTTTGATACCCCACATTGCAACAACAACCACAACCACCGTTTTTTCCTTCTTCAGACACTTCAAAGAAATGCTTCAGGTCTACGTCCAAGTCAGTCTTCAGGGAGCAACAACAAACAGACAGCTTTGAAGCTCAACATTCAGCAACCAAGAGAGACATAGGCAGGTAGCTAGATTGGTGCACATAAAAAATCAAGGACATACAGAGACACACATTCAAACCAACAATGTTAACAACAACAAGAAGAGATGTACATAATTCAAGTTCAGGGTAGAAAGAAACATTCAATAGATGGATATACCCTGAGAAGAGAGGGATTGATTGCCTACTGTCCCTAGTAGTAGTAGTTTGAACTTGAGATTATTGTCAGAGCAAGCTCCTGTTGGGGCAGATTCAAAAGGTGGGTGGGTGGGTTCACTGACAGAGGATGGACATCTACATTCCCACTACAACCAGAAAAAAGAGGTAGCAGAAATTTGCTATCTATCAATCAATTAATTCAAAGAGAGAGAGAGAGAGCATCTGTTTCTGGGTGTTCCTAGCTCCGCAGTTGCTTATAATTAGCACCACCCACAACAACAACAACAACAACAAATGATTGATTCCTGTATTTGGCCATCAACAACAGACATGAGAAGAAGAATAAAACTCTTTGCTGTTATCTGTGGCAGCAGCATAGAAACTCCAGGCTTTCTTCATGTGAGATGGTGAGCTTTTCCACAAGTGGTGGTGCATGGGTGTGTAATATACGTATATGGGTTTGCTGTTGTTACAGTTGTCATGATCCCTCATCCACCAATCTCACCAGGTTCCATGGATTCAATGGGTTATCCCACACCCACAAGTGCAGCTTTGTTTATTTGTTTGTTTGTCTGACCTAATTGCTTTCACAGGGTTTCTTTTGTTTCTTCACGAATTTGATCATGAGATGTGTTTTCTGAGTCCATCTGGCCTTGCGTTGCGTAGAACAAAATATGCTCACAAGTCTGAACCCAGAGAGGCAGAGGCAGAGATATGTTGCACACAGATAGAGACAGAGACATATATACACAACCCATTGTCCGATTTGTGTCTTGAACCTGATTCCCGACAAATCCATGTCGCCAGCAACCAAGAAAATGGTTCTGAACATACGCAGGATGTCGCGAACACGGGCCATTGGATCCTAGAACAACCATAAGTGGTTACAAAGAAAGAAAGACACAAAGAAAGAATGGGGGGTAGCTTGCGCACCTGTTGGTTCTTTCGTCCGGATGTCTAGTCTGAAGACAGCTTCTTGTTCCATGGTTTTTTCCTCTTCTTCTTCATCTTCCTCCAGATCTAGTGGTGTATGAAGGAGAGAATCAGCACCCGAACAACAAGCAGTCTAGCCTAAAGCTTTTTACTAGATAAGCAGCATTTACCAAAGAGGAGTAGCAAGAACCAGCAGCAAAGAAGAAGAAGAAGAAGAAGATGGCAAAGCTACAGAAGAATTTGGCATCGATCAATGCAAAGATGCGCTTACTGGTGCCGAAGAAAGTGTCCGAAGATGATAAGCTTATAGAGTACGACGCATTGTTACTGGATCGTTTCCTTGGCATTCTTCAAGGTTTGCATGGCGACGACGTCAGAGAGACGGTAATCATCATCCTCGCCATCTCCTCACAGAATTTGTATGCAAAACACACAATCTCGCTGCTACTTCCTCGAGAGAGCCTTTCTGGAGATAACATTCCGTCAAGAATGCTGCAGCAGATCAAGCTCTGCGTGGTCGTGTCCATCATCATCTCTCTCTATCTATTACTGTCTGTCTGTCTTTCGTGTGACCGGAGGACGCAGTGTTCCGTTCTCGCAGTGTAGACTGTCTTGTGATCGGAGGATGGAATCTTCTTCCGTTCTCGCAGTGTCTTTCTTGTGATCGGAGAAATGGAGTATTCTTCCGTTCTCGCAGTTGTCGCACAAATCACCAACACAAAAACACGATTGCAGAAGAATTCGGAGGAGAATCAGAGAGTAGACTTCCGTTCTCTCGCAGTTCCTCGCACAATCAGCAACACAAAAACACAATTGCAGAAGAATACGGAGGAGAATCAGAAACTTTTTTCAAGAATCCAAACAACAGATTGATCGATTGATGCATGTGTGTGTTGAAGCGCGTCTTGAGCTTCCTTTCCGGACGTAAGCAATTGCTGTGACAAATCGAGACAGCAATCAAGCAAACAAGCTTCGATTGCTCAATGACTAACTGACTGACTGCTGGAGAAGCAGCAGCAGCAGCAGATGAAGCTTTTTGCAATAGAAGAAGAAGAAGAAGAAGAAGAAGAAAGAAAGAAACTGCAAAGAATGTGAAGAGCAGATGAAGCTTTTGGCAAGAGAAGTTGAAGAAGAAGAAGAAGAAAGAAGCTGCGAAGAATGCTAAGAAGAGCAGAAGAAGCTTTTGGCAATAGAAGAAGAAGAAGAAGAAAGAAAGAACGAAAGAAACTGCGAAGAATGTGAAGAAGAGCAGATGCAGCTTTTCGCGATAGAAGATGAAGAAGAAACTGCGAAGAATGTGAAGAAGAGCATGCAAAAAAATTGCGCTAAGGCTGTATGCAATTGTTGTTGCAGGTGCAGAAGTGTTACGAGATATCGGGGATGTACAGCAAGATCAACGATGATGGAGAACAAGAAGGAGCGGGGGATTTCCGAAAACTGGAACAACTGGGAGAGCTTCTCAACGCGCTGGACGCAGGAGACTCCATACTGGTGGCCAGTTCCTTCTCGCACCTGCTCAACTTGGCGAACCTGGCGGAAGAAGTGCAGATCGCGTACCGGCGACGCGTGAAGGAGGAGGCCAAGAAAGGCGACATCGGAGACGAGAACAGTGCACTCACCGAGTCGGATTTGGAAGAGACTTTCAGACGCTTGGTGAACCAACTCGGCAAGAGTCCTGTTGAGATCTTCCACGCCTTGAAGAATCAGACTGTCGATCTGGTGCTTACTGCGCATCCTACGCAATCCGTTCGCCGATCTTTGCTTCAGAAGCACACCCGGTGTGTGTGTGTACCAATGCCTCCTCATTCCTCTCTCTCTCTCTCTCTCTCTCTCTCTCTCTCTCTCTCTCTCTCTCACACACACACACACACACACATAGAATCTAAGAAGAATCAGAAGCTTGTTCACAACACTCTGCTGCGGCACTCTTGGCAAGAAGCTTTGTAGGAAATTGGAATGGATGTTCAAGCAGGTATTGGACATTTCACTAGGAAGGAAGTCTGCAGACAAACCAGTAGCAAGCCAGCAAGAAAGCAAGAAAACTTCGATCTTGAAGAGTTTTGTTGGCAATCCCAGGCGATAGTCGTATGCATGCAAGCAAGCTCAGAGCTTGAAAGAGTTTTTGTTGCCAATGAACACTCAACAACTGTGTTCGGGTGATGATGATGATGGCAGGATTCGCAGTTGCTTGTCACAACTACACCAAAGTGACATTACCAGTGACGAGAGGCAGGAACTGGATGAGGCTCTTCATCGCGAGGTAGGAGATCATCTGATCCTTTGCTTGTTTGGCTTGGCTTCTGCTTTGCTTTGCTTTGTTTGCTTGCTTGTGCCTTTGAATCTTCTTCTTTTCTTTTGTGAATTCTCAACATTCTCCAACATCAACTAGGCATTCCCATAAATAAACCACGATGCCAATGAAGCTTGACATCCTGCTTGCAAGTGGAGTAGGGTATAATTTTTTGTTAGGCATGGATGGCGGATGTGGCTGTTTCACATGACAGGGTCCATCATTTAGATGCAAAGAGCGCATTTATGTAAAGCCTTGAAATTTGTTAAGGCTGACGTTGCAACACGTTTACACCCAACCCATTTATGTAAAGCCATGAATTTGGTAAGGTTGATGATGTTGCAACATGTTGTGCAATGACATCTATTACACCCACCTACTGTCAGGAGCTGATGGAAGTCAGAGGTGCTTGGTAGCCATGGCAGCTTATTATCAACACTATTCATGATGAAGAAGGTGATGATGGCTGGTCTGATACCTTTGTGAGTGGAAAGTCTCTTTCTCTCTCATAAAGGTTATGACTGCCACACTCAAATTGTCATGTTACCCCTTCAACAATTGTTTTTGTTGTTGTTGTGATTAATCTCTGCAATGTCATAGAGATGATGTCCTATAACATGGAGGGAAGATTGAAGCCTTTGCCTTTGTTGTGGAAACACCAGTTTATCAGTAGAATATCCTACTCTAGAAATGATAGGATTCGCTTAGGGGGGTGTTCTTTGGCTGTCCAATGTGTGTATTCACATTGTAACCCACAAGCTGGGCCTATTTCAATACTTGAGCTGATGATTTGTAGTTTCCACGTCCCTGTCATACCTGTTTGGTGGCAATTGCCGTTTTGCATATGATCATCCTTTGGTTGATGAATTCAGATTCAAGCAGCATTTCGAACAGATGAAATTCGACGGGCACCACCAACACCTCAGGATGAGATGCGTGCTGGCATGAGTTACTTTCATGAGACGATCTGGAATGGACTGCCTACATTCCTGCGCCGTGTGGACACTGCTCTTAAAACCATTGGTGTAGAGGAGCGATTGCCATACAATGTACCCCTTATTCAATTTTCCTCTTGGATGGGTGGTGATCGTGATGGTGAATCTCTTTGCATTCTACCTCTCAATGAGCTGCTTCATGGATCTCAAGACAGTTGGTGTAGATGAATTTTTTTATTCTGTTATTATAGAAAAAATCTATTCAATTGGTGGTTTTGGAATTATGTTTCTGGAACTTGTCATTCCTATAGGTTTACTGACTCAATTCAGTGCTCCAAAGCTCCTTCTGATCAAAAAAATGTGTCAGTTGGGCAGAACATTTCTGTTGGAGATGCTTGTCACAAATGAACACTGTTCAGCTTATATGCCAGCTTGGTATGGAGCATTTTGCAGGGAATCCCCAAGTCACCCCAGAGGTCACAAGAGATGTTTGTCTTCTGGCAAGACTAATGGCAGCAAATCTCTACTTTGGACAGATTGAAGATCTCATGTTTGAGGTTGAGCAGCAGTAACTTCTCATAGTTGCTGAAGTAATCCAAACTATTTATGAGGCAAAGATATGATTTTTTTTGCATATGATAATGTTCTCCCTCAATCTTGATATTTGCTAACTAAATGTTGTCACATGATATCAACAAGCTGTATTAAACTCTTCACCACAGCTGATAAAACTCATGGTAGATTCATCACTTTGAATGGACATGATTATGGTTGCGTCCTTGCAGCTGGCACAAGCAGCCTGAGAGTTGGTTACAAACAAAATGCAACTTGATGGGTGGATTTTGCAGTTATCAATGTGGCGTTGCAGTGAGGAACTCCGTGCCAGGGTTGTCCAGCTAGAGGTATCCAGTAAGAAAGAGGCCAAGCATTTCATTGGTAAAGTATCTTGGTCACATACACCTATGTTTCTGTGCAGCACATTAGTACCCTCAAGTGAAACTGTTCCTGTGAACTATTACTCTCTCATTAATTGGGGCCTGCTGGCTCCCCTCCCTCCAGGGTTTCTTGCTGTGAACTGTTACCAACCAGGTTTTCCATAAGTCAAATATCCTGATGTGTGTATGCACTTATTGAATCCATTTGTGTGGAAAAAGTTCTGTCGTTTAAAAGCTTGATAATGAATTCTGATTCATCTGGGTCTACAGGTGAGAGAGACTTATTGATTGTGAGTTTTATTTGGAAGATTTTGATGGAATACACTCCTGGTGGCAGAATTTTGGAAGACAATACCAGCCACTGAACCTTTCAGAGTGGTACTAGCAGATATTCGTGACAAGCTCTACCAGACCCGTGAGCGCATGCGACAGCTGCTGGCCAGTGGAAAGAGTGAGATCCCTGTGGAAGAAACTTTCACTAAAGTGGGACAGGTGAGATTCCCACCATCATGTAGAACTCAATTGATGATTGTCATTTGAAAAATCTGAATAAGCACCTACGACAAAATATTTACTGATGTTTCTGTGTCTGTGGAACAGCACCTCCCAATCTTGAGGCCATGGGGAGGGAAGAATTTTAAGGCGTTCTGTACTAGTCCATGTGTGGCATGAGTTTCTAATCTTTCTATGTACAGGTGTCTCGCTAACAAACAAGATCATCATTCCCACCCCTTCACAATACTATCACACATCCAACACAAAATATCCTTACAACAACAGGACCTCAAAGAGGCCAAGAGAATTGCTAATTTTCAAGGATTTTGGTTTTTCTGGTTATTGCTGGCCCTGAACTCTCTCCACATGGATATTTTGAATCCTGAAATTCTACATAGTCTTGGTGCTGCTAAACAAATTCCTCTTGGGAATGCTTGGTTGTACACTGCAGTTTCTTGAGCCTTTGGAGCTGTGTTATAGATCACTCTGTGAGACTGGTGATAAATCCATTGCAGATGGTAGCCTGTTGGACTTCATGCGTCAGGTCTCATGCTTTGGTTTGAGCCTAGTGAAGCTGGACATTCGGCAGGAGTCTGAACGGCACACTGATGTCATGGACACCATCACCACCCATCTTGGCATTGGTTCATACAGGGACTGGCCTGAAGAACAACGGCAGGTATACTGACAACATTTGCAAGACTTCAGTTAGAGATGTTCTTAACTTGGGCATTGGACTCCTGTATAGCAAGCAAAGAATTCTTCAGTTAGCGGCACCCCAGATTCACTGGCAGTTAGTATGACATCTTTAGCATTGTTGCACAGGATGCTCAGAAATAACATGTCATGTGGTGGTTGTTTGGTCCATGTTGCCAGGAATGGCTGATCTCTGAGCTCTGTGGCAAGCGTCCACTCTTCGGTGCCGACCTACCTATGAATGCTGAGATCAAAGATGTGTTGGACACCTTGCGAGTAGTTGCTGAGATGCCCTCTGATTGCTTTGGGGCTTATGTCATCTCTATGGCAACAACACCATCAGATGTTCTTGTTGTTGAGCTATTGCAGCGTGAATGTTTAGTTGCCAAGCCCTTGCGAGTGGTCCCTTTGTTTGAAAAGCTAGCCGATCTGGAGTCTGCTTCAGCTTCAATGTCACGTCTCTTTTCCATTGACTGGTACTTAAGTCGTATTGATGGGAAGCAGGAGGTGAGACATTCTTCCCTTGCCCACTTCAACTAAGTTGCATGTGTAGTTTCCAGAATACCAGATCATTGCTTCACAGCTACACAGACCAATACAACTAAGAAGCATGTGCTTAGCTTTCTGACTGTCTCTGTAAGTGCTGTGAATGCAAAAAAATTTCTTGTTCCTCTAGTCTTGTCTTCTTCTCCCCTTGGGTGCAGGTGATGATTGGATATTCCGACTCAGGGAAGGATGCTGGAAGGTTGTCAGCAGCATGGCAGATGTTTAAGACCCAGGAAGATCTTGTGAAAGTAGCTAAACAGTATGGAGTCCATTTGACCATGTTTCATGGACGTGGAGGAACTGTTGGCAGGGGTGGTGGTCCCACACATCTTGCCATATTGTCACAACCACCTGACACAGTCAATGGGTCACTGCGTGTCACCATTCAAGGAGAAGTCATTGAACAATCTTTTGGGGAAGAAAACTTGTGTTTCAGGACACTACAACGCTTTACAGCAGCCACCCTTGAGCATGGCATGCACCCACCAATTGCTCCTAAACCAGTATGGCGTAGTTTGATGGATGATATGGCTGTGGTTGCAACTGAGGAATACCGCTCAATAGTTTTTGAGAACCCCCTTTTTGTGCCTTATTTCCGTGCGGTAAAATCTGTTCCCGAGCTTTTTATTTCAGGGTTGCATTATAGAGGTACAATGTCATTATGCATGCCTCTATTCGAAGGGAAGAACTCAAAGAAATGTGGAGAAAGTTGTGAGATCACTCCACCCAAGAGACAGAAAACCAAGCAATTGATAACTTCTTGTCCATGATGGTGTAACAGTGAAATTTTCCATTGACAATGCTGTGATATTCCTGTCTCTTAACTCCAAACTTACAAGTGCTTCATTGCATTCCATTGACATCTTGTATCTGCAGACATTTGTGGTCTTTCCCAGCATTGATCAGTAAACTGACATGATATTCATCCCAAATGTGTTTTGCTGCATGTGGCAGTGCACACCAGAGCTGGAGTATGGTCGCATGAACATTGGTAGTCGGCCTTCAAGGAGAAAACCCCAAGGAGGCATCAAATCACTGCGTGCCATTCCTTGGATCTTTGCATGGACACAAACCCGGTTCCATCTGCCAGTGTGGCTGGGACTTGGTGGTGCACTGAAGC
>Ga0116231_10008437_pt1 | contig 18095 bp, 14 predicted proteins | sample S1TSphgellanicum_2_FD_89695 | JGI IMG/M metagenome (GOLD analysis project Ga0116231, IMG submission 89695) | Host-associated microbial communities from peat moss isolated from Minnesota, USA - S1T2_Fd - Sphagnum magellanicum MG | ecosystem: Host-associated > Plants > Peat moss > Unclassified...
CCTCGATCCTGGCGCTCGCGATCGGATCGAGCGCCGAGGCCGGTTCGTCCATGAGAATCACCTCCGGATCGACAGCGATCGTGCGCGCGATGCACAGGCGCTGCTGCTGGCCGCCCGAGAGACTCGTGCCCGACTGCGAGAGCCGGTCCTTGACCTCGTCCCACAGACCCGCGCGCTCGAGACTGGTGTGCACGAGTTCGTCGAGGTCGGCGCGTCCGCGCGCGAGGCCGTGAATACGCGGCCCATAGGCGACGTTCTCGTAGATCGACTGCGGAAACGGGGTCGGTTTCTGAAAGACGATGCCGACACGGGCACGCAACTGGGCCACGTCCTGGCTGCGCTCGTAGATGTTCTTGCCGTCGAGCGTGATCGTGCCCTCGACGCGCGCATTCGCGATCGCCTCGTTCATGCGGTTCAGGCAGCGCAGGAACGTCGACTTGCCGCAGCCCGAGGCGCCGATCATCGCGAGCACCTGATTGCGCGCGATATCGAGGCTGACATCGTGCACGGCGCGCTTCTCGCCGTAGAACACGCTGACGTCGCGTGCGGTCATCAGCGCGTTGCCGGCGACGATCACGGCCGGGGCCTCAACCGAAACGACCGGTGATGTAGTCGTCGGTCTTTTGCTGTGTCGGCGACGTGAACATGCGGCTCGACGGACCCATCTCGACGAGCTCGCCCAGATAGAGAAAGCCGGTCACGTTGGAGACCCGCGCCGCCTGCTGCAGGTTGTGGGTGACGATGGCGATACAGTATTTTTCCCGCAGCGTCTGCAAGGTCTCCTCGACCCGCAGCGTCGAAATCGGGTCGAGTGCCGCCGTCGGCTCGTCGAGCAACAACACTTCGGGTTGCACGGCGATCGCGCGCGCGATGCACAGACGCTGCTGCTGGCCCCCTGAGAGGCTGCGACCGTCGGCGCCGAGCTTGTCTTTGACCTCGTCCCATAGGGCCGCGTCGACGAGCGCGGACTGCACCCGATTTTGCAACTCGTCGCTGCGCAATCCGCCCGCAAGCCGCAGCCCAAAGGCGACGTTGTCATAGACCGACATCGGAAACGGGGTCGGCTTTTGGAACACCATACCGACGCGATAGCGCAATTCCGCCACGTCGATCGCGGGACTCAAGATATCCTCGCCGCCGACCAGCACCTCGCCCTCCGCGCGCTGATTCGGATACAGGGCATACATGCGATTGAGCACCCGCAGCAAGGTCGACTTGCCGCATCCGGACGGACCGATGAAGGCGGTGATCGAGCGATCCGCCAGCCGCATGTTGATGTTATGCAGTGATTGTGCGGCACCATAGAAGAAATTCAGGTTTCGGATCTCGATCTTGATCTCGTGGGTCGCGTCGTCCGCGGCGGTGGGCGCGGCCGGCGCTGGGGGACGCACCTTCAAATGCCGCGGGGTTTTCGATGAGGGCATCATCGTTTGGCCGCCTGGTTCGACTGCATGAGCGCGAGTATCACCCGCGCCGAGATGCTGAGCACGAGGATGGTCATGGTGATCAGCAAGGCGCCCGTCCAGGCGAGATCCTGCCACTCCTTGTACGGACTCAGGGCGAACTGAAAGATCACGACCGGCAGATTGGCCATCGGGGCATTGAGGTTCGTGCTCCAAAACTGATTATTGAGCGCCGTGAACAGCAGCGGCGCGGTCTCGCCGCTGACGCGCGCGATCGCGAGCAACAAGCCGGTGACGATGCCGCTGCGCGCCGCCGGATAGACGACGCTGAGGACGGTGCGCCAGGGATAGGCGCCGAGCGCCGCCGAGGCGTCCTTCATACCGGTGGGTACGAGGTTCAGCATGTCCTCGGTGGTACGCAGACTCACGGGCATCGCGATCACGGCCAAGGCGATCGCGCCGGCGATCGCGGAGAAATGCCCCATGCGTACGACCACGACCTCATAAATGAAAAGGCCGATGATGATCGACGGAGCGCTGAGCAGAATGTCGTTGATGAAGCGGATCACGACGCTGAGCCTGGAGCTGCGCCCATATTCGGCGAGGTAGGTCCCGGCGAGCATGCCGATCGGCGAGCCCATGAGGATCCCGAGGGCGGTCATGACCGCACTGCCGTAGATGGCGTTGAGCAGGCCCCCCTGCGAACCCGGTGGTGGCGTCATTTGCGTAAATACGGCCCAGCTCAAGCCGGCGATGCCGCGTGACAGCAAGGTCCAGAGGATCGCGGCAAGGCAGATGAGTCCAACACCGGTCGCGACCACGGAGGAGGCGAGAAACAGACCGTTGCGCGCTTTGCGAATCAAGCGGCGGCGGCTCATCGTGCACCACCCGCGCGCGCCTCGAGGCGGCGCAGCAGCCACTGGGCGAGCGCGATTACGATGAAGGTGATCAAGAACAGCAGCAGGCCGAGCGCAATCAGCGAGGCGGTGTAGAGATCGCCGACCGCCTCCGTGAACTCGTTCGCGATCGCCGAGGAGATCGTGGTACCGGGTGCAAGCAGGGAGGAACTGATCCGGTGCGCATTGCCGATCACGAAGGTCACCGCCATGGTCTCGCCGAGCGCCCGGCCCAAACCGAGCATGATCCCGCCGACCATGCCGATGCGCGAATGCGGCACGACGACATTCCAGATCACTTCCCAGGTCGTGGCCCCAAGTCCGTAGCCGGACTCCTTGAGCATCGGCGGCACGGTGTCGAAGACATCGCGCATGGTCGCGGCGATGAACGGCAGCACCATGATCGCGAGCACCAAGCCCGCCGTGAAAATGCCGATGCCGTAGGGCGGCCCTTGAAACAGGCCGCCGATCCAGGGAATGTCGCCGAGCGTACCGATCAGCCACGGTTGCACGTGCCGTTGCAGCACGGGGGCGAGCACGAACAGGCCCCAGATCCCGAAGATGATGCTGGGCACGGCCGCGAGCAGCTCCACGGCGACACCGATCGGACGCTTCAGCACCGGCGGACACAACTCGGTCAGGAACAAGGCAATACCGAAGGCCGTCGGCACGGCGAGCGTCATGGCGATCACGGAAGTGACCACCGTGCCGTAGATCGGCGCGAGCGCCCCGAAATGTTCGGATACGGGATTCCAAACCGAGCGCGTGATGAAAGCGAAGCCGAAATGCTGGAGGGCCGGCCAGGCGCCCAGTATCAGCGATAGCGCGACTCCGCCCAAGACCACCAAAACCAGGATCGCGGCAGCGAGTGTCGCCGACCGGAAGAGCTTTTCATAAAATAACTGTCTGGCGGCGTGCCTCGGATCGATGATCGCCACGATATAGTCAAGCTCCCGCTCAGAATCGAAATTGGCCGCCGCCGCTGTCAGTTTACACCGCCGGCACCGACCGACTTCGAAAAACGCAGCGGGGCGCCGCTAGTTGCCGGTCCAGACCGGGTGGCCATTGGCGACGATGCTGGTCGTCCAGGTCTTCTCCACCTGCGCAACGAGGGCCGCCGGCAGCGGCACGTAATCGAGATCGGCAGCCAACTTGCCGCCGTCTTTGTACGCCCAGGCAAAGAACTTCAAGGCCGTTTCCAGCGCAGCGGGATCGCTGGGTTGGCGGTATACCAAGATGAAGCTCGCGCCGGTGATCGGCCAGCTGCCGGCGCCAGGCTGGTCGGTGAGCAGGACATAATAGGAATCGGAATTTGCCCAGTCGGCGTTCGCGGCAGCAGCTTGGAACGACTCCGCGCTCGGGCTCACGCTCTTCCCCGCCTTATTGGTCAAGGAAGCATAGGACATTTTGTTCTGTTTGGCGTAGGCGTACTCCACGTAGCCGATCGCCCCGTCGGTCTGCGTCGTCATGTTCGCAACGCCCTCGTTGCCCTTGGCGCCGATCCCCACCGGCCAGTCCACCGAAGTGTTCGCGCCGATCTGTTCCTTGAAGTTCGCGCTCTCCTTGGCGAGGAAATCGGTGAACAAGAAATTCGTGCCCGAACCATCCGACCGGTAGACCGGAGCGATCGCCGTGCTCGGCAAGCTGAGTTTGGGATTGAGCTTCTGAATCCGCGCATCGTTCCACTTGGCGATCTCGCCGAGATAGATGCTCGCGAGCGTCGCGCCGTCGAGCTGCAATTGGCCGGGGGCGATCCCTTTGATGTTCACGACCGGCACGACGCCGCCGATGATCATCGGGAACTGCAGCAAGCCGGCCGCCTTGAGAGCATCGGGCTTGAGGGGCATGTCCGAAGCGCCAAAGGTGACCGTCTTCGCCTCGATCTGTTTGATGCCGCCGCCCGAGCCGATCGATTGGTAATTGAGCCCGATGCCGGTCAGGGTCTTGTAGGCGTCCGCCCATTTGGCATAGATCGGATAAGGAAATGTCGCACCAGCTCCCGAAATCTCCACGGCGGTCGCACACTGAACGCTCAGCGCGGCCACAGTCGCAAATAAAACTCTTTTGAAATTATGCACTTGGATCTCATCTTGCCGCGATCTCCGGCCATTTTGTTCGCGCATTGTTACAGATTCATGACGGGATCAAGCGGGCTGGCTCGACCCTGCCGGGCGCGCAGTCGCGCGACGGACCTTGCATCGCGCGGCGCCCTCGCTTGGGCCCCCCTCGCGCGACCGCCGACGCGCGGGCGACTAGTGCGAAAAATAATCGTTCGCGAGCGTCTCGTCGGCGCCGGTACTTGCGGCGAGACGATTGCAGATCGGCGTCAGCACGGCGGCAAGCACGAGATTCAGTGCAACCGTATAGACGGCGGTGTAGCCGGGGAAGGTATAGGACCCGACGCTCAGCGGATATGTGTTTTGCAGGTTCGTTGCAATCGCCATCCAGGTGCCGACGAGCGTGCCAACGGCCCAGCCGATGAGCAAGGCCCAGGCATTGAACCAACGCGTATAGGCGCCCAGCATGACCGCCGGCAAGGTTTGAATCATCCAGATGCCGCCGAGCAGTTGCAATTGAATCGCGTACTTGGTCGGCACCAACAAGATGAACACGAGCGCGCCGAATTTGACGAGCAAGGAGGCCCATTTGGCGTTTTGCGCCTCTTCCTTGTCGGTAGGATTGCGGTTGATGAACTCGCGGTGGATGTTGCGGGTATACAAGTTAGCGGCTGCGATCGACATGATCGCGGCGGGCACGAGCGCCCCGATGCCGATCGCGGCGAAGGCGATGCCGACGAACCAGGACGGAAAGCTTTGCAACAGCAAGGCGGGAACCGCGAAGTTGTTGCCGAAGGTCTTGAAGCCCGCCGCATAGGCCGGCAAGTCGTGGACGCCCGCGGCGATCACGAAGAAACCGAGCAGGGCGAGCAGGCCCAGCATGAAGGAATAACCGGGCAGCAAGGCGGCATTGCGGCGGATCGCGCTACCGCTGCTCGCACTCAAGATCGCGGTCAAGGAATGCGGGTACAGGAACAGCGCGAGGGCCGAGCCGAGCGCCAGCGTCGCGTAACTTCCGTAGGCGCCGGTCGTATGCTCGCCCGGCACCGCGAGCAGCAGTTTCTGCGCGGGCACGGCCGCGAAGATCTTGCCGAATCCTCCCAGTTCAGCGGGAATGACGATGATCGCCGCGATCGCCGTGATATAGATCAGCACATCTTTGACGATCGCGATCGACGCCGGTGCGCGCAGTCCGCTCGAATAGGTGAAGGCCGCCAGCACCAGGAACGCGATCAGCAGCGGCAGCTCGCCGAGCAGACCCGAGCCGGAGACGCCCAAGGCGCCGATCACGACCTGGATGCCCACCAACTGCAAGGCGATGTAAGGCATGGTCGCAACGATGCCGGTGAGAGTGATCGCGAGCGCGAGCCAGCGATTGCCAAATCGGCCGCGCACGAAGTCGCCCGCGGTGATGTAGCCGCGCCTGTGGCAAACGTACCAGAGCCGCCGGAATACCAGGAATAGCAGCGGATAGATGACCACGGTGTAAGGCACGGCGAAGAAGGCGATCGCACCCGCCCCGAACGCGAGCGCCGGTACCGCAATGAACGTATAGGCCGTGTACAGATCGCCGCCCACCAGAAACCATGTCACCACGGTACCGAAACGACGGCCGCCCAAGCCCCATTCATGCAGCTGATCGAGGTCCCCCCTGCGCCAACGTGCGGCGGCGAACCCCAGCCAGCTGACGAAACCAAACAACGCCAGAAAGACGCTGAGCGCGACCCAGTTCACATCCGCCATGGGCAATACTTTAAACCGTCCCCACGCTAATCATCCGTGGCCCAATAGACCGTTGCCGTGAGCACCGCACAGACGAGAATCCACGCGAGTTGAAACCAGTAGAAGAATGGAATGCCGAACAAGTTGGGCTCAACCCTGTTATACAGCGGCGGCCACAAAGCCACTAAAAATTGTACCGCGAACAGCAAGTACCACCAGCTCCAAGCGCCTCGCTTCTGTTCGGTCTGACTCATGCTGCGCTCCCCATGGCGCGAAGTATCCGCCGTGGCGCCGCATTTTTCCAGCCCGGAGCGCGGACCAATGGGACCTCAGCGTCGACTCGCATGCGGAGGCGCGACGCGGGCCTCATACCATCAGAGAACCTTTATGAACAAACAGCAAGGAATGGCGTTTCGGTTGCGAGCATCGGTGCGCGCCCTTGCGCTGTGCATCGGTTTGGCAGCGGGCCTCGCAGGATGTGCCGCATTCGCCGAACACCGGCTACTTGAATCGCCCGCGGACGCCAAGATCAGCGCGGCGGTGCATGCGGTCCTCGAGCAGAGCCCCGCGCTCGACGCCCCCAATCTGATCAGCGTTCAAACCCGGGATGGCACAGTCTATTTGCGCGGCCTGCTGTCGACGCCCTATCAGATCGCGGCAGCGGCCAGCCTCGCGGCGCGGGTCCCCGGCGCGAAAACCGTTCTGAACCTTCTGTCCCTCGACAATGCGCGCTAGTTCGGCTGGGCCCGGCGGACCGGCCGCATCGGTGTTGCAAATTAGTTGCGGGCGACGGAGCGTGCGAAACGGTTGTGCGCTTGTGCATTGCCCAGAGTGAGGCTCCCAGTTCTTCAAGGCTCTGTCCTGCATAACGGAGACCGAAAAGCGTCGCGCGTGTCATACAGATGTAATAATCAATGTTAATCATATGCTAGAGGCAGGGATGACCTGTAGCGAAGCAAGAATAATCGCTGCTTTCGGCCGTTCGCGAAGCGACGAAACAAAGATTTCAAGGACCGTATCTCGCAAAGACATTAGGAGGATCTGCGAGAACAGCGGTAGTCCAAATCTTACAATGGATCGGGCTTAGGGTATATTCCACGCCCCGTAATTACTGTGGTCGAATCGCCACACAAAATCAAACCAGATGGAGTTCATCGTGAGGAAATTCAATTCGAGCATCGCCACGGCGCAGAACCTGACCGCGGCTCGCGGCGGTCGTGAGCTGTCGAATGCCGGGAAAAGCGTTCTAGCTGCTACGCTTCTCGCCGTAGCCGGTGCCGCGCATTCCCAGACCACATCGCCAACCGCTGCGGCGGCGCCGGCGGACGAAAGCCTTACCTGGCACGGCATCACCCTGTACGGCATCGTGGACGTGGACATGCAATATGAAACCCACGGCGCACCGTTCAGCAACTACTTCATCTCGGGCGGCTCCGACATTGTCCAGAAGAACAGCAATGCCCCCGTTTTTGGTGTGACCTCGAACGGCATGAGCCAGTCGCGTATCGGCCTGCAAGGCAAAGAGGCTGCGGGCTTTGGCGATTGGTCGGGCGTCTTCAAGCTAGAGAGCTACTTCAACCCGGCATCCGGCCAGATCACGGACGCCTTGAAATCGGTCACGCAGAACAATGGCCGCTCGCTTGCCGACCAGAGCACGAATATCGACTCGAGCCTCGCCGGTCAGCCATTCGAGCAAGCGCTCGTCGGCATCAGTTCTCCGACGTGGGGAACGTTCACCTTCGGCCGCCAGAACACGACGCTCGCCGACCTGATCGCCAAGTACGATCCGCAGCAAAACTCGTATGCCTTCTCGCTGCTCGGCTTGTCCGGCACTCCGGCTGGAGGCGGCGACACACAGGACCGGCGCCTCGACGGGTCGATCAAGTATGTGGGCAAGTTGTTCGACATCGCGCACTTGGGCGCCATCTACAAAACCCAGAGCGCATCGGCGCAGAAATTCGCCACCTCCGGCAGCGGCGAGGCATGGTCCGCGTTCGAGGTCGCGCTCGGCGCGGAGTACTTGGGCGCATCCGCCGATGTGTTCTACACCAAGGTTCGCGATGCGGTCTCGGTCTCGGCGTTGAGCGCCGCGCAGGTCGCGGATCTGCCGGCCTTGGGCCTGTCTTCGAATAATTCGGTCTCCGGCACGATTTCGGACAATGCCTCGTACGGAGTCATGGCCTCCTACGCCCTCGCCCCGGCCGCCGTCACCCTTTATGGCGGCTATGAGCACATCACCTATATGAATCCCTCGATCGATTTGGCGCCGGGATTCGACGATATCGGCGGCTACGTGTTGTCATCCGTGAGTAACACGGCTTATGCCGCTGCCGACAAGATCCTGCAGGTGTACTGGGTGGGTGGCCGATATGCGGTGACGCCTCAATTCACCGCCGCGGTGGCATACTACGGCGAGAAGCAAAATGCTTATGCAACCGGCGCCGATGCCGACTGCTCGAGCCTCGCCAGCAGCAAGTGCAGCGGCAACTTCAGCGCCATTTCCGTGTCGATCGACTATCACTTCAACAAGCGCTTCGACTCGTACGCGGGCGCCATGTGGTCGAACGTATCGCATGGACTGGCCAATGGTTATCTCACCACGACCATGATCGACCCCACCATCGGCGTGCGGTTCTCCTTTTAATCGATCGATTTCCAGTCAATCGATTGGACCCACGATTGCGTGGGTCCAATCGGCATGCGGTCAGCCGCAGCTTCAGCCAAGCTTGGCGCGCACCGACACCTTGGCATCGCCCTTGAAATGCCGGGTGACATTCGGGACGATGAACTCGAGACGGCGGCTTGCCAAGCTCACGAAATCCCGTTCCAGATCGCGGTAGCTCTGGATCAAGGCGTCCCCGAATGCGGTGACCAGCATACCGCCTCCGTCCTTGCCCCCGGCGCTTGCCACCGTCACGGGCTGCCGGAACGATTGCTTCAGGCTCTCCACCAAGAGCCAAGCGCGACGGTAACTCATGCCAATGTTGCGCGCCGCTTGCGACAGGGAACCGGAGTCGCGAATGGCCTCGAGCAGCCGGATTTTTCCCGGCCCGAGGCTGGAATGTTCTGCGAAATCGATCCTGAACCGGACCCGCGGAGCAGCCATAGGTTTCCTCCTCGCGACATCTTAACGCGGCTCCCGCCCGCATGGACCAGCGGCGCTTTGCAATCCCGAGCGACGTGCTATATTCGTCCGTATATAGCGAGTTCTCGATGGCGAATGGCGACTACCTCAGCATTTCAGGGAGACAAAAGTGAAACTGTCAGTGTTGGCTTTGGCAGCCATGAGCGCCATCGCGGGCCTCGCGCACGCGACGGAGGCTGGACCCGCTGCAACGCCGGCCATCGACGCTTGCGCCAGCCTCCAGGAGTTTCGTGCCAGCGATTGCTCGCTGAGCTGGCACGGGATCACCTTGTACGGCGCCTATGACGTCGGCGTCGGCTGGGTCAGCCACGGCTTGCCGGAAAACGCCTATAACTACGAAGGCGAAACACTGGTCAACCGCAACGCCACTCAGTCCCGATTCCTGCTCGCGCCGAACAATCTGTCGCAGACCGGTTTGGGGCTGAAAGGCAAGGTCGAGTTCCTGGACGACTGGTTCGCCGTGTTCAATGCGTCGACCGGTATCAACCCGCAATCCGGCCAGCTCGCCAACATGGCCGGCACCAACACGGCCAACAACGGCCTCCCGCGCGGCAGCTATTCGATCACCGGCGACGGCGCGCGCGCGGGCCAAACCTTCAACGACGAATTCTACGGCGGCATTGCGTCCACCCCGTTCGGTACGCTCACGTTCGGTCGTCAGCGCGCGCTCGGCACCGATGCGATGCTCGCTTACGATCCGGCCGGCGGTGCCTACTCCTTTTCGTACATCGGGTATAACGGAACCATGGCCGGCGGCGGCGATACCGAGGACACTCGATGGGACGATGCCATGAAATATCGCGTCGCGTACGGCCCGGTCCATTTCGCTGCGATGTATAAATTCGTCGATGGTTCTGGCGGCTGCTACTCCGCCGCTGCCACTTGGACGGCCGCCAGCTGTACACCGGAACAAGCGCACAACTCCGCCTTCGGTTTGGACTTCGGCGGAACGTATGACAGGTTCTCCGCCGACGTCGTTTTCCAACATTACAACCAGGCGATCAGCGTGCTGAACCCGCTGCTCGGCCCCACGAGCCTCACGCAGCCCTATCAATCGACCCTCGACAGCATCAATACCAACCCCATCAGCGGCGCCAATCTGATCGGCATGAACAACACCGAGTATGGCATCGTGACCGACAACACGGCCGTGATGCTCGCTGCAAAATATGCCTGGGACCCATTCAAGTTCTTCGCCGGATATGAACACATTCAGCAGTTCAATCCGACGAACCCGCTCGGCATTGGCGCTTCGGCCCAGGGTGGTTATCTCTTGAGCGGTGTCGAAGACAACAATTTGGATTCGCCCAAGCAGGTGCAGATCGCCTGGACGGGCGTGAAATTTTCCTACGACAGCAAGACCGACATCACTTTGTCCGCCTATCATCAGTGGCAGGACGATTTCCGCATTCCGTCGGCCTGCCCGCCCTCGAGTTTCCGCGCTTCCTGTTCGGGCTTCCTCAGCGAGATTTCACTCTATGCGGATCATCACTTCACCAAGCGGTTCGACGCCTATGGCGGCATTGCCTATTCCCTGGTGAGCGGCGGTCTGGCGATCGCGATTCCTCACGGCCCGGGTGTACCCTATAACCACGACGACAATGTTGCGCCGACGGTGGGTGCTCGCTTTACTTTTTGATCGCGCACAAAGGTCCTACGACGTGATTGGCTGCGCCGCGCGTCGTCGACCCGGCCCCTAAGGCACCGCACGGTCGAACAGGCTGCGGAAAGCGGCGAGCAGCGCCGGCTGGGGACGGCGTATCGCAGGCATGGCCTGGTAGTTCTGCCAGCCCCCACCGAGGTTTCGATACAGCAGCACGAACTGCTCACCGGCCGCAACCTGGGCGGCCGTGTATTGCTCTTGAAGATCGTCCAACTGTCGCTCGGCGTCGACTACGTTGAGGAAATCCGTGAGCCCGCGTTGGTAGCGCTGGGTCGCCAGATCCGCAGCGCGCTGAGCCGCGATCAGCGCGATGCCGAGTTGGTCGAGCCGTGCTTCCCCGGCATGGTAGGCATCGAGCGAGGTGTCGACCTGTTGAACCGCCGTCAGTATCGTCTTGCGATAGCTTGCGAGGCTCTCGCGCACCGCAAGCCCGGCGATATCAACCTCGGCGTCCAAGGCACCGAAGTCGAGCAAGGGCCAGACCGCGCCGGGGCCAAAGGACCAGACATGCTTGCCGATACCGGGCGTCGTGCCCCAGCCCTGGCCCTCGACGCCGATCGCGCCGACCAGGGCGACCTGCGGAAACAGGTTCGCCGTGGCTACGCCGACCCGGGCGGTAGCCGCGGCCAATTCACGTTCGGCTTGGCGAATGTCGGGGCGCCTTCGCAATAAATCGATCGGCGCACCTGCGGCGATCGGCGCCGGCAGATTCGGGATGAGATCCGGCCGCGAAAGCTCCCGCACCAGAGTCTCGGGATACTCGCCGACGAGCACCGCGAGCGCGTATTGCGCGCCCTTGACCTCGGCTTCGACCGGTTGGATCTCGGCCTCGAGCGTCGCGAGTTCGCGCGTCGCCAAGGCCACATCGAGTTCGTTCGTGATGCCGTGTTGGTAGCGCAGCGTGACCAGGCGCAGCGACTCGCGCAGCACGGCGGCGGCTCGATCCAGGATACCGGCGCGCACCTGCAGTCCGCGCAGATCGATATAGGCGCGCGCCACGTCGGCGATCACGGCCGTGAGCACGCCGTCGCGCGCTTCGCGCGCCGCCTCCGTCTCGGCACGCGCAGCGGCGAATTCCCGCCGGTATTTTCCAAACAGATCGACTTGCCAAACCGCGTCGAAACCACCGAGTGTGTTGATGTGCTGCAAGCCGTCGGCGTTGTCCGCAGAGACCAGCGCCTGCTGAGCGCGGCCGCGGGTCAGATCGGAGCCGGTGCCGCGCCCCGCCGCACCCGCGGCGTCGAGTTCCGGCGAGGCATGGCCGACGGCGACCGCTTCGTAGGTTCGCGCCGCTTGCAGCCGGTCGAGGGCAATCTGCAGATCGAGATTCGAGCGCACGGCGCGTTCGACGAGCGAGTCGAGTTCGGAATCGTGCAGGCCCCGCCACCAGCTCGCAAGCTCGGGCGCCGCGGCAAGCTGGGGCTGCGCGCCAAGCCCCGGCTGCGCGCCAAGCGGCGGCTGCGCCGCAGGCGCGCCGCTGGCGCCCGCGTAGGCCGACGGCAGATCGGGTTTGGGTGGGCGATAGGAGGGACCGACGGCACAAGCCGTCAGGCTCACCATGAGCGCGAGGACGAGCAGCCGCGAAGTCGTCAGGCTCATCTTCGTGCCGTCTCGGCGTCTCTCGGTGTCTCTTGCGCGGCGACCTGCTGGCCCGCTGCGATCTGGCTGCTGATGTTGAGGACGAGCCGTTCGCCAGGCGCCACGCCCGATCCAAGTTCCACCATGCCGCCATCATCGCGCGCGATCGTCACGGGAGCGAAGCTGATCCGACCTTGCGCATCGACGCGCGCCACTTCGACGCCGTTCGCGTGGAACAGCAGTGCCGCCGCGGGCACCTCGACCAAGCCGCGCGCCGGCAGATGAAACCCGACTTGCACGTACATGCCGGGTAGCAGGGCATGGTTCGGATTCGGCATATCCACCTCGACTTTCATCGTGCGCGCCGCGCGGTCGAGCGACTCGGCGGAGCGCGCAATCGCGCCGGTGAACGCGCCGCCGACCACCCCCGGCGCACGGATTTCCGCGGGTACGCCCGCTTGCGTCAGCTCGCCGGAGGCCGCCTGTGGGACGTCCACGAAGATGCGCAGCGGGTCGCTCTGGGCGACGCGATAGAGCGGCGTGGTCGCCCCGGAACTGCCGGCCGTGACCAGATTGCCGATGTCGATCTTGCGCTCGGTGATCGTCCCGTCGAACGGCGCACGGACACGTTTGAACTCGGTCAGGGCGCTGAATTGGTCGACTTTGGACTTATCCACGGCGACCTGCGCAAGCGCCGCCGACAGCCGCGCCTCGGAGCCTTGGAAATCCGCCTTCTTCGCGTCGCGCTCCTGTTCGGATACGACGCCCTGCGGTGAATCGCGCCAGCGCTCGTTCGTGGTCTTGTTGAATTGCGCCTCGGCCCGGCGTGCCTGCACCTGCGCTTCAGATGCCGCGAGCTGCGCTCGCGCGGCTGCGAGTTCGGCATCCAATTCCGGCGTTTCGATCGTGGCTAGAACCTGGCCCTTATTGACCCGATCGCCGATGTCGACGAGCCATTGCGCCACGTAGCCGTTGACGCGCGCATAGATCGTGGTCTCGTACCAGGCGGCCGTCTCCCCCGGTAACACGAGATCCTGGCCCTCGCTCGCCGCCCTCGCGACGACCACATCGACGGATGGCGGTCGTGAATCAGACGCCGCGGTGGCCGCTGCAACGCCAACGGCGTGAAGGTGACGGACGACGAGCACGATGATGAAACAGAGCGCGAGCAGGCCTGCGGCAATCCCCGCGTAGCGCTTGGTACGAGAGCCGGCATCGGCCGAAAAATCAATGGACACGGCGCGATCTTCGGACCGTGAGATCTCGTCGGGATATTCGCTGCGCGAAGCGTCGTCGCGCAACTGGTGTGCGGGCGGCGGGTGTTGCTCAGGCGGGGACATCGGCGCTGCCTCCTAGCTCATGGTGCGTGGCGTCGATCCGCTTGCCGCGCAACAAGCAGTACATCGTGGGGACGAAGATCAAGGTCGCGAAGCTGGCGAACAGCAGCCCACCGATGACGGCTCGGCCGAGCGGCGCATTTTGCTCACCGCCCTCGCCGATCCCGAGCGCCATGGGCACCATGCCGAGGATCATCGCTCCAGCCGTCATCAACACCGGACGCAAGCGCGTGTAGCCCGCGGTCGCCGCCGCGCGCAGTGGCGTGTCGCCGGCGGCGACGCGTTCGTTCGCGAAACTCACCACCAAGATGCTGTTCGCCGTGGTCAAGCCGATACACATCAACGCACCCATCAATGCGGGAACGCTCATGGGTGTCTGCGAAAGAAACAACATCCACAGCGCGCCGCCAAGCGCGAAGGGCACCGCCATGAGCACGATCAAGGGATCGATCCAGCTTTGGAAATTCATGACCAAGAAAAGATAGACCAGCAGGATCGCAAGGCCGATGCCGGTGAACAAACCATCATAACTTTCGCGCATCGTCTCCACCTGGCCGGTCAAGCGTACTTTCAAGGCCTGCGCCGCGGCCGGTCGATGCGCCGCGATCACCGCGTCGATATCACGAGCCGCCGCATTGAGATCGCGACCCTGCACGTCCGCATGGATGTCGAAGACGGGCCGGATGTTCGCTTGCGAAGCGACCATGGGAACCGCCGCGCGACCGAAACTTGCGACATTCATTAGCAATTGATTGGTCGCATCGACGGACCCGGAGGTGACCGGCAAGGTTTGCAGATCCTGCGACGAAGCGATGCGATAGCTCGGTACCTGGATGACCAGCGGGTAGCTCACGCTGCTCTGCGGATCGACCCAGAAGTTCGGCGCGGACTGCGCGCTCGAATTGGTGGCCACGAGCACATCGTTAGCCGCGCCCTGCTGCGTGATTCCCGTCTCGGCGGCGAGCGAGCGGTCCATGTCCAGGGTCAGCGCCGGCGCATTCGGAACCTGAAAGACATGGGCGTCGACCACGCCGGCCACTTGCGCCAGGGCCCGCGCGAGTTGCGTGGCCAGCGCAAACGCCGCGTTCTGATCGGGTCCGGAAATGCGCACGTCGATCGGTGCGGGCTGGCCGAAATTGAGCACTTGATCGACGATGTCGGCGGGCTGAAAGAAGAACTGCAGACCGGCGAAACGCGCCGGCAGCTCGCGCCTGAGCATCGCGATCAAGCGGGCGGTCGGCGCATGCTCTTTCGTCAGCGAGATCAGGATTTCGCCGTCCATGGGACCCACCGTTGCCGAATCGCTGAGCGCGATGTTGATGCCGCTGTACGGCAGACCGATGTTGTCGAGCATGACATCGATCTGCCGGTTGCCGACGAGCCGGCGAATCTCCCCCTCCACCGCAGCGAAATATTGCTGTGTCCTTTCCAGACGAGTGCCGGCCGGAGCGCGTACGTGCAGGCGCATTTGGCCGGCATCGACCTGCGGAAAGAAGTCGCGCCCGAGCAGCGGGAATAGCGCGGCGGAAACTGCGATCAACACGACGAAAGCGGTCACGATCAGTCGCGCCTGTGACAGTGCCCATGCCAAGGTCTCCCGATAGGCCTCCCGGAACCGCTCGAAGCCACGCTCGAAGCCGGCTTGAAAGCGCACCAAAAAATTTCCCCTGCCGCGAGGCGCCGCATGCGGGTCAGCCTGTGCATCGAATTCCTCGACGGCGCGGCGCATCAGATGCTCGAACAGCACCGGCACCATCGTGAAAGAGAGCGCGAGACTCGCGAGCAAGGCTCCGATCACCGAGAGCGACAGCGGCGAGAACAGATACTTGGCCGTTCCTTGCAGCAAGAACACCGGCACGAAGACGATGCATATGCACAAGGTCGACAGACACGTCGGTATCGCAACCTCGTTGGCCCCCGCCACGATCGCGCGGTGCAGCGGCTCTCGCATCGCGACGCGTCGTTCGATGTTCTCGATCACGACCGTGCCGTTATCGACGAGGATGCCGATGGCGAGCGCAAATCCGCCCAGCGTCATGGTGTTCATCGTCTGGCCGGCCAATTTGATGAACAACACCGCGCAGATGATCGACAGCGGGATTGCCGCAAGAATGATCAGCGACAGGCGGATATTGCCGAGGAACAGGATGATCACGAGCGCGGTGAGCGCGGCCGCCATGCAGGCGCTCAACAGGACGCTGTCGAGAGCGGCGCGGACGAATACGGACTGATCGAACAGGGCTTTGACGCTCACGCCCTTGGGCAGGACATTCTGAAGGTCGAGCAAGGCCGCGCGCACACCGTCGATGACCGCAAGCGTCGATACACCGCCGGTCTTGCGGATCGACATCAAAGCGCCGGGAACGCCGTTCACGGAGACCGAATTCGTCTGCACCTGGAATCCGTCGTGGACGTACGCGACATCGCGCATGGTGACCATGCGCCCGGCGACGTCCTTGATCGGAAACGCGTTGATCGCGGCGATCGCGGCGGGCGAATTGTTCATCGCCAGGCTGTAATCCTGGTCGCCGATCTTGACGTCACCCGAGGGTAGGATCACGTTCTGATGCTGCAGGGCAGCGCTCACATCCGACGGCGACAGCCCCCGCGCTTGCAAGGCGGCGGAGTCGAGATCGGCCATGATCACCCGCGGTTTGCCGCCATAGGGATAGGGAACCTCGGCGCCGTGCACGACGGCGAGCGCCGGTCGGATGATGTTCTGGCCGAGGTCATTGAGCGCGCTGTCGGGCAGAGACTTGCTCGAGAGGCTCAACTGGATGATCGGCACGTCGGTCGCACCGTAACGCAGCACCAAGGGCGGGGTGATGTTCGGCGGCATGTACTTGAGAACCACCAGCGCGCTGCTCGCCAGCTGCGAAATCGCGCGTGTCACGTCCGCGCCCTCGTGCAAATAGATCTTCTCGACCCCGACGCCCTCGTAGCTCACCGCTTCGATCCGCGAGATGTCGTCGACGAGGGATGCGAGCTGGCGCTCGTGCAGCGTCAATATCCGGTTCTGGATGTCCTCTGCGCTCATGCCGTTGTAGGTCCAGACGACCGCGACGACCGGAATGTCGATTTCCGGAAAGATGTCGATCGGCATGCGCAGAGCCGCGCCGATCCCCATCAGCGTGACGAGGATCAGCAGCGCAACGACGGTGTAGGGGCGCTTGAGCGCAATCTCGACGACAGACATGGCCGCAGCTTGAAGGAGGCACGGAGCGTTTGTCAGGAGCCGAAAGTCACGACTCGAAACCTGCAAAGTCACATTCAGTCATGACCAAAGTCACCACATGGCGGGTTGTGCGCACGGTTGGGCTCACCGGGGTCGGTACGGCACTGCGCGGGACAGCGCCGCCAATTCCGTGCGGGTACTCGCATGCAGCTTTGCCATGATGCGACTGACGTAATTCTTGATCGTCCCTTCGGCCAGGAACAGAGCCTGGGCAATCTGTCGGTTGCTCATGCCTTCGCAGATCAGCTGCAGAATTCGCTCCTCCTTGTCGCTGAGCATCTCGGACGTCGCTTTGAGGTGGGCGGAGGGCTCGGCGGCCCGTGACGGCGCGGTCGCGGCGAGGCGGCGAAACTGGTCCATGACCTTGCGGGCGATTTGCGGCGTGAGTCGCGACTCGCCGCGTCTTAGGGCACGGACGGTTTCGAGCAGTTCGTCCTCATCGGCGTCCTTGAGCAGATAAGCCTGAGCGCCGGCGCGGACCGCCTCGAAGACGGTCTCATCGTCATCCAAAGTGGTCAGCACGAGTATCTGCGTCGCCGGCAGGGACTGCATGATCTCGCGGGTCGCCGCGACACCGCCCTTGATCGGCATGTGCAGATCCATCAAGACGACGTCCGGGCGCAGCGTTCGCGCAAGCTCGACCGCCTCGAGACCGTTGCAGGCCTGGCCGACGACCTGCATATCCGTCTCGAGGGAGAGCAGGTGTGCCGCGCCGCGGCGCACGAGCGCCTGATCCTCCGCAATCAGGATCCGTATGGTCACTTGGCACTTCTCCTGGACGCGCTCGGCCTCGCCGATTGCCATCATGCGTCTCGTGTAACATCCTTGGGAAGTGACTTTAGTCACGACTTGACACGCAAAGTGACCGAGCCCGCAGACGATTGAAACCGCAAGACTCATCGCAACGGACACTTTGGGCGCTCGACCCGCGGCGTAGTCTGGTCGCCGGCGCGATGTGGCTGATCATCGCACTCGTGCTGGTCTTTTCCGTCGTTGCCGCCCTCTGGGTCGGCAGCATCGCGCGCGAAACCGTGTTCGAACAGCACGTCCGCCGGCTCC
>Ga0116231_10008438_pt1 | contig 18094 bp, 19 predicted proteins | sample S1TSphgellanicum_2_FD_89695 | JGI IMG/M metagenome (GOLD analysis project Ga0116231, IMG submission 89695) | Host-associated microbial communities from peat moss isolated from Minnesota, USA - S1T2_Fd - Sphagnum magellanicum MG | ecosystem: Host-associated > Plants > Peat moss > Unclassified...
ACGCACTACATCAAAACGTTCCAGGGACCGGCGCACGGGATCGTCATGGAGCGCGAGTACCTCAACAAATTCGGCCGCCCGCTGCTCGGCGCGACCGTGAAGCCGAAACTGGGCCTCTCCGCGCGCAACTACGGCCGCGTCGTTTACGAGGCGCTCAAAGGCGGCCTCGACTTCACCAAAGACGACGAGAACATCAATTCGCAGCCCTTCATGCGCTGGCGCGACCGGTTTCTCTTTTGCATGGAGGCCGTCAACCGCGCTGAGGCCGCGACGGGCGAGATCAAAGGTCACTACATGAACGTGACCGCGGGCGACATGGAAGACATGTACGAACGCGCAAACTTCGCCAAAGAACTCGGCACGACGATCGTGATGATCGACCTCACGATCGGCTACACGGCGATGCAGTCGATGGCGAAATGGGCGCGCCGGAACGGCGTCATCCTGCACTTGCACCGCGCCGGCCATTCGACGTACACGCGCCAGAAGACGCACGGCGTGAGCTTCCGCGTGATCGCAAAGTGGTGCCGGATGATCGGCGTCGACCACGTCCACGCCGGCACCGTCGTGGGCAAACTCGAGGGAGATCCGAACACCACCGCCGGCTACTACGACACGCTGCGCGAAAACCACATCCCCGCCAATCCTCTCAACGGCATCTTCTTCGATCAGGACTGGGCCTCGATGCCCGGCGTAATGCCGGTCGCTTCGGGCGGAATCCATGCGGGCCAAATGCACCAGCTCTTACATCTGCTCGGCGAGGATGTCGTGCTGCAGTTCGGCGGCGGAACGATCGGCCATCCGGACGGCATCGCCGCGGGCGCAACGGCGAACCGCGTCGCGCTCGAAGCGATGATCCAGGCCCGCAACGAAGGCCGCGACTACGTGAACGAAGGCCCCGAGATCTTGCAGCAGGCCTCCAGATCGTGCGGGCCGCTTGCGCGCGCGCTGGAGCTCTGGAAAGACATCACCTTCAACTACGAATCCACCGACACACCCGACGTCGTCGCCACGCCCAGCTACTGATCGTAAAGGTCAGCAATTCATCAAATGTCATCCTGAGCTTGTCGAAGGATGGGCCTGGCACCCAGGTGGTGCGTTCGCCAAGATCGTGGCCGGGGCTCGCATGCGAGTCGCAAGCCCATCCTTCGACAGGCTCAGGATGACACTCTGTACGGAGCAACATATGCGGATCACCCAAGGCACCTTCTCGTTCTTACCTGACCTCAGCGACGACCAGATCGCCAAGCAAATCCAATACGCGCTGGACAACGGCTGGCCGATCTCGATCGAATATACGCGTGATCCGCATCCCCGCAACAGTTACTGGGAGATGTTCGGACTGCCGATGTTCGACATCAAAGATGCGGCGGCGATCATGGGCGACGTGCGCCGCGCGCGCAGCGAACAGCCCGGCGCGTACATCAAAGTGAATGCCTACGATGCACGCTACGGCCGTCAGACGACGGCCCTGAGCTTCATCGTACAGCGGCCGGCGCACGAACCCGGCTTTCGCCTGGCCCGCACCGAGGGCGCGGATCGCACGCAACGCTACGGCATCGAAGCCTACGCGATGGATGTGCCCGAGGAGCTGCGGTACCGCGATTGAACGGTGAAGCGGTGCCGCACGTGAATGAGGAAGCGGCGCCGCTCGACATCAGCGCGGCGTACGCGGAGTCGAACCTCGGCGCAATCTTCGCGCAGCTCGATGCCGACTTGATCGGTCTCGCGCCGGTGAAGGATCGCATCCGTGAAATCGCCGCGCTGCTGCTCGTCGATAAACTGCGCGAGCGCGTCGGCCTCGCAACCGAACCGCCGCCGCTGCACATGTCGTTCACCGGCGGACCCGGCACCGGCAAAACCACCGTTGCGATGCGGATGGCGGAGATCTTGCACCGGCTCGGCTACGTCCGCAAGGGTCATCTCGTCGCCGTCACCCGCGACGATCTCGTCGGCCAATTCATCGGCCACACCGCCCCCAAGACGAAGGACGTCATCAAACGCGCGATGGGCGGCGTGCTCTTCATCGATGAAGCCTACTACCTGCACAAGCCGGAGAACGAACGCGACTACGGCGGCGAGGCGATCGAGATCTTGCTGCAAGCGATGGAGAACCAGCGCGCCGATTTGGTCGTCATTTTCGCCGGTTACAAAGATCGCATGGAGCAGTTCTTCACGAGCAATCCGGGGCTCCAATCCCGGGTCGGCAATCATATCGATTTTCCCGACTACGCGCCGCTCGAGCTGATGCAGATCGCCGAACTGATGCTCGAACGGCTCAACTACCGCTTCACCCCCGAGGCCAAAGCCGCATTCGCCGCGTATCTGGAACGGCGAATGCGGCAACCACACTTCGCCAATGCTCGCAGCGTACGCAACGCCATCGGCCGCGCGCGTCTGCGGGCAGCCAATCGTCTCTTCGCCCTGGGCGGGGTCCTCACGCGGGACGCGCTCATGACGCTCGAAGCGAGCGACATCACCGCCAGCCGCGTCTTCGCCGAGCCGGCGTAGGCGTGCGGCGCCTGGACATCGCGCTCACCCCGGCGGGGGTGAGCGGAGGTCTCTATGAGACCGCGGCCGTCGTCATCGACGTGCTGCGCGCGACGACCGTGATCGTGCGCGCGCTCGACGCCGGTGCGAAGCGCATCATCCCGACGCTGGATCCCGAGGATGCAATCCGGGTCCGCGAACGCCTGGGACGCGACGGCGTGTTGCTCGGCGGCGAACGCAACGCCGTGCGCATCGACGGCTTCGATCTGGACAACTCGCCCGCATCGTATACGCCCGAATCGGTCGGCGGCGCGACGATCGCGTTTACGACGACCAACGGCACGCGGGCGCTGCAGCGCGTCGCGAACGCCGGTGCGCCGCGTGTCATCTGCGCGGCGTTCGCGAACCTCGCTGCCGTCGTCGACCGGCTCGCAGGTGACGAGCGCGCCCACATTCTCATCGTGTGCGCCGGGACGGAAGGCGCCGTCTCCCTCGAGGATACCTTGTGCGCCGGAGCGATCGCCGCGGAACTTGTCGTACGCGATCCGGGCGTCACCCTCACCGATGGGGCCCGGGCCGCTGCGCTGCTCTACAACGGCGTCCGCGAGCGCCTGGTGGAGGCCGTCGCCAGCGGCGATCACGCGCAGAAGTTGGCAAGCATGGGCTTCGCGGCGGATGTCGTGGCGGCGGCCCAGCGCAACGTCAGTACGGCCGTGCCCGTGTATAGCGACGCGGAAATTACATGATTCCCGGCCGGCACGCGCGAACCCGAGGCCGATCATGATCAGCCTCGGCAGCGCGGATGCCCGCGAGACGACGATTCCGGACAAAGGACCCGCGCTCTGAACGATCTCGGCCACCTGGACGACCTCGAAGCCACCAGCATCGCGATCCTCCGCGAAGCCTTCAAACGGGTCCAGCCCCTCTCCATGCTGTGGTCGATGGGGAAAGATAGTACGGCGCTGCTGTGGCTCGCGCGCAAGGCCTTCTTCGGCAGCGTCCCGTTCCCGGTCGTGCAGCTCGAGACCGAGATGGAATTACCGGAGGTCTACACGTTTCGCGATGAGCTCGCCCGCGACTGGCAACTCGACCTGCGCATCGAGCTCTGTCCGCCGGAATCGAGCGTCGATCAGTCGCTCGCGCCGAACTCACGCGCCGCAGCCCGCAAGACCGAAGGACTCAAGAACCTGCTCGAACGCGAGGGCTATCGGGGCGTGATCGTCGGCATTCGCCGCGACGAACAAGCGACGCGCGCCAAAGAACGGGTGTTCAGCCCGCGGGCGACGAGCGGCGATTGGGACGTGCGCCATCAACCCGCCGAGTTCTGGGGCCACTACACGACCGACGTCGGCGAGGGGATGCACGTGCGCATCCATCCGCTGCTGCGCTGGACCGAGCTCGACGTGTGGCGCTACCACGAGCGCGAGAACATCCCGCTGGTCTCGCTCTATTTCGCGCGCGACGGTTACCGGTACCGGTCGCTGGGCGAAAAGAACATCACGACGCCGATCAAGAGCGATGCCGCCACGCTTGCCGAGATCATCGCCGAGCTCGAAACGACGACCCAGCCCGAGCGCGCGGGGCGCGCGATGGATCACGATAGCGAAGACGCGTTCGAGAAATTGCGCTCGGCGGGGTACATGTGAGCGACGAACGCGTTCTTGCGATCGTCATCGTCGGCCATGTCGATCACGGGAAATCAACGTTGATCGGCCGGCTCTTGCACGACACCGGGAGTCTCCCCGACGGGAAGTTCGATGAGATCCTCGCCTCGAGCAAACGGCGCGGCGTCCCGATCGAGTGGTCGTTCGTCCTCGACGCGCTGCAAGCGGAGCGCGATCAAGCGATTACGATCGACACGACGCGCGTGTGGTTCCGCCACGACGGCCGGCGCTACGCGATCATCGATGCGCCCGGTCATCGCCAGTTCATCGCGAACATGCTCAGCGGCGCATCCGAGGCCGACGCAGCGATCTTGATGGTCGACGTCACCGAAGGCGTGAGCGAGCAGACGCGCCGCCATGCCTATCTCCTGGGACTGCTCGGGATCGAGCAGGTCGTCGTCGCGATCAACAAGATGGATGCCGTCGGCTACGACCGCAAAGCCTACAAGAGCGTCGCCGCCGAGATCCGCGCGCATCTTGCCGAACTCGATATCACTCCGGCAGCGATCGTTCCGATCTCGGCGCGCGAAGGCGATGCGCTGATCGCACCGTCGGCCAACATGCCGTGGTATACGGGCCCGACCATCATCGAGATGCTCGCCGGGTTCGCTCCGGCATCGTCGCGCGCGGATGGTCCCTTGCGCCTGCGGGTACAAGATGTCTACCGCTTCGGCACGCGACGCATCTTCGCCGGACAAATCGAATCGGGGCAACTCGCGCAAGGCGATGTGATCGCGGTCGCGCCCGCCGGCACGACGGCACGCGTCGCCGGCATCGAACGCTGGCCCAACCCGGGGCCTCCGCTTGCGCGAGCCGGAGAATCGATCGGGTTTACCCTCGATACGCCCGTGTACGTCGACCGCGGCGACGTGATCTCGCACGTCGGCACGATGCCCGCCCGCGCGTTTGCCTGCGACGTCGCGCTCTTCTGGCTTGCCGAGGATCCGCCCGTTCCGGGCGAGCGGTTACGACTGCAGTTCGGACCGACTGAGGCGCGCGTGACGCTCGAAGCGATCACCCGCGTCATCGATACGCGCTCGCTCGAAACCGCCGCCGAAGCCGGACAATATACCGTACTGGAAGCGCGCTTGCGCAGCACCGCGCTGCTCGCGCTCGACACGCGCGAAACCGGCTCGCCGCGTTGCGTCGTCTTGCGCGGCAACGAGGTCGTCGCGGGCGGCACGGTGCTCGCCGTCGTCGACGAAACGCGCTCCTCGAACCTGACACCGCACGCGCATCTCGTCTCGCGCGACGAACGCGCCGAGCGCCGCGGTCATCGTGGCGCGGTGCTCTGGATGACCGGTCTCTCGGGCTCCGGGAAATCGACGCTTGCGATGGCGCTCGAGCGCCGGCTCTTCGAACGCGGCATGAACGTCTACGTTCTCGACGGCGACAACATCCGCGCCGGCATCAATCGCGATCTCGGCTTCTCCGCCGACGACCGCACGGAAAACATCCGCCGCGTCGGCGAAGTCGCCGCGCTCTTCGCCGATGCCGGCATCATCGCGATCGCCGCCTTCATCTCACCGCTCGCGCGCGACCGCCAAACGGCCCGCGACGCCGCAGGCGACGCCTTCCATGAAATTGCGCTCACCGCCGACCTCGCCGCCTGCGAAGCACGCGACGTCAAAGGCCTCTACGCGCGCGCACGCCGCGGCGAGATCGCCGAATTCACCGGCATCTCCGCCCCATACGAAGCGCCCGAGCATCCGGACCTTCTGCTCGATACCGGTCGCGATTCGTTCGAGATCAACCTCGAACGCCTCGTGGAGTACACGCTCGAAAAGACCGCGTTGCCGGTAAAGCGCTAAGGAGCCGGCTTCGCGCGACTAGGGTGAGTCGGAGTCGTCGTCGGGGGCGCCGGCGACGACGACACCCGGGTTGCGGATTTCGACACGGGCGCGCTTCGCGTCATAGCGGACGCGCGAGCCGAAGGCGTCGGCGATGACCGTACTGCCGACCATCGTCCGGCCGCGCACCACGAACGGCGCATGCACGAGGGTGATCGGAGCGCCGTTGAGTTTGGCGGCGCGCTGGCCGAGTTTCATTTCGAGCGTATCGCTGCCGTGGCGAATCGTGATCGTGCCGGTGGCCGCGTCAAAGGCGGTATCGCCGCCGCTGGCGCTGGTGAGCGCGCGAATCGGAACGTAGGCTTCACTGCCGGTCGTCACCGGGGACACGTCGGCCACCACCCGTTGCCCGTCCACGCTCATCGTCGCGGGCGTCGAGAGCGCAATGCCAACCGAGGCAACCAGCGCCGTTACGGCGGTCGCGATCAGGAGGCGGGGGCTCGGCAGAGTGTCGTGCTTCATAATCGTGGATGAGCGGAGGTAGCGACTCGATCTTCCCGTTCGTCAAGGCAACGGTTCGTACCCAGCAGACGTTCCGGACCTTCGATCAGATTTTGGTACGCAGGGCGGGACGAGTGGCCAAGTCCAGCCTAGGGGCCGAATCTTAGACCGGCTGGGGAGTCTTGCCGATCTCGTGCGCGTAGTCGGGATACTGCTCGGCGATGACCTTCTCGATCTCCTCGCGCAGCGCGCCCAGCAAGCGGTCCTCGGGGAACGTGCCGACCAGCTCGCCCTTGCGGTAGATGGCGCCCTTGCCCTTGCCGCCGGCGATCCCGACATCGGCCATCTTCGACTCGCCGGGGCCGTTCACGACGCAGCCCATGACGGCCACCTTCACCGGAGCCGTATACTCGGCAGCGACGCCTTCGACGAGTTTGGCCAGTGCAACGACCTGAATCTCGGCACGGCCGCACGAGGGGCAGGCCGTGATCTCGAAGCCCTTCTCGCGGATCTGCAGCGCGCGCAGGATACCCCAGGCGACCGGCACTTCTTCGACCGGGTCCGCGGCGAGCGACACGCGCAGCGTATCGCCAATCCCCTCCCACAAGAGGACGCCCAGGCCGATCGCCGAGCGGATCGTGCCGTCGAACGGCAGGCCGGCTTCGGTGACGCCGAGGTGCAGCGGGTACGGCGAGCCGCGCTCGTCGAGCGCCTTCGCCAGGAGGCGGTAGCTGTAGATGGTGGTCGGCGCATCGTGCGCCTTGACCGAGATGATGATGTCGGTGTGCCCGAGATCCTCGAGGATATCGACGTGGCGCAGCGCGGAGGCGACCAGTCCCTCGGGGGTGTGGCCGAACTTCTTCTCGAGGTCGGCGGCGAGCGAGCCCATATTCACGCCGATGCGGATCGGGGTCTTGCGCTCGAGCGCGAGCTTCACGACTTCGCGCGTCTTCACGGGATCGGTGATGTTGCCCGGGTTGAGGCGGAGTTTCGCAACGCCGGCGTCAAGCGCGGCGAGCGCCATCTTATGATCGAAGTGGACGTCGGCGACGATCGGCACCGGCGAGCGCGCGACGATCGCCGGCAGCCCCGCGGCATCGCGCGGATCCTGACAGGTGACGCGTACGATCTCGCAGCCGGCCATCGCCAGCGCGTAGACCTGTTCGAGCGTCTTGTCGGCATCGGCGGTATCGGTGGTCGTCATCGATTGCACCGCAACCGGATGATCGCCGCCGATCCACACCTTCTTCGCATCGTGGGACCACTGCGATTTGTTCTCGAGCAGAATCGCCTTGGTCTTGCGTCGTAACCGGATCATGAGAAACTGATTCGCCTTTCGTCCGCGCGTTGCCTAGAACGCGCCCTGGCCGCTGACGATGCGCGCGATGTCGCGATACGACACCATCAGGATCAATGCAATGAGGACGGCAAAGCCGCCCAAGTGAACGTACGCTTCTTTTTCCGGATCGACCGGATGACCGCGCAGCATCTCGACCAGAATGAACGCGGCGCGGCCGCCGTCGAGCGCCGGGACCGGTAAGAGATTGAATATGCCGAGCGAGATCGAAATCGCGGCCGCGAATTCCAGATACGCGCCCCAGCCGAAATCTTGCACCGTCCCGGCGGCCTGGGCGATGCCGACGATCCCGTGCATCTGGCCCGCGTTTGCGGCCGGATGCGAAACGAGCGCGACGAGGCCGCCGACCTGCGTCGCGATCCCGTCGGTGAAATCATTCCACGCGATACCGAACGCCGCGAAGAAGCCGACCGGTTTGAACACCGGGCGCGGGCTGAAACCCGTCATCCCGACGATCTTGCCGGTCGCCGGATCCTTGTGCGGCACGACCTTCACGTCGACGGCGTTCTGCACGCCGTCGCGGACATACGTGATGTGGAGCGTCTTACCGATCGAGCCGTGGATCAGGGAAACGAGCATGTTTCCGCTCGTGATCGGGGTGTTGTCGACGCGCACGATCGTATCGCCGACCCGCAGCCCGACGGCCTGCGCCGGCATCCCGGCGACGAGCCCGGCGATTTGCGGCGCGGCCTCGTCCGAGGGGACGCCGAAGATCGCCGCGCTGCCAAAGAAGAGCGCCAGCGCCAGAATGAAATTCGCGATCGGTCCGGCGACGACGATGGCAAGCCGGCGCAGCGGCGCTTTGGCCTGGAAATTATCAGGGTCGCCGCTCGAGGCGCCGCGGAAATCGCGTTGCTGCTCCGCCTCGCTCGTCTTGCCGTCCTCGCCCTGCATCGCACAGTAGCCGCCGATCGGGAAGAGGTTGAGCCGGTAGTTCGTCCCGCTGCGCGGCGACGTCCACTTCAGAAGCGTCGGTCCCATCCCGACCGCGAAGTCGTTGACCCGCACGCCGTTCAACCGCGCCACCAGAAAGTGTCCGCCCTCGTGGAGCACGATCAGCACCGAAAGCGCGATCAGAAACACGACGATCTTGTCGATTTGGACGAGGCCGGGCAGGGCGAAGGCGAGCGCCAGGATCATGCGTGCTTTACTTCCATTCGGTGACGTTCGACCGCCCTCGTCGCGGCCTCGCGGGCCGACCGATCGGCCGCGCGAACCGCCTCGAGGGTGAGTTCGTTGGTTTGGACCGCTGCGAGCGCCTCAGCGATGCAGTCGGCGATCGATCCGAACCGAATCTTACCGTCGACGAAGGCGGCGACCGCGATCTCGTTGGCCGCCGAGAGCGCCGCGGGTGCCGTCCCGCCGCGGGCGAGCGCCTCGTAGGCCAGGCCCAGGCACGGGAATTTCTCCCGATCGGGCCGCTCGAAGACCATCGAAACGGACGATTCGGTCGCCTCGGCCCCGAGGGCCGCGAAGGGATCGGTCACCATCCGGTCAGGCAGGCGGTCCGGATAGGCGAGCGCGTAGCCGATGGGGAGCCGCATATCCGGCGGGGCGATCTGCGCCTTCACGCTGCCGTCGGTGAAGATGGCGAAGCCGTGCGCGAGGCTGGTGCGATGAACGAGCACCCCGATCCGTTCGCCGGGCAGGCCGAAGAATCGGCTCGCTTCGATCACTTCCAACCCTTTGTTCATCAAGGTGGCGGAATCGATCGTGTTCTTCACGCCCATCTGCCAGGTCGGATGGCGCAGGGCTTGGGCGACCGTTGCGTTGGCCATCTCCTCACGGCTGGCCGTCCAGAAGGGACCGCCCGAGGCCGTTACGGCGATCGCGGCGACGCGTTCCGGCGGTTCACCGACCAGGCATTGGAAGATCGCGCTGTGTTCGCTATCGACGGGCAGCAGACGCGCGCCGCTGCGCGCGGCGCGGGCGAAGAGCAGCTCGCCCGCCGCGACGACGAGTTCTTTGTTGGCAATCGCGATGTCGATGCCGGCCTCGACGGCCGCGAAGACCGCCTCGAAGGCAACGGCGCCGTCCGTTGCGGCGAGAACGATGTCGGCGCCGCTCTCGCAGGCCACGGCATGCAATCCGGCGGCCCCGTCGGCGGCGGTGCTGACGACGGTCGGCCGAAAGCGCTCGACTTGCTCGGCGTGCAGGGCGGTGTTTTTCCCGGCCGCCAGACCCGTGACGGTAAAGCGGTCGGGATGGCGGCCAATGACGTCGAGGGCTTGCCGGCCGATGCTCCCGGTCGATCCGAGGATCGCGATACGTTTCACGGATGGAATCCGTTCGCTTTGCAGCGCGGAATACTTCGTGCGGGTCGAGGCGAAGAGCGCCCCATGGGTCCGACCCCTCAGACGCTGCCGGGAATCATCCGGCACTGGAGCACGACGCGCGGCGCGCAACGCTTTTGTACGTTTCTCCGGCGGGGAACGGCCGAGACGATCACGTTCGCGGACCTGGCCGCGCGCAGCCGGGGGTACGCGCGGGCGCTCCGTTCGCGCGGCGTGCGGCCGGGCGAGACGGTCATCGTGATCCTGCCGCATTCACCGCATCTCTTCTATGCATTTTGCGGCGCACTCGCGGCCGGGGCCGTGGCGTCGTTCATGGCATTCCCGTCGCCCAAGCAAGATCGCGCGCGCTACGTCGCCGATCACGCGAAACTCTTTGCCCGCATCCGGCCGCGCGCGGTCGTGACCGATGACGCGAGCGCGGCCGCCTTGCGCGAGGCGCTCGATGCCCTGGGCATCGCGATCGTCCTTGCCGACGAGGCGCTTCTTCACGCGGACGCCGACGAGGCCGGAGCGATCGAACCGGACGAGGCCGCAATCGCCGTTCTGCAGCACAGCAGCGGGACGACCGGCTTGAAAAAAGGCGTCATGCTGACGCATCGCGCGATCTTCACGCACGCACGCGCGCTCAACGCCGCGCTCGGGATCACCGAACGCGACTGCATCGCGTCGTGGCTTCCGCTCTATCACGACATGGGCTTCGTCGCGTGTTTCCTCGGATCGCTGATCAACGGGACGCACCTCGTGGCGCTCGATCCGTTCGAGTGGGTCGCGCGACCGGCGCTGCTCTTCGATGCGATCGAAGCGCACGCCGCCACGCTGTGCTGGCTGCCGAACTTCGCCTTCTCGCATCTGGCTCGCACCGTCCCGGCGCAGCGGCGCTGGAATCTGCGCAGCGTGCGCGCGTTCATCAACTGTTCCGAGCCTTGCAAGCCCGCGACGTTCGCGCGCTTCGCGGAGCGCTTCGTGGATTCGGGCGTGACGCCCGAGCAACTCACGGTCAGTTATGCGATGGCAGAGAACGTCTTCGGGGTGACCCAGACGCCGCTCGGCGCGCCCGCACGCGTGCTCCGCGTCGACGGCGAGGCGTTTCTCGCCGGCCGCATCATCGCGTGCGGTGACGGCGAGGACGCGCGCGCACTGCTGTCGTGCGGGCTGCCGCTACCGGGTGTGGAGATCGCGATTCGCGCACCGGACGGGCTGCCGGCGGCAACCGGGATGGTCGGTGAGATCCATCTGCGCAGCCCGTTTCTCTTTTCCGGCTACGACAAGCTGCCCGAGCGAACCGCGGCCGTGCTCCGCGACGGATGGTACGCGAGCGGCGACCTCGGGTTCATCGACGACGGGGAACTCTTCGTGACCGGACGCGTCGACGACATGATCGTCGTCAACGGCCGCAACTACTATGCGCACGAAATCGAAGAGCTCGTGAACGAGTTGCCCGGCGTCGTTCCGGGTCGCGCCGTTGCCTTTGCGACCGAGAACGCGACAGCCGATGCAACGGGCGTGACGGTCGCGCTCGAGATCGCTCCGGATGCCGACGAACGCGCGCTGGTCCGGCTCGTCAAGGAGCGCGTCTTCGATAGCTTGACCTTGGCGCTCGGCAGCGTGCACATCGTCCCGCGCGGCGCGCTCTTCAAGACGACGAGCGGAAAGATCGACCGCGAACGGAATCAGCGAGCATACGCGCCCACGCCGGCCGCGATCCCCGTCGAAGAAAGCGTCTAAGTCACCGTGTCAGCCGACCGTTCCGCCGTCGCCGCCATCGTCATCGCCGCCGTCGTGCGCACCTTCCGGATCGCCGACCCCGCTTCGATCGGCGAACACACCACCGCCCAAGACGTCGACGGCTGGGACTCGCTCTCCCATACGATGCTGCTCATGGAGATCGAGCAAGACGTGCACTGCGAACTTCCGCTCGACGAACTCTTCCTCGCAACCAACGTCGGCGAGCTGATCGACATTTCGGCCCGCGCCGCCGGAGCAGCCGCGCCTTAGTTCGCGGCGGTTGCCGCCGCTTGCCGGAGCGCGCGGACGCGCGCGAATTCGGCGATCATCGCTCCGAAATACTCGATGTATGAGACGAGCAGCGTTCCGAGTTCGAACCGCTCGTTGGGATCGTACCAGGCGAGACCGTAGCGCTCGTGCACCGTCGGATGGATCGGGATGATCTGCGAGAAGTGCGGTCCGCGCGGGTGGGTGCGGAGAATGGCGTTCAGCGTTTCGCCGACCCGCGCGGTCGCAATCTCGGGATCGATCGACCGGCACGCGGCGACGATCTGCGCGGTGACTTCGCGGAAGACCAGCGGCGTCGGATGGAGCGTCGTGAAGAACAACCGCTGCTGTGCGAAGAGACTGAACAGCAAATCCGTCGTCTTCACGTCGCAACTGCGATCGAGGGCGGTGGAGCGCGCCAGTTCCATGCGATGCAATTTGTCGAGATCGACCGCGTAGCGCTCGTCGTGATTGAGATAGATGTCGAGGATCTCGGGCGCGGGTACGTCCTTTTCGACCAAATCCAGGATCACCGAGTCCGCGTACGGGAACGGGCCCCACGGCAGGGCCGGCGGGCGCGGTTCGTTGTATGGGTTGCGCGACGAAAAGAACGGATAGAGCGTGTAGAGCATCAGGTTCGGAAAGCGCACGATGCTCGCGCTCGGGTTGAGCTTGTCGCGGTTCGTGAAATCGACATCGACGCCGCCCTGACCGACCTGCTGGAAGAGCAGATCGCAGGCCGCCGCGTCCGCTTCCGTGACGTCGTTACCGCCGAGGCCGGGGATGCCGGCCGGATAGAGGATCCGGTACCGTGCCGAGAAGACGGGATCGCGACGGAAAATGTCCGCGATGTTTTTCGCCTGACAGTTTCCCGCAACGATCAGCGTCTTCACGGCAATGCGGCGGGCGTGACGTGGAACATGAAGAGTGAAAAGTAGAACGCGATGCCGCCGAAAAGATAGGAGTCGAAGCGGTCGAGCACGCCGCCGTGCCCGCCGATCGCCGAACCCGCATCCTTGACTTTCGCGTCGCGCTTGAGCGCCGATTCAATAAGGTCGCCGGCTTGCGCGGCGAGCGACGTGAAGAGCCCGATGCTCATCCCCTCCCACCATGGCCAGTGGAGCGCAACGGTGAAGCCGATCGCCGCCAGCGCCGCAACGACGAGACCGCCGACGGAGCCTTCGACCGTCTTGCGCGGCGAGATCGGTGTGAGTGGCGTGCGGCCGAGGGTCGTGCCGACCACCATCGCTGCGATGTCGGTGAGCGCGATGATCACGATCACCATGATCGTCAGCGGGATGCCGAGCTCCGGCAACGCGCGGATCGCGACGAAATACGAGATCAATTTCCCGATATAGAGCACGCCGAGCAGCGTGAACGCCGAGCGCATCAACTGGTGTCCGCGCTCGAGGAACGTCGCGGTCGCGAGCGCGGCGACGACGGTGATCGAGAGCAGATCACCTTCAAAGCGCCCGATCCGGCCGAAGAACGTCAAGCCGATATAGGCGGTAACGGCAAGCACGGCGACGGTGAATTCGAGGCCGACGCCTTTACTCTCGGCGAGCTTCCCGAGTTCCCACAGGCACCCGATGGCGATCGCCTCGACGAGCAGCGCGAACGCGGGTGCGTAGAATACCGCACCGACACCGATCACGGCGAGCAGCAAACCGATCCAGACGCGTCGCGTGCCCAAACGTGGGACGCCTACCGCGGCCGGCGCCGCGTTCACGCGCCCCCGAAACGGCGCGCACGGCGCTGGTACTCGGCAAGTGCGCGTGCGAACGCGTCGCGATCGAAGTCCGGCCAGTAGGCGTCGGTCATCACGAGTTCCGTGTACGCCGCTTGATAGAGTAAGAAATTCGAAAGCCGCGATTCGCCGCCGGGACGGATCAGCAAATCGGGATCGGGGAACGCCGCGGTCGAGAGATACGAGGCGATCAGCGCTTCGTCGATCGCGTCCGGTGCGAGTTTGCCGGTCTTGACGTCTTCCGCGAGCGCGACGACGGCATCACGCACTTCGCTGCGCCCGCTGTAGTTGACCGCAAGGTTGAGCACGAGACCATCGCAATTCGCCGTGTTCTCTTGCAGCCGGTCGAGGGCATCGCGCGAGGCGGACGGCAACGCCTGATAGCGGCCGATGACGTTGACGCGCACGTTGTTGCGCTTGAGCTCCTGAAGTTCGTTCTGCGCGAAGTAGACGCACAGGTCGAGCAAGAGCGAGATCTCGGTCGCGTCGCGTTTCCAGTTCTCGGTCGAAAAACCGTAGACGGTCAGGGTCGGGATGCCCCAGTCGCTGGCGGCGCGGGTGATCTCGCGCAGCGCGCCGATCCCGCGGCGATGGCCTTCGATCGCGGGCAAGAAGCGCGCCTTGGCCCAGCGGCGGTTACCGTCCATGATGATCGCGACGTGACGCGGCATCGCCGTTGCATCGAGCGATACGCCGGCGGGCGGTCGCAGCAGGGTCGCCACCTCAGTCGAGCCGTTCGTAGCGATCGTATCCAACCGTCACGTCCCAGCCCCCGGCGGCGTCCGCCACGCGCAACACGCGCAGCACGCCGATGCCCAGTGCCGGGTACGGCGGGACGAGCATCTGCAGCGCGATCGGACGATCGTCGAGCGCGCGGCGCGCGAGCGCTTCGGGGACGAGCGTGAGCGAGGCGTGCATCAGACTTCCATGATCTCTTTTTCTTTGTGGCCGACGAGCTCGTCGATCGCCTTGATCGCTTTGTCGGTCAATTTCTGCACGTGCTCCGACGCGCGTTTGTTCTCGTCTTCGGTGATGTCGCCGGCCTTGAGCAGCGCCTTCACCTCATCGGTCGCCTTGTGGCGGATGTTGCGAATCGCGACCTTGCCGTCTTCGCCCTTTTTGCGCACGACTTTGACCAGGTCTTTGCGGCGCTCTTCGGTCAGCGGCGGGATACCGAGGCGGATCGTTTGACCATCGACGTTCGGATTGAGGCCGAGATCGGAGGTTTCGATCGCCTTGCGGATCGCGCCGACCGTGCTCTTATCGAACGCGGAGACTTGCAGCGAACGGCCGTCGGGCGAGGAGACGCTGGCGACTTGCTTGAGCGGCACCATCGCGCCGTAGGCTTCGACTTGCAGCCGATCGAGCAGCGACGGCGCCGCGCGCCCGGTGCGGATCGACGAAAATTCCGTACGCGTCGATTCGATCGCTTTGGTCATCTTGCCGTCGGTGTCTTTGTAGACGTCGTCTAAACTAGCCAAGTGCTTCTCCCAGAGCGTGCACGCGGGGCGGCCCAACGATCGTGCCGACGTCCTCGCCCATGATGACGCGGCGGATATTCCCGGCCACGTTCATGTCGAAGACGATGATCGGCAGCTTGTTGTCCATGCACAGCGTCAGCGCCGTATTATCCATGACTTCGAGGCCGAGTTGCAGCGCGCGCAAATAGTCGACTTGCGCGAAGCGCGTCGCGGCCGGATCTTTTTTCGGGTCGGCGCTGTAGACGCCGTCCACTTTGGTGGCTTTGAGGATCGCTTGCGCGCCCATCTCGATCGCGCGCAGTGCAGCGGTCGTATCGGTGGTAAAGTACGGGTTGCCGGTGCCGGCCGCGAACACGACCACACGGCCCTTCTCCAAGTGGCGCATCGCGCGACGCCGGATATAGGGTTCGGCGATCTGGTGCATCTCGATCGCGGTCTGCACCCGGGTCGGCACGCCGAGGCGTTCCAGCGCGTCCTGCAGCGCGAGGCCGTTGATCACGGTCGCGAGCATGCCCATGTAATCGGCCGTCGCGCGCTCCATACCCGCGGCTTCGTGCTGCTTGCCGCGCCAGATGTTCCCGCCGCCCACGACGACGGCGATCGAAACGCCGTCGGCATGGATTTGGGCGATCTGTTCGGCCATCGCCGAGGTGGTGTCGACGTCGACCTGGCTGCCGCCCCCGGCGAACGCCTCACCGGAGAGTTTGAGCAGGACGCGGCGGTAGTGGGGATCGGCCATCGGTCGCGTTCTTACCGCGCCGTCCGGCCTAACCCTCGCCCAGCGTGAACTTGACGAAGCGGCGGACCGAGATCTTCTCGCCGAGGACCCCGGAAACCGAAGCCACGAGTTCGCCGACCGTCATCGAGTCGTCTTTGACGAAGTGCTGGTCGACCAGGGTGTGGTCCTCGAACCACTTGTTGAGCTTGCCGTTCACGATGTTCTCGATGATGTTCGCGGGCTTGCCGGGCGGGATCGAGTTCGCGATCTCTTCCTTGACCGGGGCGAGCACGTCGGCGGGGACGGACTCACGGTCGAGGTAGGCCGGCGACATCGCCGCGACGTGCATCGCGACGTCGCGCACGAGCTCTTGGAACTTCGGGTTGCGGGCGACGAAGTCGGTCTCGCAGTTGATCTCGACGAGCACGCCGATCTTGCCGCCGGCATGGATGTACGAGCCGACGAGGCCCTCGTTCGCCGTGCGTTCCTCGGCCTTTTTGGCGGCCTTGGCTTGGCCCAGCTCTTGCAGGTGCGCCTTGGCTTTTTCGAATGCGCCTTCGGCGTTGACGAGCGCGTTGCGGCAATCGATCATGCCGGCGCCGGTCTCTTCACGCAGACGTTTGACCTCGTCGGCGGTGGGTTTGTACGAAGTGGCGGAGCTCACGGTGCGGTATTCCTTACAAGACTAAGCGGGGAGCGGTTCGGGCGCGGCGATCGGGTCGGCGGCGTCCGCGTACGCCGCTTCGTAGTCGGCGGCATCGTAGGCGGATTCGGTCTCGGTTTTGCCCTCGATGATCGCATCCGAGATCTTGCCGACCATCAGTTTCACGGCGCGGATCGCGTCGTCGTTGCCGGGGATCAGGTAATCGATTTCATCGGGATCGCAGTTGGTGTCGACAACGGCGATGATCGGGATCTTCAGCTTGCGCGCTTCGAGGACGGCGATGCGCTCTTTCTTCGGATCGACGATGAAGATCGCGTCCGGCAGACGGTGCATGTCTTTGATGCCGCCGAGAAAGCGCTCGAGTTTATCGAGCTCGTCCGAAAGCCGGGCGACTTCTTTCTTGGGAAGCAAGTCGAAGGTGCCTTGCTGCTTCATCCCCTCGAGCTCGCGGAGGCGCGCGATGCGCTTCTGGATCGTCGAGAAGTTGGTGAGCGTGCCGCCGAGCCAGCGCTGGTTGATGAAAAACGTGCCGGCGCGTTCGGCTTCTTCTTTGACGACGTCTTGCGCTTGCTTCTTGGTGCCGACGAACAGGATCACTTTGCCGGCGGCCGACATCGCTTTGACCGCGGCATAGACTTCGTTCATCTTGGCGACCGTCTTGGCGAGGTCGATGATGTAGATGCCGTTGCGCTCTTGGAAGATGAACGGCTTCATCTTCGGGTTCCAGCGACGGGTCTGGTGGCCGAAGTGGACGCCCGCTTCGAGCAAGGCGCGCATGGAAATGACGGACATGAGGGTTCGTGGACCTTTCTGGACTCCGGCAGCCGTCATCCTGACCGCTTGCCTTGGTGAGCCATAGCGCCTTCCATCCGTGGAGGGCGAAGTTGGGACAACCCCCGGATTGTACCATATCGGCCGCCGGCTGGGGAGGGGGCCGCGCGGGCTACGCCGGGTGCTATTCTGAAGCCGACGGCAACGTCGGGGCCATCCTCCGGCAACGGGAAGGCGAGATGCTCGGATGAGTGATATGGCAGTCGAAATCGAACCCCGAAGGCTCACGGTCGCCGAGTACCGCCGGATGGGCGAAGCCGGCATTTTGCATGAGGACGAACGCGTCGAGCTGGTCGACGGGGCGATCGTTCACATGAGTCCCATTGGGCGGCCCCATCGCGCGCGCCACACGTACCTCGTCACGTACCTCTTCGAAGCCTTGGGTGAGCGCGCCATCGTCGCCGGCCAGTATTCGCTCGCGCTCGGAGAATTCGACGAACCGGAGCCCGACATTCTCGTCTTGCCGCCCGCGCTCGACCTCGATCGGCGGGATCCGGAGCCGCATGAGGTCTACGCCGTCATCGAGCTCGCCGACTCATCGCTGCGTTACGATACGGGTTTCAAG
>Ga0116231_10008443_pt1 | contig 18085 bp, 12 predicted proteins | sample S1TSphgellanicum_2_FD_89695 | JGI IMG/M metagenome (GOLD analysis project Ga0116231, IMG submission 89695) | Host-associated microbial communities from peat moss isolated from Minnesota, USA - S1T2_Fd - Sphagnum magellanicum MG | ecosystem: Host-associated > Plants > Peat moss > Unclassified...
TAATGTTCCAAGGTGCACAACACCACTTTCATGCATTTATCCAAATATTGCCTTTTAGTACCCCTTATGGCAAATTTATTAGGAAATTTACCTTCAGCAACTTGCAAAATGATGGTTGTTCTTTGCCTCCACGTCAATGGTTTTTCCATGGCACTCTCACCTGCAAAAAGACAATTGATGGATAATATGTTGATATTGCACCATTTGTATGATGCCTATAAAATATTAAATACATTTTTTGATAATCAAAGAAAAATGAGCTTTGCAATGTGCATGCTTCAATGACTACATTACATTTACATTTGAGATGAGAACTTCAAGAATGTACATAACAACTATTTTCTAAGTTAAGCCAAATAATGTAGTTTCATTTTCACTTTGGACGACCTTATGTAATAATTTAAGCATCATACTTCAAGTAAAATTAACATAGTGGTGACTTAACAATAATATAAATATGGTACTTAACAGTCTAGCATTAATGTAACCAGCCACAGTCCTGCCTCTAAAATTGCCATCAACTCTAATTACATGTGCTTCTAAATTGACAATTTTAAAATTGTAGTTACCATGTAGTCTATTTCGCAAGTCACCTCCACTCATGTATTCATATACAAGCATATAATTGTTTGGTGCAAGGCAATAGCCAATAAGTGAAACCAGATATTTGTGGTGCACCATGGAAAGGAGCTCAATCTGTAAATACCAGATCCATATGCCCGCATTTGTAAAAAAATATACAAATGAAACAATAAGGTACTAAGCATAATTAACATTGGTCATTGATGTATAAAAGACTATAGATCTCTCCTTTCAATCAAAATTTGTAGTGTAAAAACTTACCTCATTGAAGAACTCTTGTCTGCTTTGGTGAGAACTTGCTGACAAAGTTTTAACTGCAACTTCTTGCCCATCAGGCAACTTGCCATAAAACACTTCACCAAATCCTCCCACACCTAGTTTTTTCCCAAAATTAGTTGTTGCTTGCTTTAGCGTGGCTAGTGTGAATGCTTGACATTTGCCTCCTTTTTTCTGCAATCGTTTTTGAAGTTCCTTTTCAATGGGGTCCATGCCACCTACCCACAAAAATTCAAATTTTAATAATCATCATGATATATTCAAGATTCACAATCAAGATTGTTTATCCACTTAGCCAAAAACCAAATATTGGTAGAATGTGACCATTTAAGCCTTTGCTTACTTGCGTGTGCATAATATAACCAGATCACTGAAATGATTACAATTAATAGAACTCCGCCAAGGACACCAACTAATATCCCTATAAGTGATTGGTTATTCTTGGAGTTCTTAACAGATCCACTGGTACTGCTGTTCCATAAGCCATTTGATGGATTAAGAAGGTCTCGGACATGCAAAACTCCAGTTTGATCCAAATATAAAATCCAATCAACACTAACATTTCCAGGGGCCGAGGTTACAGCAGAAACAAATTCATGGGTATCATTGGTTTGGAGTTGAAGGGTGCCGTTTTGCTGCAATGTCAGTACACAGTGTGTATTTCCAACAGGTGCAGGAAAAGGCTCTGTAATTGGGCCATTTGGACCCATGATTTTCAAACTGCAATTATCCTCCATGGTCAAATAATAAGGGGGATTGCTTAGGTTTAGGCCTTCAGAAAGGTAATACCCTCTTGGCATGTATGGCACATTACAAACACGTCCATGTGTCGCAAAATCCCAATATGGCCCAAAAACACTCAAAGAACTTGGTGATGTTGGAGAACTATTATTAGGAGGAGGAGATGACCACTTTTGGCCAGGAGTGAATACATCGTTCTCATATAGTCCAGAACCATTATTAGCACTACCATTGGTGTATATCCAAAAGTCCACTTGTGGATCATCATTTTCAAAGTCATAAACCTCAAGGGTGCCATCCCCTGTTAACATTAGGAAGAATGGATTTCCAGCACCAGTTGCATAGTTTTGGCCAGCCCAAGGCACACAAGTTAGATTCATTGTTTGGTTATAGCACTGTGTCAAATCACCAGAGGTAGATGCATTGTAAATGGACAAAAAGCCACCTGTGTCCACTTGGAGTGTGCAAGAATTATTTCCTTGCGTGCTCGAATTTGTACTCCAGATTGCTTGATTGTTCATGAAAGTAGAACTATTGTACAACACCAAGTTACAATCATTTTGCAATAATAAATAATAGTTTGCATAATTAAGATATTGGTTTTGTTGAAGGGCATTCCCAGCCGTCAGAATATTCGTGGTGCTCCCTCCCTTCCACATAGAAATTGTGATAACCAATACAAGGAGAAAATTTACTGATTGCAACATAGTGATGTTATCTTCACCTCTTTACCGAGCTATAGTTTTTAGCTCCAATCCAATGTTAAAAACTGATACTTTGCAGCTTAAGATCCAACACTTGGTATTTCCACTTACTTTCAATACAAAAATATGTTAATGATGCATAAACAACTGCAAAAACAAACGAATTAAATTGTTAGTTTGGGCACATGTTACCAAACCCCTCCATATAGATTTTGTGCAAGGGAGGGTTTAAGTTTGATGTAACAATATGTGTTACATTAAATTCCTTCACAAAAGGACCACTCGTAAGTTCAACCTTCCTTGAGTCATGGTGATTCCGTGATATCATGACTAGGCTCTCCAAACATGTCCTTTTGGTCAAATTTAGCAATATATTTAAATCAAAACAACTTCACATACCCAAAATTTAGTTCCAATCTTGACAATTAAAACCATAAGAACTTGATGATGTTAAAGCAACTAAAGCATCAAATTTCATGTCTCAACTTCAATGCATAGGAAGACTCAATTTTTTTGAAAAAATCATTTTGCAAGTAGAAACTCATTGCCAAAAGATTGAAGATAGCTAAAATCAAATAAAAAAGATTTCACAAACCATGACAGTGATGGGGAGCTCTCCAGATGACGACAGAAACCAACCACTAAAAGAGAGCCTTGTATGTTTGAGACAGAAACTTCACGCTATGAGACATAAAATTTGGCAATGAACATTTTCTATTGAAGGGAGGGCTTTTACATTAAAAAATGATCCAAGGAGGGCCTTGAGCAAGAATTTAACCATGAAAATGAACCAGTTATTTTAAACATAAAACCCCTTAAATTTCCATCAGGAAACTTTAAAAACACTTGAATCCTCACTTATAACTGTTGCTAAATTTCTATAAATATGAGACAAAGTAGACTTTTAATGGCGACAAGAGTCTAAAATCTAAACATACTCCCCACCAGTCTTTTTTCTTTAGAAGGTTTTTTTATATCTCTATACCAAAAAAACACTGCTCATAGCTTGCATTTAGGATAGATGATTAAGTATCAAGAGATCTTAACCATCTCGTATCGAGGTTCGACAAATGGACCTTATTTCTCTGCTCTTATTTGGGTGCGAAACTAGCTTCATAACTTGAGATTGAAATCACTTGTCGAAGAGAAAGTGTAGTTCAGGAGATCTTGGGAAGAACGGGATTGTGAAAATATGATATTTTTATAAACCACAGTTCTTATACGGCTTCCTCTAAGAGTACGAAATATAAGATTTGAACCCCACGTTATGTCATGAGGAAGCAACCACAAGGAGCTTTCGAGGAACGAAGCGAGTTAAAATAGACAGCTCGCCACAGACACACAATGCGCAAACATCGACTAAAACTTTGGAAGCTGTTCCTTGAAACTTGGGGTTCTAGATGAAGAATTTGTCCACAATAGTTCAGAAACTAGGTGACAAAGGACCGTGATCCAGTGACATTAAGCAACAGTAACTGTCAATTTTCAGCTAGGCAGCATGATGAGCCCACGTTTACGTATTTCCCTAACCCCAGAGATCTATGGTTAGATTCTTTTGACAATTTTGGTGATACGTTGAAATGTTATAAACTTTGCAAATTTACCCAGTGTCCTTTACTGGGCTACAATCAATAGATGTGGAGCATGAAGAAGCTAACCTTGTTGTGTCTGAAGATGCAGTACGATTAATTGCTCGATCGATGGTCTTAACACAAATAAAATCCCTACCCGTGACCCTCCTTGCCCTTGCTGGAAACCGCGTCCATAAATTCTCTTAGAAACACTTGTTAGTGTCGCCTGCAGCAATACTCCAATTACATCTCGATACAACAATATCCATAAATCCAGAAACGCTCCAATCTAGGAGAAGAGGAAGCACTCGGAAGCAAGCAAGCTGGTGTCGCAAAACATTCAGAATCTTGGATTCTTCTGGAAAGAAAAATCTGATTTTAGTCAATATGTAAAGCTATCCCACCCACCCACCAAGGACTAAGCTTGGAATTGTCTACGTTACCAGCACGCAAAGATTATGCACTTGCAGGTCCTGTAGTGTCCGATTGCCGTTATTTTGACGCATAGTAGCACAAAATACAAATGCTTGAAAGCAGAGTAAGGAGGCTCCTGGTGTGAGAGAGCCTGCAATTGGGAAGGTCGGCAGGCACATGAAGAAGAAGAAGAAGAAGCAGAAATTCAAATCTGAGAGTCTCCATATCTGAGAGCTTTCTTGTGGTTACAAGACGAGCAAGTGGGTGTCGATGAATCTACCTAGGGGCTAGATAGGCACAAAAGTAAACTCGACGGCTTCCACAACGGTGTCAAAGTCAAGTCAATACCGAGCGAAGGTTCCTCTAACATTTAGTATCTACCATCTAATTTAGTATGTTCCTCTAACACAGTATAAAGTTTGCGCATTAAATTTTTCAGACTTTAATACTGTGATAACCAGTGAGTACCAGAAGGATATCCATCAGGTATAAACTTTTATTTTTTGTACTGTGATATCCAGAGGATACCCACCTCATACCCATCGCATACCCATTTCATAGTAAACAAATTTTTAGATTTTAACGCACTGGTTTTCACACTAGGTAGCGGCCTCATTGGGGGCATTCCCAAAATAACCAGCCCTCGGCCTTGAGGGCCGTTTATTTTGGGAATGCCCCCACCCAGGGGCTTTACCCTACACTTAATTCACTGGCCAAGGTAAATATAGGGAAAGGCCCGGTCACCAGGGCCTCCCCTAATCTAAAATGTTGTCCTCGCCTTAAGCCTCGCAGCGTGAAGCAATAGGCCTGAAAATAAGGGAAACCCTTCCCCCGAATAAAGTACCAAAGGTCTTTTATCTGATTGGTACCAGCAATTGATATTGATGAAAGCAACTTCCATGTGATGAGCAGTGTTTTTTTTTCAAATTCCTCAAGTATGTGCACTGGCTAGGATCCTCAGCATTAATTAGCAATAAATGGCCACTGTCCTGATGGACTAATAGATCTTTTTTGGAATCCTGCATAGATCTGGCGACCTACATGAACACACTGTCTAAATCTGGCGATTTCTAAGTCTTTTTTGTCAAGATATGACGATTTTTTTTTAATCTGAAAAGTCCCTTTGTTGGATTCGCCAGCCCTTTTTTTCTGTCGCTAGGTTGCGAAAATTCGCCAAAGAAAAAAAACACCGCTGATGAGGTGCTTTCAAATGCAAGGAACTTTGACTCTTGTGGTTCAATATTGTCCATGCAACCTTGTCCAGTGCATTGTGCACATTGGTAAAGAGCATGGAGAGCTCTGAGAGGATTTATAGGGAAATAGTTACTGCAATTCCTGTAGCCTATGTCAACAACAGATTTGACAATAATTAATTGGAAAATGAGGTCCCTAAAATTTGGAAATTTTTCATTCAAATTGTTTCAAGAAAAAATGTATTGGGTAATACTGAAAAAATCCCCCTAAACTTCAAATTTTTGCGAGATGTTCTCAATTCTTAATGAATGAGCCACCTGAAGCTGACAATAAACAAAGAAGCACTGGGATACTAATTACACATATTTTATTTCATATTTAACATATTTAGATTAAGTCATACTCAAGTTTTCGCAACACTTGTTGACTCTGTATTTTGACTATGTTAATCATTTTGTACTTATTCAACATATTTATGTTAACTCATACATCAATTTTCACAGTACTTTGTTGATTTTATAAACTGTTGAGGTTAAGATCATGGAGGCAAAGAAATTTGGTCAATGGCTTGAGTTGCTTAAAATAGCTTTAGCCCATGCTGATGGACATGGGTACATGGACAATAGTGAATTCTTGTGTCAAAATCTTGAACTATACAAATGCTTATATTTTGTGTTCACAAATTTGGTCATTAGAGAGAGAACATTTTCATCACCTTCACGCAAGCATTTTAGGATTTTCTGGATTATTTAATCACTGAACTTACCATAGGCTAGGGTATTACATGGGCTTTGATTTCTGTTGGCAGCATTGTTTTCTTCGTATGTTTGCTGAATTGAATTGGCAGATACGCACGTGGACACATTTGGTGTACACACAACGTATGGGATACATTTTGAACAAATTCATTGTGAACAAACGTGAAATTCTGAAATCTCAGGGTCTAGGTAAGCTACACCTGCTCTTCTGCCCCAACTAAATCTGCTTGTCAGCTTTACAAATGTGCTAATTCAAACTCAGCAATGAAGGTTAAACAAGTGACAAAATACAAAGGGGCACAAGGTCGCTGTGAGAGCTAACTAAATACATATACAAAGACATCTACGAGATTAGGGGGTTGAGGGAGCCCATGAAAAGTGGTATCCAAGGCAGAAGCTGTCTTGGTCTTGTGAGCATATACTGTGCATATGAAATTTATCCTTTCAGTTTAAATACCTCATTATCTGATACACTAGGTTTTTCTTTGAGTAAGTCAATCAGATTTCCTGGGTCAAAAAACTATTTGCAGCCATATCTTGCATGCAAGTGGAAAAGGTCTCCTGAATCCTGTGTCTTTTCTGTGTAGGTCTTGCTTGTTCTTTACGTCCTCAGTTTGGAATCTTGAAAAGCTTGTTGACATTTTGAACATTTTCATAGTCATCAGCATCGCATATGCTTTCTGGATATGCTTTCTCTCCATTTTATTGTTGTTCCTTTATGTTGAAAAAGTGGAATGGTTGATAGTTGTGGCCCCAATTTGCAAATATAGTTGCAATTGGATGAATGGGCCGTAAGACACCCATCATCCATTTTGGTCTACAAACATTTAACAAGTTTGAATAATAAAGATATACATAAAGTGGAATCCAGCTGGGCCCCATTATCACCACCTCTTTTTGATCCCATAATTATGTGTTATCCATAAAGTGTCCAAATACAAGACCAAAATGGGGGGAACCCACAATGGGATCGCCAAACTAAGCACAACAACTTTGTTTTTAAGTCAACTATGGGAGCCATTTGAGGCAGCTATGGGCTAAGGGGTTATGGGGGGCCATTGGCTACAAGGATGTATGGCTATGGCTATTGGCTATATGGCCATTAGTTATATGGCTATGGTTATTGATTATAATGTACATTAATCATATCGCTATTGGTAATTGAAATTTGGTTGTGGCTATGGTTATTGATTTTATGGATAGGGTAATGTTTGACCTTTTAGCTTTTGGGGCTAGGAAGAGCTTTATGCAGGTTTGAATGTTTGGTTTTACAGTTTTAGCGTGGGTTTTAAATGTTAAAGTTTTTAGGTCTGCTTTTTAAAGATTCTACCTAAAGATTAACATTTAGACTTGAATTTTGGGGTTTTCAAGACAAATTTTTAGAGTTTAAAGGTTAGCATTAAGGTTTCAAGTCTGATTTATAAGGTTCAAATTAAGGTTTGATATTTCAACTTTGATTTAAGTGGGTTAGAGTTAGGGCTTGGTGTTTAAAAGTTATTGTTATAGTTTTTTAGAACTGATTTTCCAGATTTTAAGTTGAGATTTAGGGTTTACGTTTTATTTTAAAGGTTTCAAGTTTCAATTTTAAGGTTTTCAATTAGGAATTAAGGTCTAGACCTTAAGGATAAGGTTTTTAGGTTTGAATTTTTTAAAAATTTAACCTAATCACTAAGGTTGAAAGCTCAGGTTAGGACTTTTAGGTCTTATTTCGATGCTTTCAACATAGGATTTAACTTTTATGTCTAATTTTTAAGGTTTTCAGTTCTAATTTTTGCACCTGTTCACTAAGGTTTATGATTAGGATTTAATATTTAAAAGTTAGGGTTATGGATTTTACACCTTCAAATTTTAAAGATTTCTTATTAGCATTTGGGGTTCAGGTTTTTCTTGAGCTTTCAAGTTTGTTTTTAAGGTTTGGAGTTAAACGTTAGTGTTTTGATGTTAAGGTTTGGACTTGTAAAGTCAAATCTATAAGGAACTATGGTTTGATTTTTAGGGTTTTGGGTTAAGTTCAAGATTTTCATGTTTAGGGTTTAAGGTTTGGTGTTAAGGGTTAAGGTTTTTGTTTTTGGGTTTGATGTTTTAAGGTTTAGGGTATTTGTTAGGGTTGAAAGATAGGGTTTAAGGTTAGGGTGTTGGGGTTCACATTTTTCAATCTACTTTTTCAAATTAGGATTTAGGTTTGACTTTTGTCATTTAAGGTTAAGGTTTAGGTTTTTGGGATTAGGGTTTTTAGGTTTGAATTTTTGTGTTTAAGTCTAACTTTTGTAGTTTAACTTTAAGTTAGGTTTTAGGTTTTAAGGTTAAGGTTTTCAAGTCTAACTTTTAGGGTTTAAGCGACTTTTGTCACTTAGGCTTAGGGTTTAAGTTTTAGGCTTTAGGGTTTAAAAAAATTAGGGTTGATTTTTATTGCTTAAGGTTAAAGGTTTAGATTTTTGGGGTGAGGATCAAGGTTTTCATGTTTGAATTTTCGGGTTTAAGTCTAATTTTTGTTTTGTTTTTTCATTTTCATTATTGACATGAACCATAGCAACCTCATTCTATATGATATATTCATGTGGAATTGGTTGAAATTTTCATTGTGTGATGATGCATTATTCATTGCATCATGCATCAACCATGGTTCATGGATGAGATTCAATGGTCCATACTTGAGGAAAATGTTACATTGGCTACACATTTGTAGAAATTGCTAAAGTGTATTGGGTTCATTAATGACACATTAATCAAGATCCACAATCCTTGGCATAATGATGCACATTATACATGGTTTAATGGGTGGAACAAAATGTATTTAATGAACATGGTCATTTTGGACCATCACATGTTCATTTACATATAGTCACATAATACCTTGGTTCTTATCAAAATGTGAACATCTTGTGGTACTCTAGTATGGACAAATAATAATGTCAATATTTCACCCATGGGGATGAATATTTTGAATACCTTTTGAAAGATCCATGCTATATGGGTGAAAAAATGTTTATTATGTGTAAGAAATTGTGTTAAAAGCTAGCACCAAATGTTGATCATGTTGCAAATGCGAGCTTACAACAAAATGCATATAGGTTTTAAAGTGCAAATAGAATGGGGCGTAGGTGGATTGAAGAGAAAATGAGGATGATGATTAAAGAAAAAGGGCAACGGTTGGGCATAAAAAGTGTGAACTAAAGGGAAGAGCAAAAACAACTAATCTCTTGCCGCACAAAGCTCCTAGAAGATAGCCTTATGCAATCTGGAATTAAATGCGTTTGCCATCTCCACTTGTAGCACCACCTCAATTGTCAATAAAATGATGAAAAAATGATTACAAGTCATTTGATATGAATATAGAAAACCTTACTTCTCACCTACTTATATATTTACTTACCTACTTATCCACCCATGTATCAACCTACCTACTTATTTATTATAGACATAATGATATTGGATGAAGTTCATTATAAGAAATTGCATGATATGATAAAATGGAATGAAAAATTAAAAAAAACCAATAAGGTTAAGATTATTTTGGAAGTTCACAATTATTAATTTGAAAGCAAAAGAGAGAACAAGACTCTTGACCAAGGAACATTGTCTTTACAAAAGAATGTATCATCCCACCTCAAAGGATAATTAAAATGGTTGACAATGATTAAAAAATGATTACAAGTCATTTGATATGAACATAGACAACCTTACCCCCATGCATACATACATACTTACCTACCCATCCACTCATCTATCAACCCACCTACTTACTTACTTACCAAACCACCTACCTACTTACCTATTTATTATAGACATAACAATATTGGATGAAGAAGTTCATTATAAGAAGTTACACCATATGATAAAATGAAATGGAAAAAAAAAAAAACCAATTGAGTTAAGATTATTTTGAAAGTTCACAATTACTAGCTTACAGTGATGAATCTACAAATCATTATGAATTTACTACATAGTCATGGAATTGACACAACTTGCCACAATCATTATTAATCAGCACTAAATGGAATCCTACCGCTTGAAAGGAAAAGAGACAGCAAGACTCATGACCAAGGAACATTGTCTTCACAAAAGAATGTATCATCCCACCTCAAAGGTTTACAAAATCGATTAGGGGGATTTCTTTTAACACTTTTGTTCTCTCCCTCTTGGAGTACTGAAACTAATGCTACCACTAGAATCACATCATCCAGAAAAAAAACTCATTTTTCCTCCCCTACTTCTTCAAAACCAATCCTTAAGATCATCTCGCATCTCCAACCTCAAAAGGGTCTGCAAAGTAGCGCCAGCTTCTGTAAACAGCAAGAAGACTCCACTGGTAAATAGGTTGAGAAGTAACCATTACCCATCATAAAAGTCTGAACTGATATTATGCCATATCTCCATTCAGACCCCTGATTTCGGCCTCTATCTGTGTTTCACATATAGAGTGTTAGTTATTTCCTCATCTTCACATAAAGATGAAAAATTGGACAGTATCAAGTTAGAGACTACCTTAGTACCTTGGCCAATGTGACACTAATTATATTATTTTCAGAAATGTTGAAAATTTTAATTTTATTTCTTCCAAATCAAAGAATATTGAGAAGGAAAAAAGTGGATATTTAAAAATATTCCATTTGTTGAAATGAATGTTTTTAAATTAATTAATTATTCGATGGACATGTGTTGAAATGGCCAAGGTACTACAGTATTCAATCATCATCAAACTTGGCCATCCTTTCAAAAAGCATTGTGTAATAAGTCCCAGTGTTTGTCTTTTTCAATTTTGAGATAATACTCAAGTGGCGATCATCTATAGGTATATTTAGCCAAATTTGGGGATATTAGAAATCAGAAAGTACAAAATCTTAAGCACCCATTTATATTGTAGGTAATTGTGGCGATTTTTGGTGATTTTTGGAGAAATTTTTTGTTAAACAGGGGATTTGTGACAGGATATTCTTTCTTCAAAATATTTTTGCAAAATGGCGAAAATTCGCTACCACGAAATGATGAGGAAGAAATTCTTTTAGTCTAATAAAAAACAAGTTGTCATTAAAAAAAACTCTTGAAACTTCATGATTATTTCAGAAAAGATTGGAATATTGTGACAGAATATTCCCTTTGTATTTTGTTTCTCACATATTGGCCATATTTTGCACCCAACAAAAACGCTGATGACAACTAAAGGAAGAAAAAGTTGAGTTAGTAACTATTGGAACTGGTCACATATGAGGGGATAAGATGATTGTTGACGACAATTCCAAAGTCAAGGCTTTTGAACCTTTTTTCTCTTTCTTGGGCCCTGAGACTTAGGCCCACTTTACACTAGGAGTCAGGGCCCAAAAAACTTGTGAGGCGCTAAACTTGGGGCCGACTTTGAGCATTTTTGGGTTGTTGTTCGGCCCCAACTTATTAATAAATGCTATAACAGGATATTATTAAATGTTGGAACATTGGCCCCAAGGGTTGCAAATTGGTTTCCCAAATTTGATGGTATTCTTTTTTCAGCCTCGGGGCCAATACAAGGCCATAAAGTTCAGCATTTATTAGAAACTTGGGGCAGATTGAAAAGACGTCTTCTATTTCAGCCCTGACTCATAGTGTAAAGCCCTTGGGGCTGATTTCAACTTTTACAGCAATAGGAATGCTTGGTTTGGGTTGAACATCGGCCCTGACTCCTAGTGTAAAGCAGGCCTTAGCATCTCTGTAGGATTTGGGACAGTTTTTTATTTTTTGGGCGAAAACTTGCAAAGTCGTAACCTGTTTTTTTTTTGACAAAAAATTCCTTTTTTTGGTAAAAAAGTAGTCAGATTTCAACTTCACAATAAGTTTTTGGAGAAGCGTGTCACGGCACAGTCCTGTGTACTGGCTACTGTTTTGATTGTCCTCTACAAAAGTGTCTCCACTTAATGCGAAATCTGTCTGCAATGCGCTCGCCACCAGTGTTTCTTTTACTAAATTTCAACCTGTCGACCTATACAAATGATTTTTCAAAGCAAAAATGGCCCAAATTCGCCAGATTAAATTTTTTAAAGAAATTCAAATCGCCAGAGTCTTATTATAGCTTTCAGAAGGTAGCCAAGAATATAGAAGGATTCTGTTCTTTTTATATCTTCATGTGTATCATGTAGCCAAATTTGGCTAAATTATTTTCTGGATGATCGCCACTTTGGCTACCTCACAAAATCCTTAAAAGAAACCCTGCTCACCACTGTCCGCATTAGAAAATTGGAAAACTTTTGACTGTTTTGGGATACAAATTTGGCTTGAGCTTGGATTGAAAATGTTGCTCTTCTGAAAATTTAGCTGTACTCTGTACCTGCTCTTTTGATCAAATTCATTTTAGATTTCAATTTCCCAGCCATTAGGTTCCACATAGTAACATACCCTATTTAGTTATTGTGTACAATATAGGAATCTTCAACATATCCAGTCTCCAGTCAAAACTACATTCTTTTAAAATTATTTCAAGTGCCATAATTACACTTGAGAATCTGTCCTACAAAATAAAATGGAATAATTGACAAGTGTTATGTTGTAGGGGAGGTTCCCATAAGAGTGGGTTCTCCTGAGGTAGGGTCGCATGAGGGTGGTAACCCAAAGGTGTTCCCGACTGATGGAGAACACACGAAATATGGGAACCTCCAGGTACGTAAAGATTTTTTCTTTTTTTTCTTACATTCTTTCCTTCTTATTTTTTTGAATTTTTATGATCTGTCCCTATCCTCCTTGTGGTTTTGAATTTTCCTGATCCATCCCATCAAAAAATCTATTCATGGGAACATAGGAACGTAGAAATAAACAGGATCTCCTCCACCACATAACTCCATAGGGATCTTCTGCTGGGGGAGATCCCTCAAAATACGAAGAGAAATAAAAAGAGACGTTTTTAAGTACTACAGAACAAGCCATTTAAGGTGCATTATGCCATGTAAGACATCACTAGGCCAGCCCAGGACACTGAGTTCAATGATGAGGCACATGACAGAATGCATCATAAATGGTCCGTTCCATCACTTGGTATTAAAGGGCAATGAAGTTGGAACTCCTTGTGCTGTGGGAACGTGTAAGGTGAAGCCACAGGGAGCGGGATTTACGGGAATAAAAGACTGTGCAAATAGCAGTGGAGGATATGATGGCCGACTGATTTTCCCACAGCAATTGTGGAGAGGACGATCTGGTGACCGCTCAATTTTTCAAAACTAGTCCTTCAGGACCTAATCAAACGGCTATTGAAACCCAAGCTTTGCTAAGATGATTGTGAGCATTGGACGGCCACTCAATGATTATATGCACCTCAAACAAAAATGAATATTGAGCAATCACCTGATCTCACCATCATTTCACACACAACTGAACATCGAGTGGCTGCCCAATGTTCATATGCACCTTAAACAAATACGAAAATCAGGCAACCACCCGATGTTCATTGCCATTTCCCAAACATGTGAACACTGAACAAGTGCCGAATACTCATAACCACCTTAGTTGTAAAAGAAGATCAGGTGGCATCTGATATTCACTTTCGTTTGAGGCGCATGTGAACATCAATTGGTCACTCAATAATCACTTTCACTTGAGTTGAAGGTTGGAACTGGGTGGCCACTTCATACTCATCTTTGCTTGAGATGCATGTGTGTATCAAGTGGTTGCCTAATACTTATCCCTGCTTAAAGCATAGATGAACATCAGGTGGACACCCAATGATCACACTAGATTGAGGCGAAGGTGAGTATTGAGCAGCCACCCAATACTCACATTCGGCTGATATGACATCAAGCATTGAACAGTTGCCCAATATTCACCTACGCTTGAGGTGTGGGTCAAGATCCAATGGTCATTCAATACTATGATCTGTTTGAGATGTAGGTCGGCATCTTTCACATGACATCTAAGATAAATAATAATTTTTACTAATAAAAAGCTAACTCTTAATTCATATTATCTTGAAAGATAAAGAATTATCAAAAGGAAAATCTTGGAATTTGGGAATTCCACCCAAAAATCATTTCATGGGGGCCTTCTTTGCATGATAAGGATGATGACCCAAAGTTTTTTTTAACTACACAAAGCTTGAAACCCTTAAAAGAAAACTGGGTTTTTGTAATCAATCAATTTGTGACTGCTTATGTCATTTGCAACTATTATTAATCATTTTTTCAACTACTTTTTGCATTTGATTGTGCTTGCAACTACTTTGTTATTAATGTGTTTTTTTATTTTTTCATTTGACCAATTTTTAACATGATTTTTATGCAACAATACCCATTTATGTTCCATTAGTTATGAATATGAATTGCAACCCTATGTATATTCAAAGTATATTTTATGTATTTCAAAATATATGAATTATATTTTGTATAATATATTTTTTACTCCATAATATATCAATGAATACTAAAATAAACATGTGTATATGAAGGGTGATTTATGATTCTTCTTATTTTTTAGTCATAAAAAATTCCAATAATTACAGTAAAATTAATTACTACAATTAGAGTAACATTATTGTAGAAAAATATAATTATAATACTTATAAGTTAATTGTACTAACTATATAATTTGTAATTCAAGTTAGTATTCAGAATTTTTAAAAAAATATGCATTGTAATTTTATTGTAAAAAGATTATTCAATTTAATTATTGTATTATAGTACTTCAATTCCACTAAGGTATTGAATTTATTTATTTATAATCCTCTATTTAGGCAGAGCCAAGTGTTGACCAAATTCCAGTAAAACCCAATGCCTAGGGATTTACCTGGCTTAACATCTGCCAATTTTTCTTTTCTTTTTCTTTTTTTTCTGATACCCAGTGGGGTTCCAGTGACAAAAGTGGGCATTTCTGTTTTCGAAAAGCCAGTGAGGCTCTTATGCATTATAGTGTAGCCTCGGAATATAAAGAAAATTTAGTTCAGGACTTTACATAATAGAATCTCCTAGTGGGATTTGTCCGGCCAGGACTAAACCACCCCCACATTTGTACCAATTACTCTGACAAAGATCAATGGATGAAAAAAGATTTCAGTCCATTCTCACTATTTTAAAATACTGATGTCTGGGTACCCCCTTATGTTTTTTATCACAGGGCTTACAGCAATAAGAGGAAGAGGGGGGCTGCGATGGCCCCCCTTGTGTTTTTTTTGGCACAATTTGTTGCAGGAGGAGGAAGATGGGGGGGCATCATACGATGTCCCCCTTTATGGTTTTTTCAAGAAGAAGAAGGGGCGCAGTGATGGCCCCCCTTGTGTTTTCTTGGCAGAATTTGTTGCAGGAGGAGGAAAAGGGGGGTCCTTGATGCCCCCCTTATGGTTTTTCCGAGAGTGCTTGCTGCATGGGCTGGTTAACACCCCCTAACGAACTCTGTCCGACGCTGGTTTCACTTGTCTTTTTGCACACCTTTTTGGGCCGTGCACAGTTCTGCAAGAAACCATGCAACCCGGTTTTCAATGTTCTTTAGTTTTTCAAAAAGTTTGAAGAAACAATTCTGTTGTTCTTCAATGCCACTGTTTGAGGCCAATATTTTGCACTGTAGGCGCAGAATTCCAACCTAGGCAACTCCTCAGCAGAAAATGCACCACTAACATACTATCAGGCGTTGAGGAGGGAAGTTCATTTTTCTGCTGTATTGCAGATACAAAGTGAAAAAAGGGAAAAAATGTAAAAACCTTGCGGCAGAACAACGCAGTTTTCCGCAGGGCTGCACTGTCAGAGCGAAACCAACGTCAGAGAGAGCTCTTTACGGGGTGTTCAGCGTCCCACCTTTGCTGCAGCAGGAAAAAATGGGGAGGAACTTCACTATTTTTATGGAAATAAATAGGAGAAAGACTTACAAAAGTCGAGGGAGATAAGGGCCCACATTTCCCTACTTTGAAATGGTGGACCCACACATCACTACTTTAAAACAATGGGACTCAACTGAAGACTTTGTTCATCCATTCGTTTTCATTCTAATAATTGGTACCAATTTGGGTGTGGTTTCACCCTGGCTGGATTCATCAAGGGGGCTAATTTTTGCACAATTAAAAAATCCAATAAAGTACCCAATAAGACAGCCCTGCCTTTAACGCATAAATTATGACCCTAGGAAGGGGCCCTCCCAGAATTTCGCCAAACCCAAAAATAACTTTTAGGAATGGCACAGCGCATGTGAGAGCCAGTTATGATGTGGGTGTGTAAGACTGCCTACTAAAAACTGGGAGGCAACTTAGGACTCAGGAGGCACCATCAATTTTTTTAAGAGCCACCTTACAGAAAGGTAGGAACCCTCTTGTGCTTCCTCTGCTTTTTGTGAGGGCGCCTTACAAAAAGGTGTGGTTTCTTCTAACTTTGAGTGAATCTTCCACAATGTATGGGGACCTTCTCTAAAAACACTGAAAAAAGGGGAGCCAGTAATTTCTGTATTGCAGAAGACAAGCCTCAACTGCGTATAGCAAAAGCCTCCCACCAGGGTTTCTTTTAAGGATTTTGTGATGTAGCCAAACTGGCAATCATCCAGCAAAATGGCTGATGGACTAACCAATTGTTTCGCATATTAAAGTTGTCTGTAAAGTCATCCTCTCTTTCACCCCATCCCCTCTTTTAGTGGTATCCACAAAGGAAATTTTATTAAATCTCAGGAAGCAAATTTTTAAACTGCCAATTTTTAGAAATTTCCCAAGACTAGTTGCTTTATAAGATCCATATTGCCCACCTTGAGGTTATAATCCACAACCTTATTCTACTGAGTTCAACATGAAGATTCTTCAAAAGCAACCTAAAAAGCTCTCAAATTTCAGACATGACAGCCCAAATGACAAGACTAACACCATCAGTAGCAAAGAGTCTTCTCTTAATCAAGACTGACCACGTAAAGCTAACAATGATCTTCAGACTACAGTACACTAGCGGCCATGGAGCTTTTATTGCTCTTTGTTGCAATACAAAGGTGCCATTTGTTGCCACCATATTTCTTTAAAATCATATTTTCTATTCAAAGACTCTCTGCTCATAAACTTCTCCTTTTAAGGCATACTAGTCTATTTATGTAGAGGGTCGCTTGGTGGGGAGCTGAGTCTGCACTGAGTTGGAATTTGCACCTGTCAAGTTTAAATTCAATCGGAAGCTGTGGATACAAAAAAGTAGATGAGTAGGAGGTGAGGCCGAAGGGAGCTGCAGTACCGCAAGAGGGGAGCCGCGCGAGAAGCTGCTCCCCAAGTTTAAACCTTCTGTAAGTGGGGCTTAGAGACATGTGTCAGGGATGGATATTTGAGTTCCACAATCGAGCATGACAGGTGGCCTACTATGAGCAACTTGTCACGTACATGATGTCAAGTCTGAGGCTGGTGCTCACTTTAGAGAAAAATTCTCAAAACTGGCAAGTTCATGTCTAGTGTATATGGCTATATGCACTAAAGTTTAAAAGTACGGCAAAAACTGGAAACCGCGTTGAGTGCTTCGCTTGGTGGTGAGCTGAGTCTGCACTGAGTTGGAATTGCACCTGTCAAGTTTAATTCAATCGGAAACTGTGGATACAAAAAAGTAGATGAGTCGGAGGTGAGGTCGAAGGGAGCTGCAGTACCGCAAGAGGGGAGCCGCGCGAGAAGCTGCTCCCCAAGTTTAAACCTTCTGTAAGTGGGGCTTAGAAACATATGTCAGGGATGGATAATTGCGTTCCACAATCGAGCATGACAGGTGGCCTACTATGAGCAACTTGTCACGTACATGATGTCAAGTCTGAGGCTGGTGCTCACTTTAGAGAAAAAAATTCTCAAAACTGGCAAGTTCATGTCTAGTGTATATGCACTAAAGTTTAAAAGTACGGCAAAAACTGGAAACCGCGTTGAGGTGCGGCAAACGCTGAAAAAGTGCATTCAAGGATAGGGGATGCA
>Ga0116231_10008445_pt1 | contig 18082 bp, 12 predicted proteins | sample S1TSphgellanicum_2_FD_89695 | JGI IMG/M metagenome (GOLD analysis project Ga0116231, IMG submission 89695) | Host-associated microbial communities from peat moss isolated from Minnesota, USA - S1T2_Fd - Sphagnum magellanicum MG | ecosystem: Host-associated > Plants > Peat moss > Unclassified...
ACAATACCTTTGCATATGTTCCAAATCTAACTAACCTATCTAGTTTTTTTAGCATTTACAATTGGTAAAACATTTTGTTGTTGTGGACTATTTCAACACCCTCATCAGTTGTTTCACTATGCATAGAGGTTTTAAAGCATATTAGGATCCCTTGATGTTTTGTGACTTGGCTTCCTAGAGTTCATATCATCTCTTACATACCAACAAACTTCCTTTTTTTTGGAAATGTTTGATAATGTTAACAACACATTTGTGCCTTAGCTTTTTTTCTCCCTCCAAGCTCATGGACAGTTGGGAATGCATGATTGATACATGTTGTCCACTTTTGTCATGTGTGGTAAGGATAAGTTGCCATGACCTCCAATGTCTAGTTTCAATAATTTCCTCTAGTAGGTGCATGCAAGCTTACAATACTGAAATTGACCATTGATATCGTTGCGTTTTGGAAAGGGGTTTTTATTCTTTTTGCAACTTTAGTCCTTTAGGTTGGTCTTATTGCTTATGGAATCTAGGACATGAATGGAAAATGCCAGATGGAAGATGCCTCTTCTTTTGATGATGCATACTCAAGAAAGCACCAAAGAGGTGTAGAAAGTACATTTGGGATAATGTGGATCTTCGAAGGATATGGTGTAAAAAGCTTGATGCAATCAAAATATTTTTTTTGTATCTTGACAATTTCTAGTCTCCCAACCTTCGATCCATCATTAGTGGGATTGAAATCAAACCTTGTTTTATTGCTATATATGGCATTTTATTTTGTTGCCAAAGGGTGCAACCCCTCCCACACTTTGGGAATGGGAAGCTTTTTCAACTTTGTTATAATTCTTTTTGTAGTAAAGCAAGATGATCCAGACTTAGATGAATTGGGTAGCTAAACTACTATTTGTTGGATTTTTACTTATCTATTTCCCACGCTGTGAAGTTTGGAATCAACAACAAAAGAGCCTTGGTTATGTTATCCTTGTTTCTCTTTATGTTTGTTTCCTTTTAATGTTCCCTTTGCTATGTGGTATGACACCATTTGCACATAAAAACATCATAGTGATCTATTGTGTGCCACATAACACTATAATTGCACATACTCCATGTCATTTTCACATATTGGAATGGTTTGTGTGCTTCCAATTACATTTCTCTATAAAATTTGTTAACAAAACAATGTGTGATATGTGAGTGAGATCTACTTTTGGTTACATTAGTAAAGAGAATGCAGTTTGTGTTTTCACAAAGATGTGGAATGAACCAAGAATGTGAGGTTGAAACTTGAAACCCTCATGTATTCAATGAGGACACAAAGAAGTGACAGATAGCCAAGTAAAATAGAGGTGGGAAGTGAGTAATGATGAGAAGGTATAGCTAAAAGTCTCTGTAATATGGGTTAAAGATGATGTAGAAATTAGGAACATGTAGTGCGATCTATGGATCATGAAGGGATGGTGAATGGTGAAGATATGCACTCTTTGAGTTGCCTCATGATAGCTATTCAATTTTATGTTCATCTCAATCCATTGGAGTAAATTTCAAAATTGGATGTGTTAATTTGCATTGTAGGAGATGATTTGTTTTTTTGATGCATCAATGAGTATAGCTAGCTGGCTTCATCCTTATTTTAGATCAACCCAACATGGTTTGAGCTTCAAAATATAATAGGGCTTTATTAAGTTAGGAGTGGGTTGGATAGAAATCAATTAGGCAATGGCTATATATGGCCTTTTGAAGTTTCATTTTTAATGTTAAGTTGTCTTCAAATGTACATGTCAATTTGATTTCATGTTTCCAGTGTGAGGTCAAGAGTTTAATCACGATTATTATCTTTGGATGGTGTAATGTTTTTTGTCACAATGTGTAGATTCCCAAAAATTGATTCAATATATTTGAATATGCCAAACATTCATTTCCTTCTTGTAAATATGCCAATTGTGGGGGTCAAGGTTAAGTTCAAATTCTACCATAGTGATTTGTCTTGCATTAATTGACACCTGTTAATGACAACCAAAGGTTTTGTATTTGGTGTATTGCATCATAAGTCAAAGTAATGTTTATTTATAATTTTTGTAATGTGGAGGCAAGGTTTTGAAATATGGTTATCAGCTTGAAAAACTTACTTATGTTTTCATATGTTTCCTTGTTTAGTTTGGAGATGATGTTTTCATTCCAATCAATGAACCCCATGGTTCAATTGAAGCACAATTTAAACAAGAAACCCATCCTGATTTCCAATTTGTGAAATGCTACCAAGGTATATGTGATACTTGTCTCCAACTTTAGGATGTTGACATATTGCATTCCAGGTTGTTAGCATATCAAAAGTAGTTGTAATTATTGTATTATTTGATTTAATTAAAGGATATCTTGGTAATGCTCTGTGATGATAGTAGGTTGACCAACAATGAACATGGACTTTGTGTTTTAAAGGCATACTTTTCCAAATATTATCATTCATGGCAATTGTTCTAAGTTATTTGGTTCATGGTTATTTCAACATATTGACTAAGTTTTGTTGGCAATTTGTAGAAACCAATGGTTAGGCTAAAACTTGCACAATTTTTTCAAATTCCACCACTATCATGGTTTTTTGTGAGCATTTGTTATTCTAGCTTGGCAATTGGAATATATCTCCACATAATTTGTTTGACATCTTTTGAGTGTTTTCTTTTGGTTTTATATGTCATCCATCATTTTCCAAGTCTTTGTGACCTTGTGTAGAGTACCATATACAAAAGGATGTTTGTTAGTCATTTCTTGGATTTTTTATTCCAGTTTCAACATTTTCTTCCCATCTTCTTTATTTCAAATTCTTTTGTGGGTTGGTTTTTCTTTGCAGAGAACAATAATGTCATCAACAAGGAACAATGATTTCTAGCTTGTGAATATGGTGGAATTTGTTTTGTTGTTTTTAGGGTTTCCTTGGGCTTTGCGAACAATAATGAATGTTGTAATATATAACAAAATATTCATTGGTTGTGTTATTGATTGATGAATTTGGTTGCTGTTGTTGGGTTTTTTTGGTTCTACAAATAATAAACAATGTCGCAAAACCAATGATGATTTCTTTGGCTTGAAGTGTTGATTGAATATGCTTACTTGCTTTTCTTTTTTGTTGTTTTGTAGACAACAGTGTCATAAAGCAACTTTTTCAATTACCTAAACAACCAGCATGATCTTTCAAATCAAGCTTAACACCCAATTTTTGTCACCTAATTCATCTAGACTCTACTGTTGATGGTTGATGCATTCATTGAAGTTGTCTTCCAATTGGAATATTTATAGCTTTGGTGGAAATTCTAGCAATTTGGTTTGCAACAACACCTCTACATAAACCATTGATAAGGTAAGCCTTTTAGACTTCATGTTTCTTTGATTTGTTTGTTATACATATTTAATTATAATTTGTCCATGTGTCCATGAACCTCTTTTAATCAAATTGTGAACTTCCATGCCTTGCCCTAAACTTTTTTTGATTTTTTTGCATTTTGTTGGTTTTTTAGGGTTAGGTTGGAGTTTTGGTTTTACAATAATGAACGATGATTGAAGATGACGATGTGTAATTGGTGGAACACCACTAGCATCAGATGTTTAGAGTGTGCATATGCATGGTTCTATTGGTGTTACTTCTACTATTGTTGCTTCAAATCCTATTGTTGTTGTTATTACTTCAAATTTTACTATTGTTGCTTTAGATATTGTTGAAGTTCAGATGTAACAGTTAATAGCTATACAAGTGCAAGCTATAGCTTGGAAACCACATAATCAAACCTCATCGTGTTGGGGTTTTTTTGTCGTAAATGACAACTTACCTGGGGATCTTGAGAAGTTATAGATGTTGTGGTGCATTATTTGTAGAACAAAACAAGCTAGTGTTTTTGATTTATGCCAATGTTCTATTTTACAAAAAAGGCCTTATTAAATGTGGCAAGATTAATGGGATCACTCCCATGAGGACCCATGTTGAATCATGTGCATTTAAAGTTGGTTGCTTGTAAAAAGTTGGCCATTATTGAAAAACTTATTGTTGTTGTTATAAGTCATAGTCGATAGTTTGGGAAGAAGCGGTTTCGACCATCCAGGTGTGCAATCACATCATATTTTGGTGCTACAAACCTTTATAAGAAGTCTGATGAGGCATAATAATAGTTTTTTGAAAACCTAGTCTTGTATACTTGCAAGGGGTACAAGCACCTTTCCATTTATGATAATATTTGGTTGAGGAGGTTGGTATTACGCCTCTACCCATGTGTTGTTTTTCCTTTTCGGGCTGTGTTTGTAGAAGAAATGTTACCAAAAAAAAACCATGCAATTACATGTGTTGCCAAGGCTTATTAAGGCAATAACATTATCAACTAGTTTTGACCTTTGGATGTCCAGAGGCGGCGTGGACACCTTTGCCTTGGTAATCAATTACTTGAATGAATCCTGGATGCCCTAGCATGTTACCATTAGTTTATTTGAGGTTCATGAGATTATTGGGCTTTCCATGGTTAGTTAGTTGCATTCATTACTTGAAAAGTATGATTTAATGCATCGTATGATTGCTTTTGTGAAAGATGAAGGTAGCAACTTGATGTTTATGGCAATAACATTGTGTTCCATTATTGATTGTCGACTTTTGAAACTTCAGCAGGTTTATAAAGGTATGTGTTTTGGTCACATTATGTTTAAAGCCTACTAGTATGTTACTAATGATGAAAAGGTGATTACAAGTTTGAAACAAGTTAATGTGAAGGCTGCCCAAAGGAATTTACAAAAGATAATCACATGGACAAAGAAGTCAGAAAAGGGAAAGCAAGAATGGGAAAGGGCATGTGTTGAGAGGGGGTTGTGGCCTTAGAAACTTAAGACCCCAATGAAGACAAGATTTGGTAGTAAGGTAATCATGTTTGAAGAGGTATTGGAATTCAAAGAAGCCATTATTTTGTGTTATGGGTGACAAAAAACGATTATTTTACAACAAAGGGTTCTTAAGGTGGAGGTATGGGCAATTGTAGAAGCATTCACATTTGTATTGAATCAGGTTGTCATTGCCTATGTGATGAACTAGTCACGAAGGCATTGGCTACTATTTGATGCTTTTAATACATGTATCAATTTGACATTGACTTTGGAAGTTGAGGTTGGACATGCTATTGATGTTTTTGATTCTTTGGATGCATTTGATATTGAGCTTAACATCTTTGAAAACAACATGCAAGTAGAAGTTGTTAAGGTCATCAAACCTTTTTTGCAAATTCTACAAGCCTATGATTCACATTAGATGCATAATATGTTTGCCCTTATGCTTGATCCTAAGTTCAAGTCTTTAAAGGTTGTGGAAAACTATGTGGGACATGGGGATGTATTTGTCTTGTTGCAAAGTATGATGCTAATGTAGTAATCCTTTTCTAATGACTATGTTTGAGATACTAAACCTTACTGTCCAAGCATGTGTAGTAAAAGTTGTTGGATTTGTTGCTGGATTTGGTGATTTTATTGAAGAAAATAATAATATATTTGGTGTGGGTGCATCTATAAAAGAGTCATCATGTGCATTTATTGTTGGGGAACTGTCCTTGTTCAAGAGGTTATCTATGTCCCTTGTTACATGTGTTGATCCCTTAACTTGGTGGCGGATTCATGAAACCCAATTCCCAAATGTTAGCTTCCTTGTTAAACAAATATTGGGAATTCTCGGATCACAAATTGAAATTGAACGTGTGTTCAATCTTGTTGGTGTGTAGACAACTTTGAAACATTGTAGGTTACAAGTGGATAATTTAGACTAAATCATCACCATAGTGAAGAACTAGCGTGACGATCCTCATCTGAATTATTCACAACATAAGGATTTGACAAACTTTTTGAAAGTTGAATCTATATTAGCTAAAGACAATTATGATTTGATTGAGGAATCAAATTATTTTGAGCAATTGGAGTTGGATAAGGATTAATTTGGCATTGCCAAGGTGAGCTAAAAAATTATTGTTATTTTTGGGATTGCAAAATTTGAATGATAGTTTACACTTTGCACTTCATTTGAACTAACAATTTGGTCTCTTTATTCATGTAGAGGTTACTTCTGGAGCTCATCAACAATAGGGATGGCTTCTGTTTTGCTGGGTGTGTTTGTGGGTTAGGTGGGGTGTATGTGGAGTGTGGTTGGGGTAGGAAACTTGTGCTACATTGGGTAGGGTTCTTTAAAGAACCGAGGTTCAACTCCCCCACAAGTTATTGGTTTTTAGTTGTTTTCTAATGCTCTAGTGGGGTAGGTCTATGATTGGAAAATTAATTCCAAAAGTCAGGACATATTCCTAACCTTTATACATATCTTGTGATTAGTGTGAGTTTGAAAATTGGAAAATGGATATCTGCCAAAATGAAAAATAAAAATAAAATACATATCCGTCCAATCAACTATATTCATAATTTTTGTATTGTGCATATGCTTATGTTATATTTTTTAAAGAATATTCCATACAGATAACCTGAGAAATGTCTCAAATCTTCATATCCAAGCAACACTGGTATAAACTAAGTATTGAGATTGATATAAAACTAGTATGAGGTTGGTATTATCTCAGGCCCCTACCAGTCTGGTATTTTTATTTAAGGTTTGCTATTACCTTACCTTAGGTGACACCAGATTGCTATATTCTTCCATACCATCATCATACATACAAATATTATATCAACCAGTTTGCCTCCTATATATTAGTGCAACATTAGTTATTAGTAATTATTAGTGTTGGCCGCTTTTTGCTTTTGAGAAGAACCTCTGGTCCCAGTTTTAACATTACAATATTTGTTGGCTTTGCCTACCAAGGCAAGGATATTATGTTTAGATTCATTGTAGAGTATAGTAGCTTACGGGATTTTGGCCCCTAGGTAATAATAGGTCTATTTTTATATGAGGATTTTTGAAAGATGATATTTTGGCTTGTGTTGAAACTTGAGATTAGTTATACAGTTATAATATCTTGAAGATTTTGGTTTCTTTTAGAGGATTTTTTTGAAGGTTATGTTTTTGCATGGTGAAATATTTGAGCTTCCGTAATTCTCCTTTTGCCTTAAGATACTTTTTAATTTAAATGACAAGGCCACAGTGTGACACACCCCTTGTTTGTTAAGTTCTTGGGGTGTAGGTTTGAGTTTGGTTTTTCAAATTTCTAAACTCATTGGTAATGGTTTTGGCACATTTTTTTAAAATTCAAAAACCTATTAGCCTAGTTCAAAAGCCGGGTCCAGTCCCAAGTACACCACACTCCCTAAGACTAGAGATTTTGTAAGTATATAGTTTTACAGCAAGGGAAAATTGAAGGTTGTACATGTACAAAGTTATACAATGAATTAAAACAATCAATTCCCTATAAAGTTCAGCCTACTTGTCCGCATTTTGAAGAAATTCAGCTTGCTTGCTTAAAAAACGTAAACTTGTGTTCTTTAGTGTTTGCAGGTTCTAATTTCAATGATATTTTAGCTTGAATCCCTTGTTTTGCCACTTGTGCTGTGTTTCGGCCAAACAGAGGACAAGAACCCCATAACCGACCTACATTATGGATAACTCTAACACACACACACACACACACACATATATATTTAAAATCATTCAAAGATTCTAATAACCACCTACTAGGTAGATGTTGAAAGGAATATTTGTGATCTATCCTTCTTAAGGAAATAAACAACACAGAAAAGAGGAAAAGTTTTGTCCCTTTGACAGATATCGGGTATTGCTTATTGGTTCCTAGGCAGCGAGACATTCAGATCCTAACACAGATCTTCAAAAGAGAAGATTGGTGAGCATATACTTATCACAAACCAGTAGTAATTCCAGGCACTTATTCCAACACTAAAGAAGATAGAAAGGTAATGAGGTCTATGGGGAGTGAAAAAGAATACAAGTTTAGGCTTACACCCAGTAGGAAGGATGGATGCAGATACCCTTAGCGCAAGAAACAATGAATGCTCAGCAGTTGTTAGCGAGGTGCACCACCAAAGAGAAGATAACTAACTAGTGGCAAAAACTAAAAATGTTTTAATGAAGGCAAATTATTTGTCTCTCACATTGTCATGTTTAAACTCATACGTAGTAGGGGTTATATGTCCTGCATATATGACACAAACAATTATCAAGTGTTCATTTGGTGAGAAGGCCTGATTATGCAGCTAAGTTCTAAGCTAGAATCGGTTTTCAATGATTCTTTCTTGTTCATACACGGAATTGGTTTTGTGTGTCAGAGTTGTGTATTGTGTATTCTGTGCTGCTTGATGACTCTCCTGAAGACGCTGAAGTTCAGAAAGTCTGCTGGATAAAATCTGAATTGGAGCTCAGTCAGTTGATCCAGACTGTGTGAGCAAAAGAGCCATTGATTGAGAGTTTTCAAGCATCAAAGAACCCTTATGACCAGGGTTGTTTTTTCTTCAAATTTGTGATGTAGCTGAAGTGGTGATCATCCCCCTAAGATGATTTAGCCAGATTTCGCTACCTTCTGGAACTTATCATAAAAAAAAACCTTAAACCCTAAACCTGGGAATTTTTTTTTCTAAATCTGACAAATTTGTGTCATTTTTTCCATGAAAAGTCCTTTTGTGTAGGTAGAAATCATATTTTTCAGGTCGAACTTTGGTGAAATTTCACCCGAAAAAAAAACACTGCTTGTGATTAATGTTGATTGGTTATGGAGAAAATAATTGGTTATTGATAAGGGTACAGAAGTAGGTTATTGATAACTTATTTGTTGATTCATAAATTTGTTGAAAAATGATTAGTGAACCTATGAGTGATAATTAGCATCCAATTTAGTATCAGCCTGACTCTTATGAGTCGGTTATTGATTTGTCAAAGTCTACTAACCTATCTTTACTTTTGAAATTTTCATCAAGGTAGGTTAGGTTGTCAATCTAAAAGCCTTAAACCAACTTGTTACAAATTTGCAACTTTCCATTCCTTTTCATTCTTAAATATCACCACAAATAACAAATAATTGTTATGTCCACATAAGTTTTACACATTTTGGTTAGAAGAATCAAAAGGACAAAGTAGACATAGCCCCCAAAAATGAAAACATTATAAATATCAGGTGGTTCTCAAGGTGAATATTTTAAAACCAACTCTTATGCATAATAGGTGGGATATTACTGATCCCCCCCCCTGTCATGAGAAATAACTATGTGACTAGGTAACTAAGGGCATTACTTTGACAAGGAAATTGATAATAGGTGAGTCTAATTTGTTTTTGAAAATTTTGATACTCATGCCTTGCATGAAAAATAAAAAGTTAAAAAAACCATAAAACCCTCCCCTTTATGGGGAAACAATAAGAACTGGCCAAGACTGGTTTTGACACTTGACTAGGGATTTTTGAAAATCAAAGAACAAAACTGATATATAATCAGGATTCTCAAAAATCAAAGAACTGATCATATAACCTTCTATAAAACTACTGCTTCTTTTGTTGACATTGTCAAATATTGAAACTTTTCAAAAGACCCGAGGTTTTTTAAAATCTAATTCTTTTCAATACAAACCAAAATTAGACCTGAATCTGTGATTTCTTAAACTCAGATCAGACGTTTTTACCATTAGAGCAAAGAACCAATTAACCTTAGTTCCAAGATCTAATCAGTGTTACGTGGGTACTCAGTTGGGGGGGTTACAATGTCAGATTCTGGTTTTGGTTAGTAACAACTGAGCCAGAATCAGGTCTGATTTTTGGAACTGAAACTGGGGTTTTGGTTTTTTCAAAGACACTGAACCATAGTGGAATCAGATTCTTGGTTTTGTTAAGAACTGAAATCGGACCTAGATTTGAGAGTTTTGAGAAAAAAGAAAAAGAAAAAGTGAACCCAAGCTAACCAGAGATTAACCAGTAGTTAACTGCTGGTTTTTGTCCAGGTTAACCAGAACCAGATTGAAACTCAGTCTCATTTTTAGAACCGGAACTAGGATTTGCTTTTCTGTAGAACTGGTCCTGGAACCAGACTGACATTTTGGTTTGCTGAAAAATTGAACCCAGGACTGAAATCCTTCTTAATTTATTTTTTAGAACTGGAACCAGAGGTTTCTCATAAGAGTTAACAATTGCCCAACACTGGTTCTAACTTCACATAAGAAAGCCCTTCTAATTAATATGTGCAACAGTTGGCCAAGGTGAACTAGCACCTTCATTGGTACCTTCACCTTCTTATAAGTCTTCTCAAAACTAATACTTAATCGAGGAATTGTTAAACTTGGACTTAGTTAGGGACCATAATTTAGTCCAAGGCTGGGATATCTATGATGTTTAGAATTAACTCACAAAAATTTAGGGTTTGTACCATGGTATCAGTGCAGTTGATAGTTTACCCAAGGTGATCAATAGCTTCCCTACCACAAGCAATATTTTCCACTGCCCTTCAAATTTGGTTAGGGCTCCCCCCATCGATTAGTGGCAAGTATTCTTCATGGCATGTACACAACCCATTGACCCCATTTAGGGATCCATCTTTTGAGATATGCACATATTAGTGAACATATGGGGACACAAGATGTAGTGCAAGATGTCATTGGATCCATTGATTGAGAAGTCAATTTTCGAGTGGTACATGACACAACTTCACATGTTTCTTTCATTCATGCAACAAACATCTTGTCTACAGAATCCTATCCAAAGACAAGTTCATACTTTAGTTGACATCATCATCATGGATCTCACACACGCCAACCTTTTATCTCAAATGATTTCAATATTAGGTTTTGCAACTTGTAATGTGGCCCAAATGAAAGAAAAGAATTACAAAACTGACACCCACAAAACCGATTCAGGCCCTTAACAATAGAATTTTTTGGTTGTTCACAAAAACAAGTTGATGAATTTTTTGCATGCTTATGCCAGCAACACATTGGAGTTGAAAGCCCAGAGGGTGTATTTGTTTCCTTAGAATAAATTTGGGCAGCTTTAATTTTTTATAAAAAAAAGGGGATTTCACAAATCCAAAGTGACAATGGGAGGATTGAGAAGTATTACTTAGTTAGCGCAACTAGCATGTACATACATTGCCAGAAAAAATGTTGCCCTACATGTTTGTTACTCAAAACAAATCATGAAGCAGTCAGGGTTTGGCCCATTCCCACTCCTAGTGAGCCTGTCGTGGTGCCAAGGTGCAAGCCATGGGCAAGCTAGTAGCCCCAATCAGCCAAACCCTGCCCGCTCTTGTGTTACATGTATCACAACATTGGCATGCATTCCAGAATGGATGAGAGCTGCTAATTAGGTCTACATAATTGGCACCCGATCTCAATTGTCCATTCAGCATAAGGAGTCGTATATTAAAAGGAAGAATAAGACCTAACAGCTGTTAACTTGTACTTACCAATTAACTTGTATTATCATCAAGGGATCAACTGATCAAAGAGGCCATTTGTTTATGAAGAAGCTTGGTTGTGCCCTCCTGCCTGCAGGTAAGAAGGTATAGAACTAATTAATAAAGAAGAAAAGCAATGAACTAAAAATAAAATTTGAGCAATCAAACATGGGGTTTGGCCCACTACAGGATCAGTTCTATCTCAGTGGATCCGCTTCTTGGAAACTTGGTGCTACAGGATCAGTTCTATCTCAGTGGATCCCCTTCTTGGAAACTTGGTGCAATAGAATTCATAACCCAAGAGGATTTTCAGAACTGGATTTGAATTAGTAACCAGGAGACTGAACAACAACCAATGATGTTCTAACTTCCCAGACTAATGAGAATTTCATACATGGTTTTTGTAAATTAAAATTTTAAGTGTTTATTTGTTGGAAAATTCTTACTTCTTTTGCAAATAGAAATTTGAGAAAATATCGGGAAAAATATGATTTTTTTCCCTGTTAAAATGTGTTTCTTCAGCAAGAATTAAGGGAGGGTGGGTAGAAAATTTTGAGCTGAGTCAGATGAGATGGGGAAAATGTCTGTGTTTTTTAAATGGGAGAAAGGGAAATAACAAGATTTTCAGTCAACTGTTAAAATTGCAAATAAGATGAGTGATTTTTTTGGTGGCAAATTTTGTTATTTTGCAAAAAATTTTGGAAGAAAACTTGGAAAAACATGTTTGTTTTCAGCAAATGTGTGTGAGATGTGTGTTTTCACCAAATATTCCCCACTACTTTAGTGAAATTCAAAATGAAAATTAAAAAAGTATTAAGAAAACACTAGACTTAGTGCTGGGTTGTAAAGAGCATTTAAGGTTTGGAAAAATGTGTTCTGAAAGAAAAAAGGAGAGAAAGGGAAACAACAATATTATTAATTCTGATTATCAATTGCACAGATAGGAATCCATTGATTTTTTCAGTGATGAATTTTTGTTATTTTGTGGAAGACAAACCTGGACCAAAAAATTAACAAAAACATTTTGTAATTGTAAAATGTGCATACCTAATCTTCAGTGTAAAATGAGCTTTTCCAGTTTAAAAAATTTCCATTATTGCAAATCCAAAAAGAAAAAAAAAGAAAGAGAAAAAAGCGAAAGAAAACACTAGATAATATTGCCCCCCTCGGCCCTGCAAGGGACAAAGTGTAAGAGAGAGATAAGAAATAAGATAGGGGCCAAGGTGAACTAGCACCTACACTGGTACCTTCTACTTACCATCTTCACCAATTTTGCTCAGAGCTTTTTTAGCCCAGGATATGCCAAATTTGAACTTGGATTACCCTCCTTTAAATCTCGAGATAGACTGTCTACCATGGTTAGAAGTAACCTAAAAAAGATTGATTGGGTGAACAAGCACACATGTTGGTACCATGGTAAAGCTTTAAATCCATTTAAATTATTTCAAAGTATTATAAATATCCTATCCACAGATTAAATCAGGGTCTTCAAGTTCAAATCTAACCATTTTGGGGCTTAATATGGTCATGAAAAGACCTAGCCTCAAAAAAGTGAAAGTACCAAGGGAGGTGCTGGTTCACCCTGGCAAAAAACAATTAAGGCTTTTTACTATTTACCATGCTACCCATGTAGGTGCTAATTCAACCAAGCCCCTAATAGATGACCACAGTGATTTTTTTGGTAACGAGTTTTGGCCATTTTGAGAAATTTTTTTAAGGCTTATCAACATGGTCCAAAGGATTTTTGGAATTTAAAAAAAAAAAATTCGGCATATTTTTAGCTGCAGATTTATGAAATCGTCATGTTTTAAAAGATTTGGGCAGATTTTTAGCTTTGTTCCTGACAAATAGCCATATTTAGATAGTAAGCTATAGTAGGTCGCCACTATATTGTAGGATTCTTAAATTTTTGTACTGTTTTATTTTGTCTTGTAGCCACATTTAGCTAAATCCACTTATGGTTTATCGACACTTGGGGTGCGACGTGAGAAAACTGGAAAAATTTAAGAAACACTGGGTGACCACGCTCGGGGAGTCAGGAAGTAGCCAAAATGCGGGCTTGATGAACAGAATTAGCCAAAAAGTAAAAAACATGACAGCCAATGAAACAAGGTCACAAGCAAGCGGTCAAGAGGCTCAAATGTTTTTTTCCCTTGGGGGGGGGGCGGGGGGGCGGGGGAGGGAGAAAGGGTTAAAATTCAAGTGCTGATGAAGGCTGTAGGGCGGGGCGAGGCGAGTGAGCATCTGTGGCGTGGCTGGGCTGTTCTGTCTCTTTTTTGGCGCCTTGCACCAATGCGCTACTCGCGCATTCAGCTTTTGCAGACACCTTTTCTCGCATGGGATATATGTTCCCTTGTTTCTAGCGTCCAGGATGCTGCCTTGCCTTGCCCTGCCCTCCTCTGCACTGCACTAGTCTCGTTCGTTTGTTGCAAGAAGTGCTCACAACAACCCATTGTGGGTTGCCATAGACTGCACACCTCAACAAGCTCTGCTCTCCACAGAAGAGAGCTTCCTGCACAAGCTGCGTTTTCTTTTCTAGGAGCAGATCAGCCGGAGTGTAGCCAGGGGTAGTACTACGCATGCACGCAGTATTGATAACTAGCTAGCAAGCTAGTAGTGGAATTAGTACTAGTTCTAGTCCAGAGCTTGGCTGTCCCGTAGATCTATCAGCTTTGGATAGAACACAATTCTTTGAGCTTGATCTAGACCCAGGTATTAGTTCCGTTAATATTATACTAGAAACTAATTGAAGCAGCTGGGTGTGCAGCTAGGCCGGAGTGGCGGTGGTGTCGCGGTGTGTGCTTTGATGGTTTGGTTGCTATAGGTATGTGGATTTATAAAACCAGGGCAGCAGCAGCCACAGCAGCAACCCCAGCGGGATCAGCAGTAGCTAATATGCGTCAACTGTGGAGCAGGAGGGGAAAGCTCATGTGTTGGCGGCATTCTAGTACATTGCGGATGATAATCTTGATCATTTAGTGATGATCTCATGTGCAGCAGTAGCAGCAGCAGAACAAGAAGAAGAAGAAGTCGGAATATATATTATATTTATAATCTTGGATTGATTCCTGGTAACTTCAAAAGTTTATTATAAGCTGCAGCTAGCTAGCGCGTGGAGATGTTAGTTATTGTTGTTGTTGTTGTATAGTTGTTTTTTTATGCTACATGAGTGAGAGTTGGAGTGAGGATAGGGGGAGCCCGAGTCCTACTCCTAGTGCTGCTCCTGCACATGAGTGGCCGGGAGTAGTTGGGTTCAACAAGAATATGATGCAAAGCTCCGGTGGGCAGTATAATCATCATGCAGGCGTTTCAGATCCGCCGGCATCTCAGTTTGTGGTGGGGCGACCGCCTCCTCCTCCTCCGCATAACATATTTGGTCTGTCGCCGCATGATCATCATGTGAGCATGTCGTTGCAGCAGTCAGGCCCGTCTGTTGGAGGAGCTCATCACGTGCAGGTCGCGGCGCCTCATCAGCACCAGGGTCAGAGCCAGCAGCATCACCATTCAGCGCTTCAACAGCATCTCCAGCTTTCGGCGCACCAAGGAGCATCTCTGCACTCCCACAACGTCCGCCCGCAGACTGGTCATCAATCTACTTCGCCTCCTCCTCCTGCTGCTGTCAGCTATCCGGCCCATCATCCAAGCCAGCACTCTCAGCAGCAGACTCAACACGGACTCCAACAACCAGCATCCCAGCAACCCTCTCAACATCAACAACAGCAGCAGCAGAATGCAGCGCAGCAACAGTTGGTCCACCAGTTGGGGCTGGCAAGCGGACCTGATTCTCCCGACACAGCAGCAGCTCCTTCGCCGCCTATAGCTGGTAGCTGCCGGCCGTCGCCAGCAAGCTTCAGCAACAAGCAGATTGCTGCCGTCCCGGGCGCCGCTCGTGGGGTCGACGTTGACGAGGACCAGCAGCTGGGGATGGACGACGAAGAAAGCAGGGGTACGGGTGCAGGGAACCGGTGGCCAAGGAGGGAGACTCTCGCTCTCATCAAGATTCGCGCAGAGATGGACTCCAACTTCCGCGATTCTGGTCTCAAGGGACCTCTCTGGGAAGACGTGTCGAGGTAATAAAGAGAGATGATCTACCGTCTCGCCTCGCCTCCACCTGAGTGTTTGATCATGATGTTTTCCTGGTTTTCTCAATACTGAGCCGGCTTCCTCGTGATCATCCCGCCGACCTCTTCTGCAGTTTCCTTGCAATGGAAGAACTGGTAGACCTTCAAGCTTCTGCAATTCATTTAAGCAAAATTAGAATTGACTTCATGATCTGCTGCCTGCAGAAAGCTGGGAGATCTTGGGTACCAGAGAAGCGCGAAGAAGTGTAAGGAGAAGTTCGAGAACATACACAAGTATTACAAGAAGACCAAGGACGGTAGAGCAGGAAGGCAAGACGGGAAGAACTATCGCTTCTTCAGCGAGCTGGAAGCTATCTATGGCGGTGGTGCTCGTCAGCACATGAGCTCTTCCCATGCGCCAGCTGCTGCTGCCCCCCAGCTGCAGCTTCACGTTGCAGGACCAGATCTGCATGGATCAAATGCTGCAGCAGCTGCTGTGTTGTTGATGGGAACCACCGCCGGCGGCGTTCATGCAGCTCCAGCTGCTGCAGCTGGTTTAGTTGATGGAACTCCGGTAAGTAGGATTGCAGTAGCTCAGAGGACGATAGCAGAGAGGACGGCGGAACTTAGTGCAAGTGGTGTGACACTCACAGATTCTTCCGAGGATGACTACGAAGAACTACCACCTGTGGCAGCAGCAGCTGGAGGCGCCGGTGCAGCAGCAGCAGGTCGAGAGAATCATGACTCCTCGAGCAAAAAGAAAAGGAAGCGATTAGATGATCATGGTAAGTTGTTGATGTTGAGGAGTTCTTCCAGCAGCTCCAAGCTCAAGTCCTTGGAGTTGGTGGTGAAGAAGTTGATGGACCAGCAGGAAGTTATGCAACGAAAGTTTCTGGAAGCTATTGAGAGACGCGAACAAGATAGGATGGTGAGAGAGGAGGCGTCCAAGACACAAGAAATGGCACGACTGACACGCGACCATGAGCTTCGAGCCCAACAACACGCCGTCGCAGCAAGTAGGGATGCTGCTCTAGTTGCCTTCCTGCAGAAAATAGTAGTAACTAGCCCAACGACGGCCTTGCAGCCGCAGCAGATCCGACCGCCAGCTGCAGCACCACTGCGGCTGGTTGCAACTCCGGCTGCACCAGCTGCAGTAGTGCGCCCGCCCGGCATCACGACCGTTGTCGAAACCACCCATCACGACCAGTCGACCCAACAAGCAGCCGAAACTGAGCACCAACAAGAGAAAGATCAGGAGGCCGGTTCCTTGGATCCCAACAGCAACAGATGGCCCAAGCCTGAGGTGAACGACCTGATCCGCTTGCGAAGCGGGATGGAGACGAGGTTCCAGGAAGCTGGTCCCAAGGCCCCTCTGTGGGAAGAGATCAGTTCGGGTATGTCACGACTGGGATACAACCGCAATGCCAAGAGATGTAAAGAGAAATGGGAGAACATCAACAAATACTTCAAGAAGACTAAGGAGAGCAACAAGCAACGCCCTGAGAACGCCAAGACTTGCCCATACTTCCATCAATTGGATACGTTGTATCGTCAGGGCGTCCTTACCCCCACCAGCAAAGCTAGCAACAAGCTGCTGCTGCTTGGCCAGCAGAGCGATCAGCGCCTGGCGCATGGCTCCGGCTCTGATCACCATGAGCAGCAGCTTCTAGATCACCATATTCCTGCTATTCCGACAACTCTAGCTGCTGGCGAGCATGCAGACAATGCCCACGTGCAGCAGCAGCAACCGGATGCTGACCAGGTTTTGAGCATCTTGCCACCAGCAGCTACTGCTGCTGAAGGCGTTGCTACGACGGCCGCCTCGGGCACCAACAATGGCGGCGGTGTAACTGCGCCCGAACCAGCTGCCCATTTCTTCTCGAGCCCCGGCGATAATGGCAGCAGTGCTGACCGAGGAGCTGGTCCGACACCCAAGAAGGTAAGTAGTTTGGAAACCGAGTGCTCCAGCAGCTTGGTGTCTTCTTCAGATACATAATGGCTGCAGCTGCATTGTCGAAGATTGCAGTGCAGCATTGTAGCAGTTAAGGATTACACTATATATCATCATCGCCACATAGATCCCACTGCAATGATCGTTGATCTTATAGCTCTTAATGCATGCGGGAGCTGGCTGCAACTGTATACATATGATCCTTACTACTATGCAGAACTATGAGTTCATGGGATTCTTACGTTTTGATTGATTAATGGTTTCTTTTACAGCAGGGCGTGATGCAGCAGCAGCTTACACCTAGATGAAATTGTAATGTCTCGCGGCCGGGAAACGGGCCATGAGTTCCAGATTAATCTCGATTGCTAGCTGCTGCGACCTAGCTTGCATGACGACGACGATGGAAACTAACTCTTGAACAGAAAAGATTAAGCGAGTCGGGATTTTACATGATCAAGGATTGAAGCTATGGATGCAGCAGCTTGGGATCAGCTCTCGACTTCGAATTTGCAGTTTCATAGTTGATCATGATCCAAGCGAGCAGCAACGACCCAAGAGATCCGGCTTGAGGCTTGGGGAAGTTGCAGCAGAAGCTAGCTGAGAATTGCTTATCAAAAGTGTGAACGAGTGTTGTGAGTGCAATGCGGTCGAGTTTCCCATGTGATCGAAAGAAGTGCTTGGACTATAACACAAAGAGAGATACACAGGTATCACAATAAGTGTTCACTCCTTCATGCTGCAGCGGCAGTAC
>Ga0116231_10008447_pt1 | contig 18078 bp, 11 predicted proteins | sample S1TSphgellanicum_2_FD_89695 | JGI IMG/M metagenome (GOLD analysis project Ga0116231, IMG submission 89695) | Host-associated microbial communities from peat moss isolated from Minnesota, USA - S1T2_Fd - Sphagnum magellanicum MG | ecosystem: Host-associated > Plants > Peat moss > Unclassified...
GATTATAGTCATAGGGGAGTTGCATAGTAGTTGAAAAGGAATTGTTGCGACAAAGTTGTAATTGAATTGTAATGAGTTGCACCATATATATGGTGAATTGCAACTCTTGCAACTTTTGTAACTTGTTTGATAACAGTCATAGCATATAAATATGGTGAGTTGCAAGTGTCCGATGCAATTCAAAAATTGAGTTGCAAGGCTAGTTGCAAAACACCTTTTTTTCTCATAATGTTTATGGAAATCAAACATAATGTTTTTCAAAGAAAACCCATGTGTTTGTCCTTTCATTTGTAACTTTGCCACAAAATTTCTTTGGGGTACAACACAATATGCCATTGCCTCCATGATAAATTTATGAAATCAAAGTGTGAGAAAAAAGATAAGGCATGTTGCCCTTCCATTCTAGTGTCTTCATTGAATCATTTGTACTATAAATTTGACACTTCAAAATATTCATATTCTTTGCAATTATCCTAGGGTATCCATAAGGTTAAATCATGGTACATTTACCTTTATGTTAATGATATATTGAAAATGAAAATATTGTAACTTAGTGGTATGTATAAATCAAAATAACCTTACTTTATTAACATATGTAAAAGTTAATACCTTTATTTTGAAGGTAAAATTTTGACAATAATCATGTATACTTGTTACCCTAAAGGTGAAAACATAATTAAGGGAACAATTTGGATTATCACATTTGCAATTTTTTAAAATTGTAAATGAACCTAAAATGTAAAATCATATTTTACATTAACATTGTTAAATTTTTAGTTATCCATGTTGCAATAAAATTTATAATGAATCATATTTGAAATTATGGATGATTTTCTAAGAAAAACATGAACTCATAATGGACTTTTGAATTAATCACAATCTTGATCACAAAATAAAAATTTGATGTGTGAATTCAAAAAATATGCCATAGTAGGGTCAATGTTTTTGGAAAAATAAGAAAACATCAAATGAAGTGTTTAAGAGTAAGGAGCATTAAAACTTTCCTTATAGATTGTTTTGTTTTTCTAATTTAATATCTCCATATTAGGTTTTATTAATCCATTTCTCATTCAAAACTACATTTTTTACATATATTTTTTTCACCAAGTTTATGTTTTTACACTTAGAATTAGCCATATTGTTTAATGAAAACATAAATAAATGTATATTGGATGCATAAGTTGTTAATTATGCAAATATAATAATTTTAACAAGTGTTAAAAATGGATTATGATAAGGCCAAAAATGAACCACGAAACCATGCTTTCACCCCTAAGGATCCTTCTAACAAAATTCATTATACACTTTGCCTTGATGATAAGTAATTGATTTATGCTTCAATTATTTGAAGCATTGCTAATGGGATTAAAATATGTTTTGTCAACTTTAAATTGGGTAGCTAAGCACTCATGGGTTTCAATCTTGGAATCTTTTGATGTGGACATTACAATGTGCATTGCAATTTAATATTCAATTTAGTCTAATATTTGAAGCCAAACAAATCATAAAAGAACATTTCTTCAATTGATGTAAATAAGTTTAAATATAAAGATCTACCATAATTCCTACATATTTGTTAATTTTTTTATACATGAAAACATTAATGTGTGACAAAATTGGAGAGTATAAACAAATGTGTAGCATAACACATGTGAAATCTCAACACCCTCCCACTTGATAGAGATCAAAGTGACATGACAAATGGAAGTCAAATATTTTCCCAAAAATCACCATAAGTATTGTTGATTTGTTCTAGGTGATTTTTATCAATCCAATCCACTTACAATGATGTGTAATTTGCTGAAATATAACTTTCCAACCTACAAATCAAATACATATTTTTCAATCTCATTTGCATTGTTGTTTTGCATTTGGAGATTGGGTGATTTGTGAATGAATGTTGTGGGTCAATTTATCTGTTCTTTTTAGTTCATACAAAAACAAGTCATTCATTTTTGGCCAAGGTGGTAAGCAAGTTGAATGCCCTTAATATGATATAGATGATCTCAAACAACTAAGTTGGCCAATTCACAAGCAATCATCTACCTTGGATGGATAATACATTTGTGGAACATTGTATGTAAATTGGACATCTATTATCTAATAAATCATTTCTTGGAAAGGGACCTAAAACACACATGTATGATAACATATAATATTACAAATTTCCAATATTATCAATTGAAATTGGAATCTCATCAAAATACCTTGCTTGGAAAAAAGGTCATGATGTCCCATAAATTCATTCATAGAAATTGACATAATTAAAACCTTCCATGTCCAAGTACCCTTATTCTTTGAGGGGGAATATTGTGCATACCATCTAGTTGAACAACAAGATTATGAACATTGTAGTCGGCACCCATAAATATAAAATCCATGTTGTTTAGCTTTAAAAGAAAACTTTTGTGTAATTGTTCAAAAGTCCTTTTTGTGTCCAATACAATGGATTTGTTTTTCATTTTCCATCCTACACTACCCCTATTGTTGTGTAGAAGTTGTTTAAAAGGACATGTGTGCAAAGTGTCCATTGACTTCCACATCCTTGCAACATCACCTTGGGATGATGTGATAACAAGTCTTGTCCAAGTATCTCCCAATAAATCCAACAATTAAAAAATGTACAAAAAATATCTTTATAATTCTTGAAACATTTTAGCAACGTAAGCAATAATTCTATTTACATCTTGATTCGAAGTTGTTTTGAAGATATCATAAATAGTCAAACCTACATCTATATGTCTATGGATGCCACAAAATTCTGATGCAATTTAGGTGTAATGCATCTTGAAGATTAACCTCTTCTTTTGAAACAAAGGGGTTGAATAGTTCCAAATAGACATGGATACATAACCAAGTTACACAAGCTTCTTTGATCAACTTTTCATTTGCAAGCCAAACCTTGTTTGCTCAGGCTTCATAAGTCGGTCCCCCAATTGTAAATGTTTGTTTCACACCACACAATGAATAAATACAAGACATTTCAAAGATATCATTGTAGGACATCTCAAATTGGTTAGCAAACTATCAATAGGAGTGCCAACAAAGCTCAAGGAAAAATTATATTTGAGTTTTGTCATCATTGTTTACAATGTTTCCCCATGAACTTTCATGTCATTACTACTGGTAGTTTGGTAATTGCTTCAAGATGTACTAGGATGCCAACTTTGAAATGTTTTGTGTTTGTTTTGTTGTGTGGTGTGAAAAGCACATGTCTACAATCGTGAGATTATTGTCACTATTGTTGGTAGTTATAGTGTATATATATTAAGTGACATTACATATTTGTATGTAACCCAATGTGACATATAATGAAGTTTGAAAGTGGGGAAATGAAGTAATTTAAAGACTTACCTTTTTGAGGATGCAAAAAGATCAATGCTTATAATTGTCACTTCTTGATTTGGCTTTTGAATATGGATTGTCTCACATGTAAAGAAATGTGAAGTGAATATGTGAACTTATTAATATTGTTCACATGTCTTTGTTTATGGTGCAGTTTGGTAAAGATGCTAGAACATTGTGTTCATTTTTTTGTTGTGGTTGGAAGCGTTGAAGGAGATGTCATCAATTTGCAAGAACTTGCACGACCTTTTAAGGAGAACAATGATGTTGATAATCAAGAGGTGGAAGATAACTAAGGAAATAAAGCGGAATTTTTGCGAAAGTTTGTGAACAAGTGACTTTTATGTTATGTGCCTTCTTTTTTTTTGTAGGTAGTGACAATAACCTCTAGAGCCTTGCCTTTCATTATGCGAGGATAGGATAACTTAGCAACATAATGCATTGTTGCAAATATGCACATGATATGTATTATCAAGTAAATATTGGATTTAAGTTGCAATATGAACATGATGAAAGGGATAGAAAACATTGAGGTTGTTAAGTGAATGAATATTAATGAGCATTGATATTTAAGCATGTCAAGGAATTGTTAATATTTTGTTTATGATTGTTGTTGTTGTTGGAGTTGAATTTGTAAGAATGCAAGTAGTAAGCATAACATCAAATTTTAGATCCATGTATAATGGTTTTTATCATTTAAAATGTTGAAATTCTTCAAAGGGTATCATTTCATGTTGATTATGTTTCAATATTGAGTACACAAGTATCACAAATGCCACATGTTGTTATCAAGGAATGTGTTGGAATAAATGCATTTTGATGGGAAATGTACTTTGTAATAATAACTATGGGTTGAAAGAATTTTGGTGGATGTACAAAGTTAATGTATGTGCTTTGTTTAGGAATGAAAGAGACAAGTAAATTGTGGAAGTGATGAAATAACGAACAGTGAAAAAATTAAGAATCATATTTCATATGTTTTGAATAGAAGGTGATGTATATCCTTAACATTATGGTAACCATATGTTCATATGCAATGGAAACTTTTTCATATGTAACTATACATTTTCATAGTTAATCTATTTGCATAGACCTGGAATTTGCATATGTGACAACATTGTCAAACACCATCAAGGTGATATTGTTTTGTGCATTTGCTAGAAAAAAATGTGAATATGTGAAATGACATTTAATTAATGTACTTGAGGTCCATGTTGTAGGATAAAACAAACTTTTATTTTTCAGCAACATGAACTCCATGTTCATTTTTTATTGATCATAATGTGCCATTCATTTCCTGAAACATCATGTTCATGAAATGAACATGATGTTTTATTAGTCTTGGTGTTGATTATTACATCATACCATAATTATTATAACCATGACAAAAGTATATATTTTAGAAACCTTTTGGACATTATATTGTGCAACAAATTTAATAAATCATGTTCAAGAAATGAACATGATGTTTTATTAGTCTTGGTGTTGATTATTACATCACACCATTATTTTTATAACCATGACAAAAGTTTATCTTTAGAAACCTTATCTACATTATATTGTGCAACAAATTTTTTTAATCCTTTTTTTAATTGCAATGTACAAAACTCATTGGCCCATTCTAAATCTAAAATATAATACAAAAGAATAACATAGTTCATAGTTGAATTTTGTGAATTGGAGCCCAACTTCCAATATGTGAAGAAAGTTGATGCTTAGGTTGGTAATGTTTTCAAACATCGTCAACTACCAAGGATGATCAATCATTCTTATGATTGTAAAACCATAGAATTATCAAGTATTGACTTTTGATTGTCAAGACTCAATTATAGTATGTTTGTTTTGAATGTTTGCAAAAACAAAAATCAACATTTTTGAAAGAGGTGATTTGTTACAACGTGAAAGAGGTAAAACATGTAAAAGATAATAAACATCTTGAAAAATGGAAGTAATTATGAACATTGAATTTCAAGAATTCTTACAAAAACATAAAAAATATGGCATTTTTTTATAAAGGAAAGTTAAATGATTTTAAAAGACCTCAAGAGCTTTGACATTGACAATGATAAGGCGGACCACCTTAATAATATATGGTTGTTAACAAATTGATTGATACACTCATACACCTAAATTGAAAATATGTCCCCAAATGCTTCATGGGTATCACAACAATATCCCTTGGTGGACATTTGAAAGTCGAATACAAGATGACTTTTTTCACACTAGGAATGTGAACTTAATTTGATTATTGACAATCTTGCATCCTCTTCACAAGAGCAAGCTAAATCAAGAAATTAAAATGATTTATAAGATCATTTGAAACATTTGTCAACCATTTTGTTTGCATGTTGACTTTAATTAGTTAATCATTTGAACTCAACTTTGAGTGGAAAAGACACATAAAAGTGGGAGGAAATTGTTCACAAGTTTTATTTATCAATGAATAACAACACATGAGAACTAAACTCAAAAGAAAACATGTTGAGAGGGGTGCATGTGGGTCATCAACGATTGGATGAAAAGTACCACAATTTGGTCAATTAAATAAATATTGCATTGGTTTGGCACAAATGAATATAAACCATTTATTAATCATGATGTGAACAATATATTTTGTAGGTTGCATGAATCTTCAACACATGTGGAATGTAAAAGAGTGCAATGAATTTCTTTTCAAAAGGACTTTAGGCAACCAAATGTATGTAATGATGCCAATAGTCTAAAGTTATGCATAGTTGTGGCTTGTAAATCACATCTTGTGTGGGCCTATAAAAGATCATTGGCCACATATAAAATAATCTTTTAATATTTTCAAAGTATAAAAAATTACTAGTTGCAAAATACAACTAATGGTAAGATGATATTTTCAAAATTTTATGGCTTGAATTAGGTCTAGTGACCTTGATCAAACAAAGGCAACAATCAAATGTGGGTTCTTTTTTAACCATGAAACAATGGGTTACTTTTCATGGAGACAACTATATATTTTAGTGATATTCAACTTTGTAAATGATTATAGACAAGCCAACCAAAACTTTGTCTTAAGATCTACACATTTTTCATGTACAAAGATGTTGATGTCGAAAACCCTTTTATATTTTACAACTACTGGGAACGCTACCATTGACAAGTGGTCCAATTGCTCAACATTGATTAAAAACAAACATACCTAATTTGTAGCACTAGTTTGTGCTATTGATTTGTAACAATTTGCTCGCTAGAAGGATGTGGGTTTTAAGTATAAAAAGGTAATCTCTTATTTAATTAACACGTGATTTGAATCAATTTGTAAATTTGTACATCATATCAATGTAATGTGGAGTGACAACATAATTCACTTTGGGTCATAAATACCAATGTTGGACTAATGTCAACTTTTGAACATACCAATGTAATCCCAATATTCGTGATTTTGAAAAGATAACCATCCTAGTATGGTCTTGGTACCAAACACTTTTTAAAACTTTCATATCAACTTGCTATTAATATTGAATGCAAGCCTAATTCTTGCTTAAGATGACAAGGTATAAATTTTGTATTGGTGAGTATAAGACATGATATTAAGACTGAAAGGAAGTTAGGGGGTTATTTGTAGGATACATAGTAGACCAATTGATTAAAATAATAACTATTGACTTTGAACCATAGTTTTGGAACATTTTTGGTTCATATTTCTTGAGCATTTTCTTGATTGGAACTTTGTGTTTCTTCTTAATGTAGTTTTGAAAATTATGTAGTAATTTAATGGTTTTGGGAATAAGAAATGAGTAGGGTTTTGATGATGGACTTGTACTTTTGTTGTAGAAATTGAATTAGAAAATATGTGTTTAGTAGGTAAAATATTTATTAGCATTGTATATTGGGTGAAAGCACATTATAGTGATCCCATTTTACGCCTTTTTGGGTCTAGGATTATAGTATGTACAATATAAGTGTTTCCAACATGTGGTGCCTTTAATTTTGGAGGTTTGGACCTTAAAATTATGACTTTCACAAAGTTAATGTTATCCAATATTATTGAAAAAAAACATTTAAATTAAAAAAATCCATGGATATATTTATATATAATATATATATATATATATATATATATATATATATATATATATATATATATATAATCTTGTTTCTCATATCAAATTACTTTAATATTTGGTTTCATTAATGATCCAAATAAGTGTTTGAAATGGATTTTATACATTGGCCCAACTCATAATACTTGATACTTTCCATTTCAACATGACTAATGTAGCTTGTCTTGTTGGCCCAAGTGTGAATTACAATTTAAGCTCAATAAGCACACATTTTTTAAAGGGATAAAACAATATAAGTGGATAAAAAGCTTGGGGACGAACTTTTTCCTTAGTAAATCACGCTTTTAGAGCGGATAAAGCCTATTCACTTATCACACAAGTGGATATTGAAAATTTGACCTTTTGTCCGCTTATCACATGATGATTGTTTTTTTGTGGGAACAATAACATTCAATGCAAAGAGTGTCGATCCAAATGGGATAGGTGGGGGAAGGAAGGAACACAACATTAATAACCAAGCAATTCTCAAGTCATTATTAACCTAGATCAAGTGGATCAAGGTGATATTGTAATAGCCATGGAGGATGGGGAAGTGTAGAATGGTGTAGAAGGGTGATCATGTTGCATTGACTAGGGGGGTGCTAGGGGGGTAGGGGATGAGTCATATAAGCTAGATGTAGATTGAAAACTCACTATACATTCATTAACATGACAATTATCCGTTTATAACCTGAGAGGACAATTGTCCACTCAACAATAAAAGGATAAATCCAATAAGTGGATGATTTTTTTGGGGACCAAGGTTTGTTTGCTTATCAAGTTTAGATTACAATTATCTTACTATTTGTTCTTTCCAAAATCATGTTTTGTAATCAATTTTCCAATCACAAAAATTACTCAAAATTCAGCATCTCTTTAGGTCTAAATATTTCCAATCACCTTCATTGAATCCTACTCATTAAAAGATTTTTAAGAATACCAAAAGTGCATCCTTATTCCCTTATATATATTTAATTTAAATAATTGTTCAATATTGATAAAAAATTTCCATTGCAAATTGAAACATTATGAAACTAATTTGGTACACCCTTTATCATTAAAGGCATCCCAATGGTACTGAAAGCATGGCAAGAGGCATTATAGTTTGGGAGATTTCAATGTGACAAACAAAACAAACAAGCAATCTTCCTCCACAGATAGATTGTTTGTCAATGTAGTGTGCTTTCACCTTGTTTCTATTTATTCAATTTTTTTTGTAGAATTGTGATTCTAGAAAGGTTTCATTATGTATATATATTTTATTCTCTTGCTTAGGTTATGTTTTATCCTAACATGCAAAAACATTGTGAAATTTTTTATTTTTGAAATGGTTTAGCCTCGAAGATACACCACCTAAAAATAATATAATATGACTACATCAAAGGTGTCATTGTAATGTGCTTTCACCTTGTTTGTGTTTATTCAATTTGTTCATAGAATTGTGATTCTAAAAAAGTTTCATTACATATAATTAAAGATATCAATGAACAGTTTAAAAATGCATCTTACCATTATTACCTCAAGTCCCCACTAGGTTAGTATCGATATATGACTAGTATTCCTCATGTCATATCCAACTAATATGAGTTCCATGTGGTTAGTGTGAAAGGTTGGGACTTTCAAAATCTGTTACCACTTCATTGAATGCAATTTATCAATGCATCCAATGCACCAATGAAAACTACTAAAACTATCATCCATGTAGTAGTGAGGCTATGCTTTACTAGCTTTGTTGATCAATGTGGAACTCCTTTGAAAATCCAACGACAATGTACATCTTATGTTGGTAAGTTGTTGTAGTGATAGCCTAGCTATTGTCACTATACAATTTGCTTGATGAGCAAACATTTTGACTCAAGATTTGGTGGACAACCATGATTTCAGGATGGCATGTTTACCATCACATTTATTGCTTGTAATATATCTAACCACAAAATTTATTGGGATAGGTGACCAACTAAAGAATGTAGGGTAAGGACCTAGGGTGGGGACATTTTTGAAAGAAGGGGTGTAGGATGAGATGGTAGCTAGTGGATGTTAAATCAGCAATGGATTCTTGTTGCAAAGAATACAAAAAAGGTATTGTTTGCCTCATTTTTCCCAGATTGCACAATTGGGTAACCAAGATGTGTCGAGTGATGACCAAACACATCTTGGCGCTGCCCATACACAAATTTTATGTCTTATTATACACACTTTGAGCATGTAATGGATGCCCAAAGTGTGGATTACAGGACCCAAACTTTACGTAAGGGCTGATCATGTTCTATTTGAGCTAAAAGGGTGAATTTGAATTGCAATGCTTTAGTGCTATTCTTTGTAAATTCCAACATGAGCTTCATTTGTTTCAACCTTCTAGATACTCAAAGTGCACTAGAGTTTTACATAAATAAATAAAGAAAACAATGGCTAGTTGATGGAAAACAATGGCTGACAATATCTAGATACACATATACATATAGATAGTAATGATATCACGTCTTCCTTGCTTGCTTGCTTACTGCACCTTGTAGTCGAATGTTTGTCGTTGTCTGATCAAAGAAATTCCTGCCCCATCTCATCACACTTTTTCTTCCTCAGTGTCATGTGCTTCTGACATTTGTCTTCTTGAACTTGGGCTTTTCTTTTAAGTAAGTCGGCTTCCATCAGATAGATAGATACATGACTTCTGACATTGTCTTCTTGAACTTGGGCTTTTCTTTTAAGTAAGTTGGCAGCTTCTTCCATCAGATAGATATTGTTGTTGGGAAAAAGTTTTCTCTGCGACGGTTGGTTAAATCGTGTACACACCACCAGAGACAAGGAATATATAGTTGGACAACTTTGGTTAATCCATAGTCATCACCACCACCATCACCACCACCACCACCATCATCATCACCACGACCAAGTACATACTAACAGTCTGAGCATGATGGATTTGTCGTAGTTAGTAGGCCAACTGCCTCAAATACGGACTTTCTTTCTTTCTTTCTTTCTCCCATCCTGTTGTGAAGTCATCTTGCCTGCTTCTGCTGCAGCTTCTGCTATGTTGGGTTGGTACCCACCACAGCCCTTTTTTCCAAGATGAAAATGAAAAACCCATCTCTCAGAATCTACTTAACCTGACAAATTTGCTGGTGGGTTGTGTGTCTCCAGTCCCATCTTTCAGGCAAAGTTTAGAGAGAGAGAGAGAGAGAGAGAGAGCTTAAGATCAAAAGAGTCATTGACATGTCTGACATGTTTGTTTCACAACTATCAATAATTACATACCCTCCTAGTACATGTTTGTCTGTTGAATAATTAATTAATTAATTAAAAAAAAGAATTCCTCTACATTCCAACAACAACAGAAAAAAAATCTCTATTTTTCCTGCACAATTTATTTTTCTTTGGAAAAAAACCCATTTAAAAAAAAAATAACAACAACAAATTGTTGAAAATTTTCAAACATATTGACAAATAATATAATATATTAGTGTTGAAGCTGCCAAGGTGCTAGGAGTGCTTTACTAGTTTTTTTTTTTTTAGCTCAAGGTACTAGATGAGTGTGTACTTCATAATGTATTGGACAAAGAGAATATTCCTGAAAATTCTTTTTTTTTACTTTGCCAAAAAAAAAATTCTTGTTTGAAAATCCTCTCTTTTTTTTCTTTTTTCTTTTGGGGGAAATTTCAACAATTTTTTTTTGAAAATAATATAATTAGGGTTTCAAAGGTGCTAAGGCACTATGGTATTTTAAAGGCTTTTTTACTTCATCCAAAATACTCTGAGTCAGGGTCCATGTTGAACCCAAATCAAGCATTTCATTTCTATAGGTGCAAAATGTGAAATCGGCCCCCAAGGGTTTTACACTAGGAGTCAAGGCTGAAATAGAAAAAAAATATTTTCAATCTGCCCCAAGTTACTACTAAATGCTGAACTTTATGGCCTTGTATTGGGCCCAAGTTTTGTTGGCCCTGACTCCTAGTGTAAAGAGGTCCTAAATTCTTTTTAGTTGGGACAAGAGTCAAGATGGTGAAAGAGGTTCATAAAACACAAAACCCATGTGAACATAAGCTAGTAGAGTTTGACAAATCTTTGTCTAAATATGTTGCAAAAATACCAATAATAATAATAATAATAATAATAATATGTTTTATAAATACCAATAATTAAAAAAATTAAAAATAATAATAATATGTAGCAGATTTAGAGCCATATTCCCACATAATAATAATAATAAGCTTCATTGTAGGAATTTGTGGGTTGACTTCACACTACTAACAAAATTGTCAGTTTCCTTTGAGATCCATCCTTTTGTGAGCTGACCTATTATTATATACACTTAATGAACAATCATCATGTGTGTTGGAAGGAATAAATACCTAGTCCTCCCAACTTCCAAACCCTAAATTTATAGCTGAAAACTTGTTTTCTTTTTAGGCTATAAAAATTTTAAATTAAAATTAAGATTTAATTAATTAATAATTTAATAAATAACTTTGAAATGAAAGTGGAACACATTTGACTAATACCCAATCATAAGAGGCCTACCCAAAGCCCCTTACCCAAGCCTCCCAATGAATAATCAATCACTTTGTTTTCTTGTCCCCCATAGATTTTTCAGAGTCTAGACAGGATTTAAGGAAAGCCCAGGGTGGTCCAGACTTTTGCTTCCCTAAGGATGATGATCATGATGATCATGATTATCATCCCCCCTTTTCCTTCCTTGGAAGTAGATTTCATTCTAGCCCCAGATGGATGTGTACATTATCAGAGTTATCCTTAAAGTCACCCTGACTTTGGGCTTGCCTTTTGCCCTCTTATGCTGAGTTTTATGTAACTTTTATGAGCTATCCCCAGAGTTATCCTTAAAGTCACCCTGACTTTGGGCTTGCCTTTGGGTCCTCCAACAAGTACTCAAAATACTCATTTATATATACAAAAAATGATGCCAATTTTTGTACAAGTTCAACTCATGCAAAATGTTCACATCATGGAAAGAACCAAGATACTTGTTATCCAAGTAAATGAACAATCCATATTGAACCATGAATTGTGGACATCATTGTTATAAGGTTTGTGGATCTTGATGAAAATCATGTCAATAATCTAATACAACCTTGGAACTTTGAAATATGTGTACCAAGGGTAGCTCGTTCTTTAAGAGTAGACCATCAAATCTCGTCACCCATGGCTTCATTAATGCAAGATGTAATAAAAATTACATTATCACACATTGCACTATTGTTCTAGTTCCAAAAGAATGTGTTGTAAATAATCAGATTGTCATGTTTTATGTATAAAGTGAATTAAATCGGTTGCTATTTTGGATTCAACTTAGTCAGTTGCCCTATCACAATGTGAGTTTTTACCCATGTATTTCACATGGGCCTAAATGGTGGAGACCGTTTAATTTTATTAGTTCATCAAATTTTGACAAAATAAAGTTTGTTAAATTTTTGAACAAACATGGAGTTGTTTGCAATGTAGATTACATCCCAAACACCCAAGTCTTGGTTGACTAATTGTCCAACACTTGGATCTAGCTCATTTACGTTGAATAATTCCAATCAATTAGCACCCACAATTGTAGATGTAAACACAATCGAATACTACATGTGTATCCTTCAAAACATTTCCTTGTCATTACTTGATGAAGAGATATTGAAATCCCTCGTGTTAAAACATATCATTGCCAAAAGAAACCATGGAACACAAGAAAAAATCCTTTAGAAATAAATAAATAAATAATAATTTTTTTAAATAAAAAAAATGAAAAACACTATAACAAAAAGAAATGAGAAGAAATGATAAACCCATATGAAAAAAAACCAAGAAAAAACTAGGAGGGAAAAAAAAGAAGTTAAAGGGACATGTGAAAATCAAAGGACTTCCCACAAGTGATAATGAGAAAAAAAAAGTGAGAAGTGGAGGAGGCAACTTATATAGTTCCATGTAGAAAAACCCCCTAAAAGTTGTTCAATATTTTCTTTAGAATAAACCCTAAAATAGCTTTGTAGTGTAATGGGAAAAAAACCCAAAAATGTAAATCATAAAAAGAAGTCCTTCAAGTGAAAATTTATGAAAGATAAAAATAAAAATGATGCCAAAAAAAAAGTTTCAAATTATATTTCATCTTTTATTTTCATCATTGGTCCCCAAATTCATGATTTCATCCTAGATATGGGGACTTTTCGAATAATAAAAAACATGGGATTAAACTAGGCCATGGGATGGGCCAAAGTATGGGAATGAAAGCAAGGAACACAATAAAAACCAATGACTAGAACCATCATAGGGAAGACAAAAAGGAAGGCCAAAGAAAGGCCAAAAGATGTGCAACCTGCAAGAACCAAAGAAAGGAGAAAACTAGTCCCTATCGTGTTAGGAAGTTTTTTCACCCATAGCCCCTTTGATGTTGCCTACATGTAAATCATGAGATCTAATGATAATAGGAGGCTTAGAACAAGCATCTCCCGCCAACACAAGCTTCCTCTCTATAGTAGGAGCTAAAACATGCTAAAGAACAATATCAACATGCTACCTAAAAAAGTGAATGCAAAAAAGACAAGGATAAATGACCTCCTGATCGCCTATCATGGAACAAATGAACACACTTCTTGATAAAACAATCCATACCACGCATGGGTGTGTTATGCACCTCCATGGCCATCAAAATAAAGTGGCGCCCTTCATGAAACCTTTTATACTTGCGGATTTTAGCGATGGCACTAAGTTTTACATTTACGCTTGTTGGTTGACTAATGACATTCATAGCCATTGTTTATTATGTCGAATGTTGTGTCAATAACTACCACATCAACAACAAAAACTTGATCTTTACAAGTCATATAGAGGTTGGCTCATAATGAAATTCTTGATGTAAGGACGTACCATCGTTCTCTCCGTACACTGTGCCCATTATCTTGAGTGAGGGCATACATGACATCTTTGATGATGTCATGTGTGGTTATTCACTAACCTCCAAACATAAAACATGTTAGACGTGTGTTAGATGCATTTAACCTATGTCCACACTCACATGTGAAAAAACTAGATGTTGAAAGCTGAATCAAATCAAAATGAAAATGCAATGCTAAAATAAAAATAGAGTGTGTGACTAGGGAGGACTTTACAAATAATTTTAATGGCTTAGCCTTTTCCATAAGTTCAAATTATAGCTTACCATGTTGCATTTAGAGCTTCTCAATTTTCACCTACACAATCATCAATTTTGTGCCAAAATTTTAATCCCAAATTAAATTTTACATTGATACATAGTCTTCTTATTAAGGGATTATTTCTTGACATGTCATGCATACCTAGTTGTCATTCTCACATTGGTTCTAGACTGATGTAAAATTTTGCTTTTTTTCAATTGGGCCACCAAAATAATGTAAGGTAAACATCTAGGAAACTTAAGTAGTAGGTTTATTTTAGGGGCATTTCTTGATGTGAATAATTGTATATACATGGCTAGCTCAATCTGAATTATTTTCAAGTATTTTCATTGTGGATTAGCGAAGGTGAACATGTTGGACCCATGGTTTTTTTTTCCCTTCAATTTTGTGATGTAGCTGAAGTGACAATCATCCATAAGATGATTTAGCAAATTAGGTTGTGTACTAATTATGAAAGTAAAAAAAAACCAAAATCCTTCTATATTTTTGGCTACCTACTGAAAATTATCATAAAAATCTAGCAATTTGGATTTTCATTTTTATTTTTTGCTTCAAAATCTGGCAAATTCAGCTCATTTTTTCCATGAAGAATCTTTTGAGGATTATTTAATGATGAAACTGAACTTAGGGTAAGGTACTATACTTCATGTGAAATTCTGGGTAAAGGAGTTCTTATTGGTGTAAGTGGAGGCTAGAGAGGCATTTACAAAAGAACATTCTTGTGTTTTTTGGAAGTGCAAATGTATTTTCGTTATAGTTAACTAGAAAATTACTCTTTGATTTTAGTCATTTTGGCATTAGGTGAAGGTGAGTTAACATGAGAACTTTAGTCTCAAAACTCGCTCATTTCTATTTTGAGGTGCATTGCCCGTTGCAAGTGAAGGCTCTTCTATGCTTCCGACCCTTTCAAATTTCTCATTTCCCTCTTTGATATGCTTTTTGTGATTGGTGGGGGGGGCTTTGGAACATAATTTGTTCCTTTGCCCTTTGCGACCCACTTTGGGTTTTTGGGCTTTTGGTTTGGACTTTGGGTTCTCTTTCTTTGCTCTTCCTTCCCCCCTTTGTTGGGTGCTTTGTTTAATAAAGCTTGCCAAAGTGAGAAGTTTTGTTGCCCAATATTGTAAAATAATTTGTGGGCTGCCCAGCATGATAGGTAGATTATAAAAGAATTTGTGGACTATCTAGCATGATAGGAAGCTTTGGGTAGGTTTGTGCAACATTGATTGTGAAAGTCATTGAGAAGTTTTGTTGCCCAATGTTTTCAGCATTTTTGTTTTTGTAAATAAGAGTTGAATAAGAAGATGGTATGTCATTCCTATTGCAATCCCAAACTATCCAAGAATTTTTTGTTTGTCCTCAACATTTGAAAATCAACTTCATTTTAGACTTCTTTTTAAATGACCAACTTTGACCATCCATTACTCATTCATTTCAAGTCTTTTGTGAACAATTTTTTTGCACATGACTCATATGCATGTCTTCTATTTACCACAATAAATTGAGCACAACATTTTAATCCAAGTCTCCCAAAACTTGCAACTCTAAAGATTGCCTGAAACTAGAAAATCTAAAATTTCAAGGATCAAATCTTCCATTTTTCATCAAAATCTAACATTGGTTGATGCAGCAGCCTTGATCTAACCATTCCAATTCCTATGGCCTATGACCTAAATCTTTGTCAGGTTTACATCCCGACAAAATTATTATTATTATTATTATTCTTATTCTTATTTGCATAATTTACTCCAATTTTATTTAACAGTACTTTACATTACTGGAGGGCCTGGGTAAGCCCTACCTTCCAAGTTCATAAGTTTTTTGGGCAAAGAGCTTCTTTGATTGGCCCATCACAAAAAGTTCAGAAATTTTGGAGACTTTCCCCCCCCCAAATTGTAAGTGTGCACTCCAAACATAGAAACAAATGAGTCCCAATATTTGTTCACTTATACACATTCCAAGAGGACAAAGTTGGGCAAAGCATAGGGTATGAGAGAAAGTGAGATGCTATTGGGAACATGTTGGGAACCCATTGAGAACACATTCAGAATATTCAACATCCAAAAAAATCCAACACACATGCAAAAAAGGCTTTGAGATGTTTGAGAAGAAGGTCCCTAGAGAAACCTTGAATTGGGATCACATGAACATTGGTTGTTGATGCGGCAGCTTTGTTTTGGCCTAAGGCAAACCAGCACCCACGGTTGGTAACCGTGGTAAAAATCCCAAAATTAAATTTAAATTATTTCCAAATATTACAAATATCCAATACTCAGACTAAATTAGGGTTTCGGAGTAGTTCAAATCTAACAATTTTTTTGGGGCTTAATTTAATATGGCCATTAGTAATAGGCCTCACTCAAAAAAGAAGACGAAGGTACCACCAACATGGGTGCTTGGTTCACTCGGGCCTTGCCCATGTCTATAGACAAGAATTGGTACTAGACCCATTTGTTTTTGTGGGTCTCCTCTAAACAACTTTGGAGAATGCAATGCACACCTTGAACAAAACACCCTCTCTTGTCACATTTTGAGTCCATTTCCCAAAGGATTTCACCACATCCTCCTCCTTCTCCTCACATAGCCTATTATCATTGCCACAAATAGACCCTACCCTCTCCTCTCCTCTACTCTCCTCTCTCCCTTGAGGAGAGATTTGGTGGGGGGCAAACCCATGAAAATATTTTGGGCCCTAGGAATTTGAACCTTGTATGACACCCTTTAACTCATGAAAATATTTTGGGTTCTAGGAATTTGAACCTCATACACCACCCTTGAACCCATGAAAATATTTTGGGCTCTAGGAATTTGAACCTCGTACACCACCCTTGGCGAGGTCTTCTTAAAATCTAGGTACAATGACCAGTGTTTAACCATAGTTTAACCATTGCAAATTCTTCTTTCCACAAGCAAGCATCACCATGACCATAAGCATCATTGCCAAAATGTTCCAAAAAAATTAGCAAGGGTAACAAGGGGTATAGGAACAAGTGTTGGTGGGAGGTTACCTAAACCCTAAACCCTAAAATCGAAACCAAAACTTATCTTTCAAGGACCGAAACTAGAACCATTCTAGTTTATTTTTAAAAAAACCAAAAACCAACCAAAAGTTTTTCTTGAAAGTCGAGAACCCACCCAAAAACACGGGTAAGAACTAGGAACTTTGCATTTTGCGACAATGCATGTGAGTGTACTCGAATTCATATGGGTAGACATGTTCAAGGCTAGGGCCACAACAATCACAATATTACCCAAATATACTTATTCATCCACCTTCATCCACCTTCAAAGTCAAAGGAGTAAAAACAAACAACAATTGAAAGCAAATGTAGCCTATGGATGAATTCTACACCTTGTGGGCATGTCAATATTTGAGTCATTCTACTTCTTGTCCTCACCCTCACCCTGGCCTCTTACAAGCATGGGTGTGTGCTCTCTTGTAAGTGAGAACCATTGTTGGTCGATTCTTCTCCTTTTTCCATAACCAACCATAGAGCTTGTTTGTGAATTTTCAAAAA
>Ga0116231_10008449_pt1 | contig 18077 bp, 17 predicted proteins | sample S1TSphgellanicum_2_FD_89695 | JGI IMG/M metagenome (GOLD analysis project Ga0116231, IMG submission 89695) | Host-associated microbial communities from peat moss isolated from Minnesota, USA - S1T2_Fd - Sphagnum magellanicum MG | ecosystem: Host-associated > Plants > Peat moss > Unclassified...
GACCTAATATTATTACCTAGTAGGGGCCAAACTCCCTTAAGCTACTATACTCTATAATGAATCTAAACACAATATCCTTTGCCTTGGTAGGCAAGGCCAACAAATTCCAAGCTCTTGTTTATGTCATTAATAACATTTGCAGGCCAAAATTTTGATAAACCTATACACACAAGGGCCACAAAGATCAGGCCATTCTTCTTTCACTCCCCCCCCCTTGTGCCCTCTCAATGCCCCTATTCTACTTAATTTAACTTACCTATCAAGAGAAGGACAAAGGTGTCCATCATAACAAAGCAATAGCAGCATGATTGAGTACCTTCTATCACATTCTTCTCTCAAGCCTCTCAGAACAAACACATGTGGTTTTTAGGGTTTAATAGGGGTTGGGGTATATCATTATGACATGCTCTACTAATTTAAAGCAATAATTGAAGTTTTTTTGGTGAAAGATGGGTAGATCAAAGTACTCATTCAATTGATATTGTGAGCAATGACACCTCAAATAAAAATAACATTATGGATATCAATAATGGTGGTTGATCTTTTCAATTAAAAAAAATTCTATTACAAATGATAGAGTTCAGTGACAATTATGTTGTTCTCTTAATAAAGATAAGAAGAGGGCTTGAAGAGTTCAAATTCTTGCTTGGCCACATTCCCTCAACTATATTACTGTACCTACGACTCATGTTTTGATGAATCTTGTCGAAGGTTTTTCAAAAAATTTAAAAGGGTCCAGCAGCCTCAATCAGAATATTTCAGAATTTTAAAAATAGTCTTTAAATATATTAAGTCCACCAGTAAATTTCTAAGTTATCTTGTATTTTGAATTTGATTCAATTTTTTAAAATTTCAACAACCCATTCCTAGTTTTTTTTTTTTTTTTTTTCCCTGGTCCTTAAGGAATTTCTTAATTCCAAACATGTGCACCGAGTAAGTAAAATATATCTGACAATTTTGATGAACTTTGTGATTTTAGAACAAAATCTTGTGAATAATGGCAAAATTTTGTGAGGAATGATATAAATGTCAGTTCCATGGGTGGGTGGGGGACGAGGGAAGTAAATATACTCTAATCATTGATGGTAGAAAATAAAATCATATATATATATAGTGTTACATTATATTTTAAAATATTAAAAACCAAATGAGAAAGTGAGGGTTAAGATTTTTCAAAATTTGAGGATAGGGGTTAGAAATTAGTTGAAAAAAACCCAAAGAAATAACCAGTGTTAGGCGGGTATATGGGTTTGAATGGGTATCAACCAGGGCATATATATGGGTATGTAATGCCCTAACCCAAGGGCAATGACTCACCCAAAAAAATTCATGAAAGACTTACTGGGCAGGTTTTTGTTTTAAAAAAAACAGATGGGTTTATTATACCATACTAGGCTTCTATGTATCTTTTGAGATGCACATGTTTAGTCAACTTCTTGTAGAATTTACATCAACAAGGCTTTAGGGTTTAAGGGGGGAGCTTTCAAGCTTTCAATATGGTGGTTGAGAATTGTGCAACATAACAAAAGTGAAAGTCACATCAACAAATGATGTGACATGTGATGAAAATTTTAGGAAGTGTTGAATTTGTTGTGTTCTTAATTTAATTTAATTTTGTTGTTGACAAGCTCTCCTTTGTCAATTGTTGATTGTGATACCTTTGTTGCTAAAGGTGGGGTTGGATTTGAAACAACTGAATTGGATGGAGAAATAAAAACAAGTGAGGATATTTTGCAAGTAGAAGAGCAAACACAAGATATCACCAATTTTTTCAATGGAAGGCGAATCAAAAGTTCTAGCTTCCTTGGAAAATGATAATGAGTACGTGGGCTTTCTTCAATCTTAATGATTATGTTGTTTCTATGAATTCTTCTACATCTCAACAAATGAGATGCGTTGTATGTCAAAATGTCTAGCAAGAAATTGATTTAATTGTGCAAAATAATACCCCCATTGAAAGGGTTACTTGTGTACAACCAAGACCATGGCACAACTACCATGATTAGACATGTAACCTCAAAACATTTAGAGATGTTGACTCTTTAAAAAAATTTAAAAACTACAAGCAATCTAACACACGATGTTCAACAATATTGCAATAAGATTAAAAACCAATTGCAACCTTCATAGGTGGTTTCTTTGACAATGCAACATTTTACAAAAAAATTGACCTTGCTCAAAAAGCATTTCATGAGAATTGAACTTTGTACAACCCTAAAAGTTATTGGCCTTTGAGTTCCAATCGAAAATATATGATTTATAAGGTTAATCCTTTGACAATGTGGTTTTGTGCAAATAGGTGACTTCTTAATGAGGTAATTCCTAACATGGTCAAGAGGAGCATGGAACACCATTTTTTCATGTCCTTGTTGAAGCTACTACATTCATTGCCAATTTTTATCTCTAGATGTCACAAGGTGGGTTCCATACTTTTGCTTTCGTTTTCAAATGCATCACTGAAAAATGGGAACCATGTTGTATAACAATAGGCATTTTTGAGGTTCATGAAACTTTAGAAGTTGCTATGGTTATATAGTTGAAAGATTTGCTTGCTCAATTTGGTTTATCTAACAAGGTCATAACATATGTAAAAAATGAAGGCACCAATTTGAACAGCTTCATAATTGTTCTATCAAACATGATATCATGTTAATAGTGCCTTATTTTTCCATTTGCTATGGGCATGCAATGTTTAAATATTTTATTAATGACTTGAAAATGTGTTAGAATGAAGGAGGTTTCAATCAAAGACTCACAATCTTTTGTTAAAAAACTATTACTTGGGCAAAAAAAAGTGGAAAGGGTAAACAAAAGTGGGGTAATTTTCTTTTCCAAAAACTATTACTTGGACAAAAATGAGTGAAAAGGGCAAACAATAATGTGCTAGAGCTTATAGAAATGCATTTCATCACCTTTGAAAGTTGAAGATTCCTATCAAAATTTGACTCACATTTAAAATCATTATGTTCATAGAAACTTTGGAATTCAATATGCCATCAACTTGTGTTATTCATGGTAGATTATTACCTTGAAAAATAAATGTTTACTCCACAAACATGGGTTATGGCACAAAAATTCAATGAGACATTGATCCCTATGGTCACCCAATGTGTTTTGAACTAGCCATGTGGATACACTTCAATTGATTTAGATTGTGAAACATTTGAACACCCAAATGTGGTATCCTTTGATTAATTCTTCATGATTTTTTAAAAAAAAATTTGATTTGTCAATATCAAGCCAACAACATCTCAAACGAATGACAATTTTCTACCATACTAAAAATCCTTTCAATTTCAATTTAGAATCCTACAATGTTCATCACTTGATGCACAAGAAATCCAATGTTTGGGACTTGCCCCTTATGTGCTACCCACGAACTTAAAAATTTGAATGTTTCAATTGATACAAGAATGTTTTTGAATAGTGACAATTATGTTTTTTAAAACCCGAATGTGGTTTTTTCAAATGAATTTGAAATTCCAAAGACACTCATTATAGGTGCAATATTAACAACTTCAACAACATGGGTAGTATTAGTTTGTTGCGAGTAGTCATGAACAAAGGTCGTAGAATTTCATGATCATACATTATGGCAATATGTGTGGCCATATCAAAACTCACAAAATCTAGACTAAGCTACAAGTTCATAAATTGCAAGTCCATCATAAGCACAAACATGTTATGTGTGATTGAAGATGGTGTTGTTGAAAATAATGAAAAGTTCATTATTGATTTAAACCTATTTGAAGAAGGTTGAATTGAAATTGGTGGCAACAAAGTGCTACAAATGGAAGTAGACCTTATATATATTCAATGTTTTTGCTCATGTGTTGCCCTACTATTGTGGTAGAAGCCATTTTGATCATTTGAAGAATCAATGAAACTTGGTGATTTATTTGAAAAATTGTTCTATTGAATTTTGTTTTTTTTAGGTTTGCCTTCCAAATGAACTACCACAAATTATATTGTGTAAGTAGGCACCATGATGGACTTCCCAAAAGCATAAAATGAGGAAATGAGGAAATGAGAGAAAAGAATGAAACAATTTGTTGCCACTCTCTAAGCAATTGATTATGGATTGTATTGTGTACACCTTCAAGTATCATATCCTTGTTTGGTGGCATGTGGTAAAACTAGGCCCAATATGTTGTTTTGATTGAGTACACCTTGAAATATCATATCTCAAGCTAATGATGAAGCTAGGCCCAAACTAAAAGCATATCCACTCTATGTCAAATTTGCAACTCAAGGACAAATTGCAATTTAATTGAAGGAGATTGCAACTATTAGTATAACATTGTAGGTTTGCATTCGTAATACACTAGCAATTGACAATTTTCTCTTGTATTGCAGGTCTTTCACACACATTTTTGCTAGTAAAACTTCATCTCCATTGAATTTGACAAGGCAACAATTCCTTGAATCATCTATTTGTTAATGCTTGACCTATGCTAGTTTTGAATATAGTTTTGCCAATATGCATGCTCATGTTGATGTTTGAAGGGCATTTGACTTGTTCATGCATGACAAAGTTGAACACCTCCCACCCCCAAAGAAGCCCAAGCTTGACATATGCAATTTTTTTTAATGCCCTTTCTATATGGTATGGCTTAAAGTACATACTCACCCAACACTAGAAAAACAAATGTTAGTTAAAAATCTCTTTAGAGCTTTACCCATGGTTTGAGTCAAGTTTCACCATATAGTTTGTATTTGTATTTCCCATTCTTAATTTTTCTTATCAATAGAGATTGGGCCTTCAAATGAAGAACCTCAAAAATGTTCCTCACCCTATACACATCATTTTGGAATTCAATGGTTCCCCCAAGGGTTAATAATTTTGTGTAGGGTAAAGCATGAGGTTGGGGGCTTCAAAGAGCATAAAGATCTGCACTGATTTTTTTTTATTTTTAATTTTTTTTGTCTAGTGACAAGAGATGGATACTTGCTGGGTATCATGAGAATAAAATAAAAAATGGAAGTGAGCATTTCGAAAAATGAAAATGCCTACTTATGGCAAGCATTATATTTTTCATTTTTCGAAATGCCCAACCTTGGTGGAAGAAATTTTTTGACCCATAATGTGCCTTTCAACTACACTATGAAAATAGGAGCAGGTCATTATGTTGGTTTGATGGCTAGTAATCTAGTGGAAAATGTGAAGCACATGATAATAGACAAAAATTCTTGAGACAATCCGTATATCAAAGCAAAATGTATATTACAACAAGTCCTCAAGAGACTATAAAAAATCCAACAAACTACCACTTTAGGAGTCCTTTCAGGAGGTCCTCCCCTTTCCTTATTTGATATGCTTCTCGCAACAAGAGGGGGTTCGGGAACTTGTTTAAGTTCTCCCCTTGTGGTTTGTGGTTCGGCCTCTTAGGTGGTTCTTTTGTCTTCTTGGACATGGATCCTTCCATTTTTTTCCTTGTATTCCTCTTATTTGGGTGCTTTGGTTTATATATGATCGGCAAGGTTTCATCACTTTAAAAGCTAATATGAAACAAACAAGGTGTCAAATCCTCTAATCAAGTGCAAAGGCCATTTTAGGTGGTATGGATGTAAACATTGATGAAGTGGGTAGTTCCTTAACTCATCAATTAATTGCTTCATGCATTTATTTTGCCCATTTGTTCATTCATCTATTCATTTATATCATTCATCCACGTGTCAGCCCCATTTGTGTGGGCCATTTTCGAGTGGGATCTTTTTTAGTAATGGCAAGTATGTTTGGGGAAGGAAGAAAAACATTCCCTAAAAGAGGCATTTAAATGAAGGGTAAGTAAGGGGGCATTAATAGGAGAATAAAGCCTTTAAAAAGAAAAGGAGCATTAAATCAGGTCACCTTCTTGAGCTTGGCCTCTTTTAAACGCTACTTTAAACCTAGGAAATGATCAATTTCACCTTGGAGGGTGAAATTTAAACCATCCTAGTTTGAGGGTGGTATAGTTACTTTCACTGAATCACAAAATTGAAAAAGAAAAAAGAGCGCTGGTCAACACAAAATTAAAAGAGAAAAAGAAAAAGAAAAAGAATATTTTTATCACTTGTCACATTTTAAAAAGGAAAAAGTATTGGTCATCAAAAATAAGAAAAAGAAAAAAGGCACTTGTTATCGCATAATTCAAAACGAAAAAGAAAAATACTTTGGTCATCAAAAAATCAAAAAGGAAAATGGACAATAAATAGTCATCACAAAATTGAAAAAGAATAAATTATTATTAAAAAAAAACTCTACAACTTCTTCACATCTTTAGGGTTTGTTTGTTTCGTTTTTTGACATCTCCCAAACCCCAATCCTCCACTCCGCCCTTTGGTGTTGTTGGAAGGCCCTTGATGAGTATGGGTGCATTGAGGATGTTTCATAATGTTTAGACATATGGTGCAAGAGTTATTGAATATTGAATAATTTTGTCATTGAAAATTTTAACGAAATAAAAACTAAAATTTTAAAGGAAAATTGGGGTGCACTCTAGTCTCTCATTAGTAATTAGAGTTGGAAAGCTCTTAATGAATCGATTTCTTGGAGACAATTTCATAATTTTTAGACCTACGGTGCAGGATACATTGAATTTTAAAAATTATTTGGAAAAAAAGAACTTAGTTGGGTAATGAGTTCAAATTTGAGCCAATGGCACAAGCCACGCTCGTGGAGTCGTAAAGACCCGTGCTCATGTTTTAATGTAGTTGAAGGGCATGTTATAGGCCAAAATGTTTCTTGTGTTTAGGGTGACCATTATTAGTAACGGGTGAGCGAAAGTGGATTAGGCTTTGTGAGAAAGTTGAGAAAGCACTTTGCGGAAAAAAAAAATGAAACGCCCTCTTTCAAAAAAAAAATTCAAAGGAAAATAAAATAAAATTGGTGCAGGTCTTTACGCTTGATAAAGCCCTTGACTAGAGGCCGTTACAAGATTCGGGCCCACACTTGGCTCCACCGAGCGCAGGCCCTTATTCCAGTAACAAGGGCCTTGGTTTAGCCTAAAATGGGAGATGTTTGATCAAGCCTTTTGGACAAATAAAGCAGCAAATGGCTTGCAGTCGACCAATCGGATTGCAGCCTTGTAACTCACTCTGGTTTAGAGCTAACTTTGGTTTGCAGCTGTCGATGGAGTTACATTCTCCTCGAAACTCTCTCTCTCTCTCTCTACGGAGTACATTCTCTCTGTCTTTTCGGAGTACATTTTCCTTCTACTCTCTCCTACGGAGTACGTTTCCCTCCAACTCTCTCTACGGAGTACATCTTTCTCGAACACACACTCTCTCTCTTTACGGAGTACATTTCCCTCCAACTCTCTCCTACGGAATACGTTTCCCTCCAACTTCTCTCCTACGGAATACGTTTCCCTCCAACTTCTCTCCTACGGAATACGTTTCCCTCCAACTTCTCTCCTACGGAATACGTTTCCCTCCAACTCTCTACGGAGTACATCTTTCTCGAACACACACTCTCTCTCTTTACGGAGTACAATTCCCTCCAACTCTCTCCTACGGACTACGTTTCCCTCCAACTCTCTCTACGGACTACATCTTCCTCCAGCTCTCGACGGAGTACCTACGTTTTCCTGTCTCTGTCTCTGTCTCTCTCTGTCTCTGTCTGTCTACGGAGTACATTTTTTGCTCGGCCGAGCTTTGGACGGAGTTCGTTGCCGTCCTGGAACTGGATGCCAGTACTAGTGCAGTGGAGAACTGGATATCGATTGGATCCGTTTACTGACGCGCATTTGGCATGAAGAGGAGTGGAGGTGGGGAAGAGGGCGCGGGAGGAAGAATTGGAAATGGGAGTTTTTTTGGTGCAGCAGCGATGGTGATGTCGTCTTCATCTCCCTCTTCCAGTATCAGTGATAACAGTAGTAACAGGAACTTGATGCAGCAGCAGCAGACGGCGCTTGAGAGTCCGACATCACGTTTGGGTGGCTTGTCTCTGCAGCATCAGGAGCAGGAGCAGGAGGAGCGAGAACAACAGCAGCAGCAGCAGCAGCAACAATGTGTAGTAGCGTCGTCGTCCACTACATTCGTCCATGTTGATACTTGCAACTTTCGGGAAGTGGTGCAGAAGCTCACAGGCGCTTCCGAGCACGATGGATTGGAGAAATTCCCTGTCACTTTGCCCGCCAGACAAGCTGCAAGAGCAGCAGCCGCAGCAGGAGGAGCAGGGACTGACAAACTTTCTGACATTACTTGCAAGGGGCTCATCCCTAAGCCCGTTGGAGACTTAAGTGCGAGGAGACCAGCTTCTTTCAAGCTCCATGAAAGGAGGCAAGCGTTCTTGCTGCGCAGTCTGGAAGTGAAGGATCTCAGGTTGTCTTCAAGCTTGCGTAGAGGGAGCTCTGGCTATGGCTCCGGGTTTTGCTCTCCGACCTCGGAGGTGTCCCCTAGGTTCAACTCGTCGCTCATGCCTAGCCCTGTGACGCCTCTCACCAGTAACGTTTTCGACAACAATGCCTATGGCTGCAGCAACAACACTTCCAATTCCTACACAAGTCCAGGACCCAGGGAGAAGCATGGTGGTCAGGAGGAACTCCAGGACGGGGACGACGCCGGAAGAAGGCCAACGACGGTAGAGTCGAGAGATGGGCGCTTCATGCTGCATTCATCTCCTCCCACTCTTGAGAAACCTCGTCGGATACCTGAGCTCCTCACTCTCTTCCCTCTCACCTCCCCAAGAGCCTCCGAGCCGCCCTCGTAGCAATCGGACTCTCTGGTCTTAACCCCTTTTCGCTCGTCATCTCCTCCAAATCTTCTTCACCAAATGCCGCCTTTCCACCTCTTGTAGGGTTGCAAGGAGTCGCAATCGATCTTAAATCTCCTGTAATCAGGAAGAAGCTTTGGTCGCAGAGCAAAAATCTCGTAGAGTCTCTCTCTCTTTGTAACTGGGATGCTTTCTTGCATGGCGATTTTTTTCGGGGCTTTGATTTGAGCTTTGAGTCTCTCTCTGCAGGCGCGGCATTCTCGAGAATTTTTGAGCTCTGGATTGGAGGTCCAAACCCTCTTTTGCTTCTGTTGGTCTCGTCTTCCAAAGCTTGTTCTTCAGGAGTTTACGTTCTTCTAATGAACTTCAACATAACTCTGGCTCAATTCCTTCTACCTTTTAGGGATTTTGGCATTGAAGATGGCTGTTCATTGAGCATCAAGGATTGAACAGGTGTTGAGAGAGTTCAAAGAGGTACATTGCAGCAGCAGCAGCAGCAGCAGGAGGAGGAGGAGGCAAGAGTTCATCATGGCCTAAAACCCTGACACTCTGCAGTGGATTTACCAGACCTTCTGCAACAGCTATGTGAATTGGTGCCCCTTTGATCAGTGTATTGCATACAGACAATGGCACAATTGCCTGGAGCTTGCTTGCTTGCTTCCATTTTTGCACATCTTTGAAAAATCCTCCACCTAGAGCCTGCTTGCTTGCTTCCATTTTTGCACAGCTTTGAAAACTCCTCCACCTGGAGCTTGTTTGCTTGCTTGCTTCCATTTTTGCACAGCTTTGAAAATCCTCCACCTGCAGCTTGCTTGCATGCTTCCCTTTTTGCAGAGATTTGAAAATCCTCTGCCTGGACGCCCAACTTGCATCCCTTTGCAGTATGTTTATTCCTTCAGGCATCCATTTTTGCATTTTCTACTTTCGTTCTCACAACTGGATTGTATTACAACTTCACCATAACTGGTTTGGTTATTCAGTAACCTTGTGAAGGTGAAGCCAGCAACTCATCAGGACTGAAGGAATGGTGCTACATTGCACAGAATGTATCATCACATTGTGATGCCAATTTGACTTAAGATGATCCCCCATTTTTGTCCGAAAAATCCATCACAAAGTCTCTTTGCAGTCGCAAATTCTAATTTGGGAAGCTTCTTGCCTCACTACTGGACTGAGCAATTCACCTAATATCTGCTGCACTACTGCTGTCTCTGTGGTCTGACTTTCATCTTACAAGCCTTGTTTCACACCCATGATGAGCACTTATGTAGTAGATAGGCATGTCTCCTTACATCTTTCTAATTAAGGTGCATTCACACCTAATGTTAAGTCAGTGTGAAGTGAAAATCTAGGTGGCATCTTAGGTAGCACCCAATGTTAAATGGGTGATAGATTAATATTAAGTGGGTGAATGTTAACATGAAATCTTTGTGGCTAATAGGTTTAGGTCCTAAATGACTAGCTTGGTGTTAAGGGACTTAACACCAGAGTCCTGTGAATGCACTTTTAGTACTGTATTCTCCATCACCTTGAAGGTTGGTATTGCCTGCAGCAGAATGTGAAAAACTGGTGAAGATTGAGCGGTGTAGTTGGAGGGTGTTTTAAAACTATAAAATCATCTCTGAAACTTGGAGAGCACCTTAAAATCATAAGACAGCCTCTGAAATTGGGTGGGTAGCTTGCATTTCAGGTAACTCATGTTTTGTTGCAGGTTCCTCTTCTTTCCATAAATTTTTTATTGTTTTACTTTGAAAAATCCGTAATGCTGTAAAGAAATTTTTGCCTAGCTCTTTGGGCACAGTAATGCCTTCGGTGTAACCACTGTTCAAAGTCCGCCATCAGCTCCCAGACTCCTCATTTCGGTAATGCCCCCATCCTTGGGCCTGACCAGTCAGGAGCTTGATCCATGTAATGCACTCACAAACATTTCCTAGTGTATGTCAAGTTCTCTTTATATCCATGAATACCCCTCCTAGAAAGGATTAGGGGTCTTACACCTACTGCTTAAAAGTGGAAGGGAAATTATGCATGCTTGTAGGTTTACAATTCATCTCCCTCTCCTATGTCCCACACAACCTACATGAAGTTCATGGTAACATTCCCCACATGCTTACAATGGAAAAAGCCCCTACAGCTGTGGGACATCACCAAAACACAGAGTCTAGACACTCCATTATTTTGGGAATGCCCCCACCCTTGGGCTTCACCCTACACTTACTATCTACATTAGCACTGTAAACCTTGTTCCTCACTATTGTCATCCCCCTGACCCATGAGGTCTGGAGACAATGCATTTGTTAATAGTGATGGAAGAACAGTCTATCAGGTAGGTGAGCTGCTCACTCCCCACTGAATTCAAGAGAAGGGAGGAAGCCCCAGAGATGGGTCTAAGAACAGAGCCCAAACACAATCATAATACAGACCACACTCAAAGCTCACATCAGCATTTAACAGTGCAGAGCAACACCTCAAACCGGTCAAACAAAGGTTGCGTCTATTTGGATGACCCCAAACTACATCCACTTTGCAAAGTACTTGAGGTTATTGACGGATCAATTCTAGCAGATACCTATCTCCACTTTGGCTGCTACCTGGAAAAATTTGCACAAGACTTCACAGTTGCAACACTGTGTCACCATTTCTCACTGGTCAATGGGACAAAGGACTGTTCACAAAATGAAGTACTTCTATGATATAACAACTTCATATGTGTTATCTGCCATCTCACGATTTCAGTGAGGACTGTCTCCTTCTGAAAAAGCCATGCAAAGAGCATGTACATTTAGTAACACTAGGGTCTAGAAGCTTGATGAGCTGTTGAAATGTTTTTGTATAACCTGCAAGGTGAACCAAGAAAAATTGTAGGAAACCATTCACAAATTTGTGTACATCTTCTGTGGAACAATGTCAAAGTCTTCTGTTTCATACCGTGGTCGATCCCTTCCAATCTGGACAGCAATCAGTTACAGAGTATTTGTTATTATCAGTGTGGATGTAGGGAAACTCCACAAAAAAATTCAAGGTAACAAAATAAACAGAATAAAAATGAGTCCAGTCATGACCTTGTGTCACTCACAATCTACCAGACCATCACCCTCATCATGAATGGCAGGGACAAGCTGCCATTACTCCTAGCAATGTCTGGTGTAGATAAGTATACCATCATGTACTCAAAACATCAGCTGAACAAGCATACAAAAATCTGAGGCCAGAGTAGCCTATTAGCATTCTCAAACAGATCAAGCAGACAGAGGATGATATCCAATATCAAGCCATTACTCATCTAATGCTGACCACTGCAAAAATCAGCACCAAAACAAATCCACAAAACAGGTCAAAAGGGGGTACCTTGCTCAAGTACACTTGATCACAGGAGACTTGCTCATCTACAGATGTCAACTTCTTTGCAAGTCGTACAATGCTGCATAGCAAGTCACTATTAAGGACCTCTGACAGGTGTTTCCAACAATACCAAACAGAACAGACTTTATTGAGATATAATTTGACAACGGACTTTGAAGAACCTAGAATCACAGCAACAAAGTCTTGCTCTTGTATGTGTTGGTATTCTCCCCACCTGAACCTGAACAAAGAAGCAAAGATGGACAGACAGAAGAAAGGACCATGTCTAAAGAAGGAAAACAAAGATGATCATGCAACTTACTTATGGATCTCCAGGTTTAAGCGCATAGTCATGGCACTTGTGTTGTATTGTTCAGGATCCTCTTGAAAGCTAACCATGCCGTCCTTTTGATTTATGCGAGCAAAAATCTCCCCATCCTGGATCTGCAACATCCAACAAAATAGCAACTAATGTCACATTGACTTTCCACTGCCCAGCTTAGAACCATATATCTTGACCATTTTTGTCCAGCAGAATTATATAGGTCATCCTCAAACAACTCACCTCTATTTTGTTTTGTGACTTCATGTATGGATGAAACTGATGGTAATTGGATACTTAATCTATTCATCCATCTAGAAGGATGCAGTCATAAATATGTGCTAATGAAAGAAAACAAAATAGAGACTAGCAGAGATATTCAAAATTTCAGTTGTACAAGACAGATGCTAATTAGAAGATGAAGATAATACCATTTGAAGGATATGCAACTCAGCTTCCTTTGGTCCATCTAACTGTACAGTGTCAGCAATGTCTTGGAGGGACAAGGTGAGGTAGGTCTGGGTGAGACGCTGAATGTTACGCTTGTACAGTGACGCAATCACTTGCTTTGCCAGACCCAAGTTGTTGTCCTGTGATCCACCAACTTCAAAGCTTGTTGCTCTCAGATGCTGACTGATAATCTCACACTAGATGCTTATTTTCATGTCTTCAAATGCCACAACTTCTAATGCAGAGGGAGCACTTCTTCATCAGGTCTTCTAGAAACATTAGTGCAGAATTGAGATTGCTCACCAGTAAGAAGAAATGAAAGAAAGAATAAGGCTGCTTGTGAATATGTGCATACATTTACCAAATGACAAATAAGAACAAGGAATTCACAGAGACAGCAGGAACAGCTGCAATTAGAACAAACAATAGAAAATGCTGCAAGTGGTAAGGAAACTCACACTCTTGAATGCATCCTCATGAGTGGTGATGTAGCCCTTCACATCAGCAATGTTTCGAGTAATATATAAGGTTGCGAGATCCACATAGTCCTGGCCAATCAACACAAATACGAAGTTGAAATGGACAAGCACAAACAACAACCATCTGAGAACCCTCAGTGCATGGGGGACATATGCAAAACCACTAGTGGTACCTGGCCTCCACCACCAAGGCTAATGATTCTGGGCAATCCTCCTGAGCTGAGTTTCTGTCCTAGATATACATTTAAGAAGCCACAAGCAAAGAACGCAAAGGAGACTCCAGACTGAAACACATTCTTTGTCATTACCAACAATCTGCATGTAGGGATGACATGCTCTAAGATACCTGCACACAGGATTTGAGATTTCGTTGCACAACTGGTGGTGTGTATTTTGGAAATGGAGGCACCTGCACAAAACAGTCATGAAACTAACGATAACTGTACAGAACAAGGTCTGAAGGAACTCATGACACGCAGATCTGAGAACCAAGACAACTACAGCAACACACATCAGTCCTCTCCCCATGCAATATTATGAGAGTCTAGCTGGTCAAACCTGACTACTGTGAACTCAGCATGCCACGTGATAACAGGTGAATGACACTGACTTAAGAACATCTCTGAATATGAAAAGTATCAGTAACCTTACAGTGCCAAGTTGAATAAGAGACACTAAAACAAACTTTTTGTAAGCAGCAATAGTAATTGCATTCAGGACTGTTGCTGGAGCTGTGATAGCCTGACAAATAAACACACAAAGGTCAGTATTTAATATTACCTACAAACTGACAATTTATCCTCTGAATGTCTTGCGTTCTCATAGATTTGACATTGGTACCTTGTCTGACTTTCAGCATAGAGTATCAGACCCCTCTACAGAACTTTGCAAATCTACACAGAACAAATGGCAACCTCTAATATCCTCTATAAACTTCTCCACCTTACCCCCCAGACCATGCCAGCCTAAATGTGCTTCTGCATCATCACTACAAAATAATTCTTCATCAACCCTTTGCATTAGCAAAGAACTAAGGGCAGTATAGAGAAATCACTCCACAAGTCCAAGCAGAAATAGGATTCTTACATGCTGGAAGAACTCCAAAGCCTTGCCAAATTGCTTCAGTCCAATGTGGATCATTCCCCTGCACAACACGGTATCATCAAAACAAAGGTCTCATGATACAGTGCTAGAGAACTCCTTAAATGACAAATGTGCCACTGGGAGTCAACAACCTTAAAATTTATGGAGAAAGTTTTCAGCTGCTTGTGGAGATTCGAGTGAACATACCCATAATAACAATACAGAAGAAAATCACGTGGTACAAGGCCAGTCCTTTTCTGATCAATCTCAAAAATATCATCTTCGAGGATAGAGAGACTGGCTTTGTAGCACTTGGCCAATAAACACATCTGCAGAAAGTCCGGATGCATTGCAGTCAAAAATTCACTGGAAGGCTGAAGTTTGCGGATGGCTGCTTGTAATGGAAGGATGGCACGCAGAGGCTCCTGCAGCTGTAAGGCTTGCTCCTTCACCCTCCGGCATACCATGTTAACTGCAATCCCAAAAAATATACAGTTACTCGGGTTGGAACATTCCGCAGATCACAACCATCCAAGTTTCCAAAACATTGCACAGACAAAGCTTCATGCCCATAGAACAATTTCAGAATTTAATATCTCCCTATGTGCACTACCAACATTCATGGTTAATATCAAAAGAGAAGGTTCAAAATAAAAAAACCTTCCTACCACATAAGTGAAACAAAAGGAACATCACTCTGTTCAGAGAGATGCTGCCTGTAGAGCCTAGTCCTTCCCAATCAACTACACAACATTGGGAAACTCAACACCCGGGCAGCAGTATACAGCACAATGCCAAATGGATAAAGGGAGAAGGAAGAAGAAGGGGACCAGAACCTACAGAGCCATAAAGTACATACATTTCTCTGGCGCCAAGCAAATCTGCTCTGCTACACAAACATTGAGAAAGGTTGAGGCCAATGCTAGAAAGTTCTCAGACTGCTCCTGTGATAAGGTCCCTGATGACAGCACCTCCCTGCAATAACAAGCTTTTAGGACTCATAGCCTCACTCCATTCTTTAAGGTCTCTACACATATAGAAAGAACTGGTGCTTCACATGATTGGAATCTTGTGAATCACTATGATTTACTTTGAAGTCACTGACACACAAAACATAAAAATCTGTTCAGAAAAAATTAGGTTTCATGACTTCTTATTGCAGAACGAGATTGTGCATGGACACCCTTTAGCACAGAAAAACTAGCTTTCAGATAAAGAAATTCCCCTCTTGAGCTTGCCTAAATGGCACTGTTTTCATAAATCTCTGCACAGACAATGTGTCAGGTGATAAACCCTAAAAATCTGATGAGCTGAAACTCAGCGAATGTGGAGATCACAATCCGCCTTCAGACTTTAGGTTTAGGTCAAGTACTTCTGGACATCTCTTCGGAAAATCGGATCAAATCGCGACGTCAAAGGGTCGTGACAGAGGCCACACGCAAACATTATCCCAACTGCTACCGAACAGTAAAATCTCCCATTAACTACAAAGACCAGAACCACAACCAAACACGAAAAAGAGAGAACCGGACCTCGCACATAAAGAAGAAGGAAAAACCCCGACACGCAGCTTAGCTCCGGAAAACAAAACATAAGATTCTACGCCAGTTGTGCAAAGGGACGAAAGGGACACACAGAGAGATAGCGAGAGAGAGAGAGAGAGAGAGAGAGCCGGGACGAGGTGACGAGAGAGTAAGGGGGGATTGCTTACAAGAGGTAAAGATAGCCGAGCGAATGTTTGGCAGGATCAAGTGAAGAGAGGGCGTATTGCAGGCGAGGCGCATGAGTGTGCAGAAGCTCGTCCGACTGCTTAAGCAAAGAAAAGAGATGAAGCAAGTCATCGGTACCAGAGAAACCTTGCACCTGCGCCACTAGCGCATCCAATGAGTCCATACGGTCCCTCGCTCTTCAGAACTCTCTCTCTCTCTCTCTCTCTCTCTCTCTCCTTAAACCTCCTCCCCTCCCCGTCTCTCTCTCTCTCGCCTGCTCGCTTTCCCGTGCAATTGAGGCCTTAGACAGGCTGCAGCGACAAAAGCACTGACACTCAAAAGCTTCTTCAAACCCTAAAAGATGGCAATGAAGAAGCAAAACAGGCTCAAAGGGCCGGCCGCAAATGGGCAGCCCGTAAGGACCTCGTAAGGTACAGAGGATAGGATTATCAGCTCATTTAGGACCCGTTCTTTTCTAGGTTACATGGTTAGTCTATTCAGATAATGTTCCTCTGAATTACAACCTCTATAGCGTGGCCTGTGCCTTGGCCCAAGTGTGAACCCATTACAAAATAGGGAAACTCAACATGTGAACATTGTTTTGCAATGTATGTATCAACTTTTTGAACAGCCAAATATGAAAGGAAATCATGCTTGAATTGAATAATGATAAGCTTTCAAGTGTTACCACCGTTCTCAACTGATTTTTCCTTCCAAAACCTGGTTTTTTGGGAATTCATGTGAATTTTCAGTGGCAAAAATCACTTAAAAATCAATATCTCCCACATTCTGAATCCAAAAAATCTTACCAAATAAATTCCACTCAATCCTGCTCATCAAGATCTTTCCAACAACACCAAAGGCACATTCCAATTCCTCCGAAATGTTCAGCTACAATTTAATTTAATTTTCAGTGAAGAAATCATTCAATATTGAAGAACTTCTTCTACAACCCAAGTCCAAACACCCTGAAACCAAGCTGATGCACCCCTCCTCCTCGAGATCTTTCCAAAGAGACCAAGAGCACGATCTGAAGCATCCCAGTTCAGTGGATCTCATGAGTACAAACAAAATGCCTTCCTTCATATATAGATATTAAGAACATCCCCACCAGTGCTCAGCATGTGACCGCCCAAAAATATTTCTCACATCCAAGTTTAGTTTTTTTTTTTTTTTTTTAACCCCATCCATAAAACTGAAATTGGGACTGCAAATTGGTGGGAACTTCCATAATATATTTTCAGGTTCAGCATAGCAGTGTCAAATAATTAATACAATTTGAAATTTTTGTTTCAGCACCACCGTCTTTGATTTTGAAAATTTAAACATATAATCATTAAATATAATAAAATTACAAATGCTCTCACAAAATATTTGCTATATTTTAGATTAAACTTATCAAAGACAATATGGGTTAAGTGAGGAGACCCGATGGTTTGAATCTGACTGCCTTTACTACTGAATATTCAAGAAATAATAAGTATGACAAATTACAAATTTTAAATCCCCCTTGAAAAAAAAAACTATCCCACCCAAGAATGGAACATCCCTTTGTATTTGACAAAAGGAAATGTAACACACGTGACCCAGCACCCATGAACACACACCATCCAAAAAAAAAAAAAACCATAAGGATGAACCCCACCTTTTATGAAAGTGGGTTCACCCTAGTTTAATACCTCCTCCTTGCCCCCTTCAACATTATTGCTTTGCCTTTTGGTGTACAATCAAATTATATAGTTAGTTAGCACATAATGTATATCTAAATTAAATGGAAATAACAATTGAAATGAAACCACTTTTGAAACATGTAAATGTAACTCATTAGCATTAAAAAAATAAATTATATAAAATTATAACTATTATGTTTAATGCAGACCTCATAGTTTGTGGCAAATGCCAACTTTGCCAAAATTAATTTAATTTTGGCAACTTTCTTTGGGTAATTTTGGCAAAATTGGCAGTGTGTGTATTTTAACGTGAGAAAGTGAATTTCA
>Ga0116231_10008451_pt1 | contig 18070 bp, 19 predicted proteins | sample S1TSphgellanicum_2_FD_89695 | JGI IMG/M metagenome (GOLD analysis project Ga0116231, IMG submission 89695) | Host-associated microbial communities from peat moss isolated from Minnesota, USA - S1T2_Fd - Sphagnum magellanicum MG | ecosystem: Host-associated > Plants > Peat moss > Unclassified...
GATGGAGTTCGGCTTCCTCGTCGAACCGGATCGCCAGCTCTTGACCATCGGCTTCCGGGTCGTCGAGCGCGAGCAAGACTCGAGTTGCTACGATTTGCTTGCCTCCGAAGCCCGGCTGACCAGCTACATAGCGATCGCGAAAGGCGACCTGCCGGTGCGCCACTGGTTTCGGCTGGGACGGCTGTTGACGCCGGTCGACCGCGGCTCCGCGTTGGTGTCGTGGTCCGGCTCGATGTTCGAATATCTCATGCCCGAACTGGTGATGATCGATCCGCCGGGCAGCGTACTCGGCGAGACGGCGCGACTGGTCGTCCGGCGGCAGATCGAGTACGGCGTCGATCGCAACCTGCCCTGGGGTGTGTCGGAATCGGCGTTCAACGCCCGCGACGTGGAGTTGACGTATCAATACATGAGTTTCGGCGTGCCGGGCCTCGGCTTGCAGCGCGGCCTCGGCGAAGAGGCCGTGATCGCGCCGTACGCCACCGCACTCGCGGCGATGGTCGATCCGCGCGCGGCCCTGGGAAACTTCTCCAAGTTGGCCGAGCTCGGCGGCCGCGGGGAGTTCGGCTGGTACGAAGCACTGGATTTCACGCCGTCGCGCCTGCCGGAGGGAGAAGGCGTCGTGCTGGTGCGGGCCTACATGGCGCATCACCCGGGGATGATCATCGTGTCGATCGCCAATGTGCTGCTGGACGGCATGCTGCGTCAGCGGTTCGCGGCTGAACCGATGATTCAGGCCAACGAGCTGCTGCTGCAGGAGCGCACGCCGCGCAACGCCGACGCGGACGCGCCGCGCGCCGACGAGTCGCAGACCGCGCCGCAATTGCACGAGCTTGCGGCGGCGGTACCGCGCAGTTTCGACTCGCCGCATCACGCGACGCCGCGGACCCATCTGCTGTCGAATGGCAGCTACAGCGTCATGGTCACGGCCGCGGGATCCGGCTACAGCCGCTGGCGCACCAGCGCCGTGACCCGCTGGCGCGAGGATCCGACCCGCGATCCCTGGGGTTCTTATGTGTTCTTGCGCGACGTCGCCAGCGGCCAGGTCTGGTCGGCCGGGTATCAGCCGGTCGGCAGCGAACCGGACCGCTACGAGGTATGCTTCTACGAGGACCGCGCCGAGATCACGCGTCAGGACGGTCGCATCGTCACCTCGACGGAGATCCTCGTCTCGCCCGAGGACGACGCCGAGGTGCGTCGCATCACGATCACGAATCTCAGCAACCGGGCGCGTGAGATCGAATTGACCTCCTATGCGGAGATCGTGCTCGCCGCGCCGGCAGCCGATTCCGCGCACCCCGCGTTTTCCAAGTTGTTCATCCAGACCGAATTCGTGGGCGACGGCGGGGTATTGCTCGCGACACGGCGCACCAAGGAGGCGAACGAAGTGCCGATGTGGGTGGCGCACGTCACCGCGGTCGATGGCGAGACGATCGGCGGGCTGCAGTACGAAACCGACCGCGCCCGATTCCTGGGGCGCGGGCGCGAGCTGCGCGACGCGGTCTCGATCATGGATGCACGCCCGCTGTCGAACACGACCGGCGTCGTCCTCGATCCCGTGCTGTGTTTGCGCCGGCGGGTGCGCATCGCGCCCGGGAAGTCCGCGAGCGTGGCGTACTGGACCATGGTGGCGCCGGAGCGCAGCCAGGCGATCGCGCTCGCCGACAAGCACAGCGACCCGTCCGCCTTCGAGCGCGTGCGCACCTTGAGCTGGACCCAGGCCCAGGTGCAGCTGCGCTATCTCGGCATGGACTTCGACGAGGCGCAGCAATTTCAGCGGATCGCGAATCGCGTGCTGTATGCCGATCCGGCGCTGCGGGCACAGCGCGACATCCTCGCACGCAATCAGGCGAGCCAGATGTTGCTCTGGACCTACGGCATTTCCGGCGACCTGCCGATCGTGCTGATCCGCATCGACGACGAGCACGATCTCGACATCGTCAAACAGCTGCTGCGCGCCCACGAGTACTGGCAATCGAAGCGCCTCGCGGTCGATCTGGTCGTGCTCAACGACCGGCCGCCCTCCTATGCGTCGGATCTGCAGCACGGCATCGAGGCCGCGATCCGCACGGCGCGCACGCGCGTGCACGACGAGGATGGGCCGGAGCGCGGGCGGGTGTTCCTGCTGCGCGGCGACCTGATGCCGGCCCTGAACAGCGAACTGCTGCAGACCGCGGCGCGCGCGATCCTGATCGCGCGGCGCGGCAGCCTCGCCGACCAGTTGGCGCGATTGCGCGAGGGCGAACCCTTGCCGCGGCTCAGCACGGCGAGGATCAAAGCGCCAACCGAGATCGGCGGGGCACGAGCACTGCCGGCGCTCGAATTCTTCAACGGCCTCGGCGGCTTTGCCGCGAACGGACGCGAGTATGTCACGGTGCTCGATGAGCAACAGTGGACGCCGGCACCGTGGACCAACGTGATCGCGAACGAGCATTTCGGCTTTCAAGTATCGACGGACGGAACCGGCAGCAGTTGGTCGCTGAACTCGCGCGAGAATCAGATCACGACCTGGTCGAACGATCCGGTCAGCAATGCTCCGAGCGAGGCGATCTATCTGCGCGACGAGGACAGCGGTGCTTTGTGGACCGCCACGCCCCTGCCGATCCGCGAGAATTCACCTTACATCGTGCGCCACGGGTTCGGCTATACGCGCTTCGAGCACGTGGCGCACGAGATCGCGCTCGATCTGCTGCAGTTCGTGCCGCGGGATCGTCCGCTCAAGGTGTCGCGCATCCGCATCACCAACCAGTCGAAGCAGACGCGGCAGCTGTCGCTGACCTATTACGTCGAATGGGTGCTCGGCAACCAGCGTGCGAAGATGGCGCCGTTCATCGTCACCGAAGTGGACGGCGCCGGCGGCGCCCTGCTCGCCCGCAATCCCTGGAATTCCGACTTCCATGCCCGCACGGCGTTCATCGACATGCGCGGTCGCCAGCAGAGCTGGCTCGGCGACCGCAACGAGTTCATCGGTCGGCATGGCTCGCTGGCGGAACCGGTGGCGCTGCTCGTCGGCGGCGCACTCTCGAACCGGGTCGGCGGCGGCCTGGATCCCTGCGGGGCCCTGCAGACCAGACTGCGGCTGGCGCCCGGTGAAACCCGGGAGTTAGTCCTGTTGCTCGGCGAAGAAGCCTCACGCGCCGACGCGCTGCGGCTGGTCGAAGAATACCGCCAGGAAGACCTCGATCTGGCGCTGCAGTCCGTCGAGGAATTTTGGGAGGAGACACTGAGCACCGTGCAGGTGAAGACTCCCGACCGCTCCATGGACGTGATGCTGAACGGCTGGCTGCTGTACCAGACTCTGGCATGCCGAGTCTGGGCCCGCGCCGGATTCTATCAAGCGAGCGGCGCTTACGGATTTCGCGATCAACTGCAGGATGTGATGGCACTGTGCATCTCGCGCCCCGCACTCGCGCGAACGCAGATCCTGAGGGCTGCGGCCAGACAGTTCGAGGCGGGCGACGTGCAGCACTGGTGGCTGCCGACGACCGGGCAAGGCGTCAAGACGCGCATTTCCGACGACCGGATCTGGCTGCCCTACGTCGTGGCCCATTACCTCAAGATCACGGCCGATGCCGTGGTGCTCGACGAACTCGTGCATTTCCTCGACGGACCACCGCTGAACCCGGATCAGCACGAGTCGTTCGGCGCACCCGCCGCAAGCGCACGAACGGCGACGCTGTTCGAGCATTGCGCCCTGGCGCTCGATTCGAGTCTGGCGATCGGCTCCCACGGCCTGCCGCTGTTCGGCGCCGGTGACTGGAACGACGGCATGAACCGGGTCGGCGTCGGCGGCCAGGGGGAGAGTGTCTGGCTGGCCTGGTTCCTGTGTGCGACGTTGCTCGAATTCGCGCCGATCGCCGACGGCCGCGGCGAAGCGGCGCGCGGTGCCGCGTGGCGTAAGCACGCCTTCGCGGTACAACAATCGATCGAGCGGGAAGCCTGGGACGGCGATTGGTATCGACGCGGCTATTTCGATGACGGCACGCCCTTGGGGTCGGTGGCGAGCGACGAATGCCGCATCGATGCGATCGCGCAATCCTGGGCGGTGATCTCCGGCGCCGGCGATCGCGAACGTTCACAGCGGGCCATGTCCGCCGTCAATTCCCAGCTGGTCCGGCGCAGCGACGGGGTGGTCGAGTTGTTCACGCCGCCGTTCGATCACACCCGTCACGATCCGGGTTACATCAAGGCCTATCCGCCGGGGATACGCGAAAACGGCGGCCAATACACGCATGCCGCGATGTGGACCACGCTTGCCTATGCGCTGCTCGGCGACGGCGACATGGCCGCGGAACTATTCTCGCTGCTGAACCCGATCAACCATGCGAGCACCCGGGCCGGCATCCACCGCTACAAGGTCGAGCCGTACGTAGCCTGTGCGGACGTCTATACGGCGGTCTCGCACGTCGGTCGCGGCGGCTGGACCTGGTACACCGGCTCGGCCGGCTGGATGTATCGCACGGCGATCGAAGGGATCCTAGGTTTTCACTTGCGGGGCGAGACGCTGCGCATCGAGCCGTGCATCCCACGCACCTGGCCCAGCCTCGAAATCGCCTACCGGCACCGCAGCGCGCGTTACGTCATCAGCATCGCGAATCCGCACGGCGTCAACCGGGGAATCCGCGAGGCATCGCTCGACGGGCAAGCGCTGCGGGGTCCGGGCTGCGATCTCTCGCTGCGCGATGACGGACGGACCCACACGGTGCGGGTCGTCCTCGGCTAGTCATGAGCCGCGCCGCGCGGTGAGGCGCTAAAGCTCGGCGGGCTTCGCGGCGAAGCCGGGCGATCGGCTCAAGGCATGGACTCCCTTGAGCATGCTCGCGAGTTCTTCGGCATGCTGTTCTTCGACGCCGAGGATCCGCTCGAGCATGCGCCGCGTCGAGGAATCGTGCTTGCCGATGTAGTCGACCATTTCTCGATAGGATTCGATCGCGATGCGCTCCGCCACCAAGTCCTCGACGATCATGTCCTCGAGAGATACGCCCGCCTTGTATTCGGCATGGCTGCGGGAAGTGAGGCCGGCCGGGTCGAAATTCGGTTCACCGCCGAGCTGGATGATCCGCTCGGCGATCAGATCGGCGTGTTCTTGCTCCTCGTTGGAGTGTTCGAGGAATTCCTTCTTGACCGCCTCGGCGAGCACGCCGTCGGCCATGTAGTAGTGGCGGCGGTAACGCAATACGCAGACCAGCTCGGTGGCGAGCGCCTCGTTCAGCAGTTTCAGCACGACCTCGCGATTCGCGTCGTAGCTGGGCGTCACCGCGCCGGCGCTGATGTGTTGCCGCGCACGTTCGCGGATCGCTTGAATATCGCTGAGATGGGGCGTCGAGGTGTCGGCTTCGATGGGCTTGTTCATAGTTTGGATCCATGGGAGGTAAGGAAACGCACGAACATCGTGCGCACGAAGGTTCGAATGGGCAGCAAACGCAACAAACGCCAGGCGATTGCCGGACGCGCCACCAGAATGCCGCCCAAGATCGCGGTCAGCGCGCCGAGACCGTGCTTGCCGAGGAGAAGTCGCATGGTACGGCTGCGCGGGAAGCTGTCCGCGCCTGGGCGCGATGCGCCGCCCGCAACAGGCTCTTCCCGGTCCCTGGTGAACAGATCGACGAGTTCCCGGCGAGTCTGCGCGAGGCGCGCCTCGGTGCGGGTCCGTTCTGCATCGAAAGTGGCGCTCACGATGCCTCAGTCCGAGTTCACGGAAAGGATACGTTCCAGGGCGATCCGATCCTGGCGCCATTCATCCTTGATCGATCCGAGGAATGGCGCCTGGGCGCGCAGCATGCGCGAGCGTACGAGGCCGCACACGATCGCGACGAACAGAAAAATACCGCCCATCCACGCGATCGATACGAGGCGATACGGCGTGTCCCAGGTGCGCGCGAGAACGCCGAGGCAGACCATCGCGAGCGTGAAGATCAGGCTCACGCCGATCATCACGTTCGCCACGAGCCGGGCCGCGAGGTCCCGTTGTGCCCGGGCCAGGTCTTCGCTCAGCAGTTCGGCGTAGGCGGCGAGATGCCGGAGCGCGATCGGCGCGGCCTCCGGCAATGCGCGCAGCAGATCCATGAGCGGCCGCCTAGGATCGGCGCGCCACCAGGAAGCCGACCGCGACTCCGGCGATTGCCGCGAGTCCCAAGGCCTGCCAGGGGCTCTCGCGCACGTAGTCGTCCGCGGTGCTCGCAACCCGCCGAGCCTGCTGGCGCACGTTGTCCGTGCCGCTCGCGATGCTGGCTTTCGCCGAGAACAACGCCTGCTCGACCTTGTTGCGCACACGCGCCACGTCCGCATCTTTCAGATTGCTGATGCGTCCGATCAAATCCTCGACGTCGGCGATCAGGTTCTGCAGCTCGGTCGTGGCGGTTCCGCGCAGGTGCTTCGCGCCGTTCTTGAAGTCGGTTTGCAGGCGGTCGCCAGCCTGCTGCACGTTCTCCGCCGGCCCCTCGTAACTCGTTTCCATCTCGATTCTCCTGTGGTGTTCACGCACGCCGCGCGAGTCCCAGCACGGCACTCAGGATCGCGACGATGAGGAAGACGAAGAACAATATCTTGGCGATGCCAACGGCGCCAGCGGCGATACCGCCGAATCCGAACAGAGCGGCGACCAGCGCGATGACGAAAAAGACCACGGCGTAATAAAGCATATGCTTGTCCTCGATAGACAAAGTTTCGATGTGTCGTCGTATGATGTTCCGCTCACAACCGATGCGCAACCATCGGTGCCGCCCGTCGCCCACTGTAGGAAATGACCCACATATCGGCTCGTGATGCCTGGACTTATCGCCGGTCAGAACGGAGACTGGAGGCATGAGGCTGTTCGGCGACGAGTGGGGGGCGGTCGGACGCTGGTACATCGTTCTGCCACCGATTGCGCTGCTTGCGGTGATGCTGGCCCTGTTCCTGCTTGCGGTCGCCGGACAGAACCGGCTCGAGGCGGCCAACGAACAGGTCCACGATTCGCAATTGCGCGAGCAGGCGCTCGGCGAGTACCTCGCCCTGATCACCGGCGCCGAAACGGCGCAACGCGGCTATCTGCTGACCGGCGAGAGGATCTATCTCGAACCCTACGCGCGCGATGCGGGACGCGTCCGCGCGGCGCTCGAGCGTGTCCGGCGTGCCTATGAGGCGGCAAACGACCGGGCAGCCGACCACACGCCGGAACTGGAAAAGCTCACCGTCGAAAAGCTCGCAGAACTGCAACGGACTCTGCTGGCCTACGAGAATCGCGCCAGTCAGCCGTTCGACGTCGAACGCATCGACCAGGGCAAGCTCACCATGGACCGGGTCCTCGACGTCGTCGCGGCGATGCGTACGACGGAGTCGATGAAGCTCGCGGTCGCCACGCGCCGCTGGCGTGATGACCTGGTCTGGTCGCGGTGGTTCACCGTGCTCGGCGGCATCCTGAACTTCGCCCTGATCATCCTGGCGATGCGGCTGGTGTTCATCGAAATTCGGCGCCGCGCGCGGCAGGCGGAAGATCTGCGCTATCAGAAGCAGGAATTGGAGCGGCAGGTCGAGGCCCGGACGCGGGAACTGACCGCGTTGTCGACGCACCTGCAGGAAGTCTCGGAGCAGGAGAAATCGGCGTTGTCGCGGGAACTGCACGACGAACTCGGCGGCCTGCTCGTGGCCGCACGCATGGATCTATCCTGGTTGCAGCAGCGCCTGCCGACCAGCGACCCGACCATCGAACAGCGCTTCAAGCGCATACACGAGTCGCTGAGCGCCGGAGTGGACCTGAAGCGGCGCGTGGTCGAAGAGCTGCGGCCCACGCTGCTCGACAACATGGGTCTGTTCGCGGCCCTGCGTTGGCAATTCAAGGAAACCTGCCGCCGCACGGGCATGCAATGTACGGAGGCATTTCCCGACGAGGAGCCGAGTCTCGATCCGCTGGCGGCGATCGGCATATTCCGGGTCGCGCAAGAGGCCATGACCAACATCCTCAAGCACGCGATGGCGAAGAAGGCGCGCTTGACGGTCAGGATCGAGGCCGAGTCGTTCGTGCTCGAGATCGCCGACGACGGCCGCGGCGTGCCGGCCGCGCGCCTGGGGGAACTGGTCTCGCACGGACTCGGCTCGATGCGTCACCGTGTAACCGCACTCGGCGGGACCTGGAAGCTGAGCTCGCCGCCGTCAGGGGGTACCACGGTCACGGCCGTGATACCCCTGGAGCGCATACTCGTACGCACCGCGGTTTAGCTGCGCGGGGCGATCGGCGCGTTGTCGTTCGAACCGATGACGACTTCGACACGACGGTTCATCTGCCGGCCGCTGGCGTCGTTATTGCTGGCGACGGGATATTCCTTGCCGAAGCCCTGGGTCGTGACCCGCGCCGGATCGATCCCGCGCGCCATCAAGGCGTCTTTCACCGCGTCGGCGCGATTCAGCGAGAGCTGCTCGTTGTAGCCATCCGGTCCGACGCTGTCCGTGAAGCCGTCGATTTCGACGCGACGATCCGGATGATCCTTCAGGAACTGCGCGAGTTGCTCCAGCTTGCGCTCCGCCCCCGGCTTCAGCTGCGCCTTGCCGGTGTCGAACAACACGTCGCCGAGCGTGAGCACCAGGCCGCGAGCGGTTTGCGTCGCTTTGAGCTGTTCGAGTTCAGCCTGCAGACTCGCGGCCTGCTGGGCGGACGCCGCCGCCTGCTGGGCGGCCTGATCGCGTTGATCGATGGCAATCTCGGCCGTTGCCTTGGCCTTGTCGGCCGCGCGGGTCTGGGCTTGCAGCAAGATGCGATCGCGTTCGCCCTGGCCGGCGGCCACGCGGGCGTCCTCCGCTTTACCCTTCGCGCGCACCTGCGCAAGACGCGCCGTTTGCGCGGCGAGATACGCCGGCTGATCGACTTCGTCCATTTTCCCTTCGTTGGCGGCCGCTTGTGCGGCGGCAAGCTCCTTTTGCGCGTTCGCCAGATCGAGCGCGGCGTACTTCGGCACGTTGGCATCCGACTCCGCGGAGCGCACGGCCGACTGTGCGGACTCCAGGGCGGCATCGGTCTTCGGCGTCGCGGCGCACGCAGCGAGCGCCAGCACACAACAGCCGCTCAAGGTGAGTTTGATGTTCATGGGTTCATATCCTCAATTGGTGGAGTTCGCGTTCTGCTGCGAGGATTGGCGCAAGGCCTGCATGCTGGCGTCGAACTGGGCGGCGGCCTTCTCGGACTTCTGCTCATCCGCGGTCGCCTCGGCAAGTTGGGCGTCGACGTTGGCCTGCTCGGCCAGCTGCGAGGCCGGTAGATACTTGTGATCCGCCTGCGCCGCCTCGGCCCGCGCCAGCTTGTCGCGGGCGGTCGATAGCTGGACCGGCGCGTATTCCGGCGCACCGTTCTGTTCGGCACGACTCAAGGCCGCCTGCGCGACCGCGATCTTGTCGTTCGGAACCGGCGTCGAGGCGCAGCCCGTCAGGGCTGCGATGGCCACCATGGCCGCGACTGCAATGGCGGCGGCGGCGGTCCGTTCGAAGCGATTATTTTTCATGTCGATATACTCCTGCTTGATGTAGCGACGCTCATTGGCGTGCATTGAATCTGTGCGCGCCGGCATCGCCGCGGTCGGCGGCCTCTTGCAGCGAATTCGCCAGATCCTGTATTTGTCGTTCGGCCTCGTCGCGGCCGATGCCGTAGGCTTCTTGGATTTTGCCCGCGAGAATCTCCCGCTGTCCGTTGATCGCGGCGAACTGATCATCGGTCAGCTTGCCCCATTTCTGCTGGACCTGGCCCTTGAACTGCTTCCAGTTACCTTGCACGCGATCCCAATTCATAGCGACTCTCCTCCAGGATGTTGGGCGCCGCCCACGCGACGCGGTTCCTAGCAGTCAGAGCAAGCGCCGTGCCAGGAGCGATCCGGCGAAGAGGCGCCTCGCCGGCAGGCTCGTGGCGCAAACCCCGGCTAAGCCATGTAGAAATTTCGGCGCGGGCGGTAGAACTTGCCGCTTGGGATTGGCGGCGCCGGCGAGCGGCTCTTCAACGGCGAACGAGCTGTTCCCGGCAGATCTCCTGAAGTACTTCGGCAAGGCGCCCGTAGTCGCGCGCCTTGTCGAGAAAATGCGTGGCGCCGAGCGCGGTGGCTGCATTCTTGTACTCAGGCAGGTCGTAGTTGGTGAGCACGACGATACGCGGTTTTGTCGCGCCGCCCGCGAGGGCTCGCATGACGCCGAAACCCGTGCCCTGCTTCAAGTGCAAATCCAGGATGATCACATCCACCGTTTCGCGCTTGACGGCCGCGACGGCCGCGATCTCGGTGTCGACCGTGCCGATGAGTTCGACTGCGGGAATCTGCCTAATCGCTTCGGTGAGACGTTCGGTCAAAACCTTCGAGTCCTCGACGAGCAAGACTCTCAAGCAATCAGTCATCGCCATTGTGTCCATAGTTGTAGTGTTCACACGGGCTGAAGTTTAATGCCACGGCTCCGGCCCTGGCCACATTCCCATCCCAGGGTCTTCTGTAGGAAAAATCTCACAGAATCGCATTATTGAATAAGACCGTTGCGCAGCGCATAGGACGTAATGTCGGCGTTCGCCGTGAAGTTCATCTTCTCGAGAATTCGGCTGCGATAGGTGCTCACCGTCTTCACGCTCAAGGACAATTCATTCGCGATGTCCGAGACGCCGCGGCCGGCGGCCAGCTTGCAAAAGATCTGGAACTCACGGGTCGACAGACGCGCGTGCATGGGCTTGTCCGGATCGCCGTCGAGATCGGCGACCAAGATCTCCGCGAGCGCGGCGCTGACGTAGCGGCGACCGGAGAGCACGGTGCGCACCGCCTTCATCAGCTCCTCCGGGGCACTGTCCTTGGACAGGTAGCCGCTGGCGCCGGCGCGCAGGACGTTGACGGCATATTGCTGCTCGGGCAGGCCGCTCATGACCAGCACCTTGACGTTGGGGTGCCCCGTTTGGATATGCCGCAGAATGTCGAGTCCGCTGCGATCGGGCATGTGGATGTCGAGCAGCACCAGGTCCCACGACTGCTTGCGCAGCTGGTCGAGCGTCTCGCTCCCCGTCGATGCCTCGCCGATCGCGGTGATGCTCGAATCGTTCTCCAAGAACTGCTTGAAGCCGGCACGGACGACAGCATGGTCGTCCGCGATCAGAACGCGTGACACGGATAACACCCTTTTCGCCCCCGATTAATTACTGGCGAATTCCTGATTTTGAGAATAGCCATTGAGCTTGTTGTACAAAGTCTTGAGGCTGCAGCCAAGCGCGTCCGCCGCCCGGCGTTTGTTGCCCTGGAAATGATCCAGCGTTGCCTCGATCAAGGAGCGCTCCATGTCCTCGATGCGCGATCCCACCCGGATGTCGATCCGCTCGCGCGTATCGGCGGGCTGTGCGCCGCGAGGCGCGACGCCGGCTTGGATCAGCGGCGCCGGCTCGAGCACTTCGTCGCCGAGAATGAACGCCCGCTCGATGCAATTCTTGAGTTCGCGCACGTTACCCGGCCACGAATGCTGCTTCAACATCATCCGTGCGACCGCGGAGAGTCGTTTTTGCGTTCCCGCGCGGGCATTGAGCTCGCCCAAGAAGTGCTCCGCCAGCAGATCCACGTCGCCACCGCGCGCACGCAGAGGCGGCATCGCGATCGGAAAAACTGCCAGCCGGTACAGGAGGTCTTCGCGCAACTGTGCACTTTCGACCGCCTGCAGCGGGCAACGGTTGGTCGCGGCGATGACCCGTACGTCGGTGCACAGTTCGACGCTCGCGCCGACTCGGTAAAACTTGCGCGTCTCGAGCACCCGCAACAGACGGGTTTGCATGTCGAGCGGCATCTCGGTGACCTCGTCGAGCAGCAAGGTGCCGCCGTGGGCCCGCTCGAACACGCCGGCGTGGGCACGAATCGCACCGGTGAAGCTGCCCTTCTCGTGGCCAAACAGTTCCGCTTCGATCAGTCCCGCGGGCACCGCACCGCAGTTGATCGCAACGAAGGGTCCGGTGTGGCGGGCGCTGCGGCGGTGTATCAGTTGCGCCGCGAGTTCCTTGCCGGACCCGCTTTCGCCGGTCAACAGTACGCTCGCATCAGTGGGCCCGACGCGCTCGATAAGACGCAATACCTCCTGCATCGCCGCGGAACTGCCGAGCAGCGCAACATCGTTCGCGGACACCGTCGGCAAGATGGGAAATTCCGTAGTCGCCACATTCATCGTCGAACTCCTTCGCATCGCGCTGATGTAATGCTTACATTGCGCCTGCAGTATTTGTACGCTGGGCGCGCACAACCCGCCATCGGCCCGGGCTGAAGCTCGGCTCAGACAGCGCGCGATTGGCTGTCGGTGTTTGTCCGACAGCAGCACTCAAGTACCTGAAAGCATGATTGATTCGGCCCTGCGAAACGAGATTCGATCAAGCCGTCGCGCCGCAGCATGGCGGCTGGCACATGGGTTGCAATCGCCAGCAGTGCGCTTGCAGCGAAGCGGCGGGACGGCGCAGAGGCGGGACGGTGCAAACCGGATCCGTCGCGAAACTTAAGCGTCGGACTCCGTGCCGCATCGCCAGCAGCCCGTGAATTGCGGCTCCGAGGGCTCGCCGCAGACTTCGCAGACCCAAGCCGCGCCGCGCGGCGGCGCGGCCGCCTCGCGCAACACGCGCAGCGCGCGCAATTCGTCCGCGTCGTCGACGTATAACTGCGGCCAGGTCTCCAGCATCGGCAGCTCGCCCATCGCACCGGCGAGGTACTGATTGCGCAGCTCGGACTCGATGCCCGCCACCAACAGCAGATTGCGATGGTGCGCGACCTGGAGCAGCGACGGTGCGCGAAAGACGCGCTTCACGGTTGGCAACCCTCCACGGCAGCAGCCGACGTTGCGGCGAGCTTAGCGCAATGAGTCGAGAAATGCGCCGACGTCACCGCCCCGCTCCAAGGTTTCGACGAGCGCCGAGCCGATCACGACGCCGTCGACGTGCGCACCGAACCGCGCCACCTGCTCGCGCGAGCGGATGCCGAAACCGGCACAAACCGGCACGGTCGAACAGCGTTTGACCCGATCCATGTACCCGAGCACATCATCGGGTACGGCGACCGACTTGCCCGTGGTCCCGGTCATGGTGACGGCGTAAACGAAGCCCTGCGCCGCGTGGCACAGGCGCCGGAGCCGCTCGGTGGGTGTGACCGGAGTAACCATTTGCACCAGCGCGAGCCCCTCGCGATTGAGCGCGCCGGCCAATTCCTCGCTCTCCTCGTAAGGCAGATCGGGAACGATGAAGCCCGTGACGCCGGCCGCCGCGGCCTCGCGCGGCAAGCGGTCGAGTCCATAGGCCAACAAGGGGTTCAGATAGCTCATGAGCAAGATCGGCGCGGGCGGCGCCGGGTCCAGGGACGCGAGTTCCGCGAGGATCCAGGTCAGCGTCACACCGTCACGCAGAGCCTGAAAGCTGGCGCGTTGGATCGTCGTGCCGTCGGCCATCGGGTCGGTGAACGGGACGCCGATTTCCACTACGTCGCAGGCCTTGGCGACGACGGCAAGATTATTCTTGAAGCTGGCCCTGGATGGGAACCCCGCCGTGAGGAAAGCGACCAAGGCGGGACGCCCGCCCGCTGTGGCGGCGCGAATCGCCGCCGAGATGCGGTCTCGGCCGAGCACGCTCACGACAGCGCCGCGAGCACGGTGCGCTGCAATATCGGCAGGTCCTTATCACCACGCCCGGAACACGAGATCAGGATGCGCGAGCCGGGATGCGCCGCGGCAAACCGGCGCGCGCCGACGAACGCGTGCGCGGTCTCGATCGCCGGCAGGATGCCCTCGAACCTGGCGCACTCCATCAGCGACTCCAGCGTCTGCGCGTCGGTCGCCGACTCGTAGGCCACGCGTCCGCATTGCATCAGGTAGGCATGCTCGGGACCGACGCCCGGATAATCCAGGCCCGCCGATACCGAATGGGTTTCCTGGATCTGCCCATGAGCGTCCTGCAACAACAGTGAATAGCTGCCCTGCAGCACGCCCGGCGTGCCGAAGCTCAGCGAGGCTGCATTGTCGCCGAGCCCCGGGCCGCGTCCGCCGGCTTCCACACCGAGCAAGCGCACCGAGGGATCCTGCAAGAATGGATGAAACAGTCCGATCGCATTCGAGCCGCCGCCGACGCAGGCGATCGCCACATCGGGCAGGCCGCCGGCCTGCGCCAGCATCTGCGCGCGCGCCTCGCGTCCGATCACCGCCTGCAGTTCTCGCACCAGATAAGGATAGGGATGGGGTCCGACCGCGGAACCGAGCGAATAGTACGTTCCGTTCGGGTCCGAGACCCAGTCGCGCAGCGCCTCGTCGATGGCGGCGCGCAGCGTCTGATCGCCGCTCGTGACGGGCACGACGCTCGCGCCCATCAGCTTCATGCGCCCGACGTTGGGCGCCTGCCGCTCGACGTCGACCGCGCCCATGTACACGACGCAAGGCACGCCGAGTCGCGCCGCGGCCGCGGCGCTCGCGACGCCATGCTGACCCGCCCCGGTCTCGGCGATGATGCGCTTCGCGCCGAGGCGCTTGGCGAGCAAGGTTTGGCCGATCGCGTTATTGATCTTGTGCGCGCCGGTGTGCGCAAGATCCTCTCGCTTGAGCCAGATCTCGGCACCCCAGCGCTTGCTCAACGCGGGCGCGAAGGACAGCGCCGTGGGCCGTCCGACCCAGGTGTGCAGCTCATGCTGGAATTCGGCCTGAAAGTCCGCATCGCCGAGATAGCGGTCCACGCCCGCCTGCAGTCGATCGAGTGCCGGCACCAGCGTTTCCGGAACGTAGCGCCCGCCGAACTTCCCGTAGCGGCCCTTGCCGTCGGGGTAGCTCGCATGGGCGGGCGCGTCGCCGGCCCCTCGCTCCTCGCGCAATGGGCTCGTCATGCGTCCGGCTCCACGCGTGCGGCCACTGCGCGCACGACGCGCACGAATTCCATGATCTTGTCAGGGTCCTTGATGCCCGGCGTGGCTTCGACGCCGCTGCTCACATCGACGCCGAACGGTCGCACGGCGGCAATCGCCTCGGCGACATTCGCGATGGACAGACCTCCGGCGAGGATGAGCTGAGTCTGCCGAGCGAGTTCCGCTGCTCGTCCCCAGTCCGCGAGTTCGCCGATGCCGCTGGTCGGCCCTTCGAACAGCATCAGAGCCGGCAGCGGATTCGGGGTCTTGCGGCCGAAGCGCACGACCGGCAAAAGCTTGACCGGCGGTGGAATCTTCAACTCGCGCAGATCCTCGACGTCCGTTTGAAAATAGTCGGGCTTCAAGCTGCGGCAGATCTCGTCGACTTTCATCTGCAAGGGATGCTGCGACACGGCGATCCGCAGGATGCCCGGAGGCGCGAGCGCGGCGAGCTGCGCCGCCTGCCCGGGCGTCACCTGACGCGGACTCGGAGCGAACACGAAGCCGATCGCATCCACCTTTGCCTCGGCCGCCGCGGCCACCGCGTCCGCACTGGTCAGTCCGCATATTTTGATCCACATGAATCTCAGTGTAATCATTTACGGCTGCGCTGTCCGTGTCGCATTGAAGATCTCGGCCAGTAGCTGCGCCGGTTCCTCGCAGACCATCAAAGCGGTGCCGATCAAGGCGAGTCGATACCCTAAGCGGCGCATTGCCGCGGCGCTGCCGGCGTCGCCGACACCGCTCTCGGCGACCGCCGCAAACCCCTGGGGCAGCAGCGGCGCGAGCGCGGCGAAGCGTTCAGGCACCACCGCCAGTGTCTGCAGATCGCGGCTGTTGACGCCCACGAGCACGGCCTGGGTCGGCGCGTCACGGTTTTGTAACAGGCTCGCAGCGAGCGCGAGATCCTCGCCATCGAAGGCCTCCAGCAGCACGAATAATTGCCACTGCGCGGCGGCGTCGAGCAACTCCAAGATCTGCGCGCGCGACAGCATCCGCAGGATGATGAGTACGCCGCCCGCGCCGGCGGCACGCGCCTCGCAAACCTGGTAGGGATCGACCAGAAAGTCTTTGCGCATCGCCGGCACCCCGGCATCGCGCAATGCCGCCGCGACCGCCTCGAGGTGCGCCAAGGAGCCGTCGAAGCGCGATGGTTCCGTCAGGACGGAGACGGCCGCGGCACCCGCGCGCGCATACGTCGCGGCACGTCCGAGCCAATCGTCGCTGGCCGCCCCGAGGACACCAGCGGCCGGTGAGCGGAGCTTGATTTCCGCGATGACGTCGAAGCCCGCGGGCGATAGGCAGAGCGGCGGGGGCGGCGGCGTCGCCCGCGCGCGCCGCTCGAGCTCGGCCAGCGGCTCTGCGAGCCGCGCCGCGGCGACCCGCAGGCTGCTGGCCCGCGCCATCTCGTCGAGGAACCGGCTCATGTGGCGAGCTCCGCGGCGAAGCGCTGCAATCGAGTCAGCCAGGCGAAGGCGGCGCCGGTCTCCACGGCACCGCGCGCCATGCCGATGCCCGCGTCGATGCTCGGCGCACGGCCCGCGATGTGCAGCGCAATACCCGCCTGCAGCGTCAGGGCGGCGAGATGCGGGCCGCGATCCCGCCCTTCGAGCACATCCTGAAAGGCGGCCGCATTCGCGCTCGCATCGCCGCCGGCGAGCGCCGCCGCCGAACACGGCTCCAAGCCGAGGTCGCGCGGATCGACTTGGAGCCGTTGCACGTGGCCGCGCGTGACCTCGAAAGCGAGGAAAGGGCCGATCGGTGTCGCCTCATCCCAGCCCGCGGCCCCATGCACGATCCAGGCACGCTCGCCGTCCATGCCGGCGACACTGTCGGCGATCAGTTCGGCCGCCGCCGCGTCGTAGGCACCGATCAGTTGGAAGCGCGGTGCGGCCGGATTCGTCAGCGGCCCGAGCAGGTTGAAAATCGTGCGTATGCCGAGCGCGGTGCGCACCGCCGCCAGGTCACGCATTGCGGGGTGAAAATACGGGGCGAACAGGAAAGTGAAACCGGTCTCGTGCAGGCAGCGCACGGCCGCTTGCTCATCGAGAGGCAGACGCAGTCCCAATCGCTCGATGAAGTCGGCACTGCCGCTGCGACTCGAGATCGAACGGTTGCCATGTTTGATCACCGGCACGCCGCAGGCGGCGGTCAGCAGCGCCGCTCCGGTGGACAGATTCAAGCTGCCCGAACCATCGCCGCCGGTACCGACCAGATCGATCGCATCCGGCGAGGGCGGCAGGTCGAGCTTGCGTGCGCGGGCGCGCATCGCCGCGGCGAAACCGCGCAACTCCGCGGCGGTGACACCCTTGACTCGCAAAGCCGCCAAGAGGGCGCCCGCGAGCGCGGCCGCCATTTCCGGGTCCGTGAGCATGCCGAGCAGCAGGGCGGCCTGCGTCTCGCAGAGATCCTGGCGGTTCGACAAGCACTCGAGCAGCTGGCGTGGAGTCTGCATGGCACGGCTCAGAGCTTGAGGAAGTTGCCCATGAGTTCGGGCCCGAGCGGCGTCAGCACGCTTTCGGGGTGGAATTGCACGCCCTCGATCGGCAGCGTGCGATGACGCAAGCCCATGATCTCGCCCTCCGGCGTGCGCGCCGTGATCTCGAGCGCCGCCGGAAAGCTGGCCGGCTCGGCGATCAGTGAATGGTAACGGCCGGCGGCGAAATCCTGGGGCAGATTCGCGAACAAGCCCTTGCCGTCGTGTCGCACCGGCGAGACCTTGCCGTGCATCAGGCGATCGGCGCGCACGACCTGGCCGCCGAAAGCTTCGACCAGCGATTGGTGGCCGAGGCACACGCCGAAAATGGGCACCCGTCCTGCGAACGCCTCGATCATCGCGAGCGAGACCCCCGCGTCGCGCGGTGTGCCGGGCCCCGGCGAGATGAGCAAATGCGTGTATCCGGCCCTCAAGGCCTCGGCCGGGCTGATCGCATCATTGCGATGCACGTCGACCTCGGCACCCAGCATCAGGAAGGCCTGCACGAGGTTGTAGGTGAAGGAGTCGTAATTGTCGATCAGCAGCAAACGCGGGGCGGGCACGGTCACAAACCCTCGGCCGCGAGTTCGAGCGCCCGGCGCAAAACCGCGCTCTTCGCCATCACCTCGTCGTGCTCAGCCTGCGGCGAGCTGTCGGCGACGATGCCGCCGCCGGCCTGGTAGCTGTAGGTGTCGCCACGAAACACGAGCGTGCGAATCGTGATCGCCTGGTCCATGTCGCCCGCGCGGCCGAAGTAGCCGACCGTACC
>Ga0116231_10008452_pt1 | contig 18070 bp, 10 predicted proteins | sample S1TSphgellanicum_2_FD_89695 | JGI IMG/M metagenome (GOLD analysis project Ga0116231, IMG submission 89695) | Host-associated microbial communities from peat moss isolated from Minnesota, USA - S1T2_Fd - Sphagnum magellanicum MG | ecosystem: Host-associated > Plants > Peat moss > Unclassified...
CAGTTGGGACTTGGATTTGAAATGGAGAACCTGGGTGAGTTTTGACAAAAATGTGAGATTGAATGATTTGGCACATGACAAGATCTAACACTTTGATTAGCACCATATGAGTACCCAGTAGAATATTTTAGCATCCATTCAATGCACTGGAAACATCTTCCTCATTGTTGCAGCCTCTTAAGACTAATAGAGGACAAAATCAAGCAAACATAACCAAAAAAAATCAGATCAAAATTTGGCACCATATGATTCCACATCACCTTGCAATTGTTAGAGGTAAGAAAAGAGTTGAAAAAATACAACCCATAATTATTAACACTTGAACAATATAAACCAGTGTTGGGCATTTTTCACATTGCTAAAAAACTGCTTGTTCCCGTTCTTCTCAGAACTTTAGAGAATCACCCCACTTCTTTTTCTAAAAGCTAATTTCAGGCTTAAGAAAACTAGCCACAGATTTACAAAAGAAGATTTTCAGACAATTCTCAGATCGAAGATTTTCACAAAAGTGATAATACTCGATTCTCTTAGGCAATTTTTCAACGCAGTTTATCACAATTAAAATTTTCAGTAACTCAAAGTGACATTGAATTTTCAATATTATATATATATATATAATGAAAGCAATCCAAAAAAATGATTGAAATGAAAAACTGTGTTGTGTCTTGTCCATTAAAAAAGTTGTTGTGGGTTGTGGTGTTGCACCTAACCCTAAACCTAAAAGCTTTGGATGTTTTTGAAGCTTTTAGAAGAAGCAAACTAAAAAGGTATTTCAAAACTTCTAGGAACCTACATCCTACCTACCCTTAGACTCTAGACTCATCACCCCACCTCTCAATACCCTTATAGTTAAAAACCACCTTTGGGTACCATTATTACCTTGGGTGGATTTCAAATTTTTTAGTACATGATGGCAGTTCTCACTCAATTGAGGGGGGTTTCAATTTCACTCTCACCAATGGTGAAATTCCAGAATTTTCAAGGTCAAAACAAGCCTAAAAGTCGCCTGAAAATGAAGTTCCATTTTGGTAACCTCCCAACATTGGTGTAAACTATAACACGCAATCAAAACTTGGGTAACTAATCCCTTCCTACAGGCCCTTCCTACCCACTTATCTCATCCAATAGTGTGGCCCTCTACCATTGACCCAAGTGTTCCCATGTCCTCAACTGATTTTTCCTTCCAAAACCTGGTTTTTTGAAATTTATTTGAATTTTCAGTGGCAGAAATCACTTAAATAAAATCAATATCTCCCACATTCTGAATCCAAATCTTACCAAACAAAGTCCATTAAATCCTGCTCATCAAGATCTTTCCAACAACACTAAAGGCACATTCCAACAACTCCTCTGAAATTTTCAGCTACAATTTAACTTAATTTTCAGTGAAGCAATCATTCAATATTCAAGAACTTTTGCACCACAAGTTCAGACGTCATGGAGTTAAGCCCATGTACCTCTCCTGGTCAAGAGCTTTCCAAAGACGCCAAGAACATGATCCAAAGCATCCCTCTCTGGCGGATCTCATAACTACAATACAAAACAAATCACACTACCTTCCTTCATAGATAGATGTAACCTATGTTAAAACTTACCATCTTGTGATTGGTTGGTTCCTAGACCCCCACACCCCCTTAAGGGGATGTTGCATGCCTTGTTGACATACAGCCCCAACCAAATTGACATGAAATTCTCAAGTCAGCATGCCATTAAAACCTATGACCACACTCGACATGGCTCAACCAAAAAAATTGAAAAAGAATTCCATTTATGCTTAGATTGATTTAACATTTTGAAAGAATAGCAAATCAATGGCAAATCACTGTGATTAGCTTTTGGACAGGAAAATAATTGAAAAGTGTTTCCTGTTCAGACATCATCCATCCTGCATGGTGCTCTCTGATGCATGCAGGTTCATTTGGGCCATCAAAAAGGCATCACTCTGAGTAACTCATTAGGTTCATTGTCTTTAGGGGATGGACTCTTGCAAATAAAAGCCTACTTGCAATGGAAGTTATAGGTACCCTATCAGGCAAATTAATAATGGAAATGGAACTCATGATTATATGTGGCCTATTGTTCTGGTGTTGTTGCCATCCCTCAAGTAACCCCAAGGAACTTTTTTAAAAGGAAAAAAAATGATAAACACACAATCCACTTCCCAGTGGCACTTCCCAGTGGCCCGAATGGGTTGTTGTTAAGTATCGTAGCCCTGAACCTCTCCTTATGTGAGGGTCATAGCTTCAATGGTATAGGCCTGAAAATTAGGGGAGGCTAGTGGGGGTAGGCCTTGCCCCAAAGTAAAGCAAAGGCCATGTGATCAACTGAAAGGTCCTTCAACAGACAAAAGACTCTTTTGTGAAGGGAGGTGCTTCCAAATGCAAAGAAAAAAAAACCTTGGAGTGCTTTACTATTAAAGGTGAAGATTGAGGCTGGTGCCTCTAAACCCCATCTCTGATGACTTCCTGTGCACCATGAGCCCAAATGGGTTGTTCCTATTAAACGAAAACTTCTAAAGCTTTTTTTCTCTTAACCCATCTTTCATCATCCCAAACGGGTTGTTGCTATTAATGGAAAAGTTCTGAAGCCTTTTTTCTTTTAACCCATCTCTCTCATCCCAAATGGGTTGTTGCTATTGAAGGAAAAGTTCTAAAAGCTTTGTTTTTTCTCATAACCCATCTCTCATAAGCCCAAATGGGTTGCTGCTATTAAAGGAAAAGCACTAGGCTCTTGCCTCTTAACCCATGTCTCTCAGAAGTGGCACCACCACTATCTTCCAACCAGGGAAAGCACCTCCTTCTACACATGTGACTAGAAGACTTAATCTCATGTGTTTCTTTTAGAGATTACCAACTACTGTAGTTGGAATCTAGTTGCCACTTAAATGGCACTAAGTCCAATGGCGTCAGATACATATGGAACTGGACATGAAAATTTGATCCCCAACATCATATTTTAATCTGATAAATTCTTAACCAAGGGCTTTTCTAATGGCCTTTTTTCCTGCATTATACAACTATTTGTAAAGTCATCCTGGCTTTGGGCAATAGTTTAACCCTGAAGTCATTGTTTCATCCTTAATTCAAGTGTAATTGGAAAAAGTTAGCAAATTTGGGTACAACAGTACCCAGGCAGCTTCGACACATGTTTGTCAAAAAATTCACTAATTTTGAAGATTTCATATTAAATAGAATATTCCTTATTATTCTAAATTTGATCTTTATTCCTACTCAAAATTTGGTTCTTTGAAAAACATATTGTAAAAAGTTTCAACATTTCTGAAAATGTTACAATTAGTGTGAAGCTGCCTAAGTACTCCGGTGTTAGTTAATGAAACTGAGTATCATTTCATAAGCTTTTATGGATTGGATTCTGACAAGATTTGATTTAACAAAACAGTATATGCAATAGTGAAGGTGTAGAAAAATTTGGGGATGAAACTCTTGTGAGGACCAATGTAGGCGAGAAAATAATTTAATCTCCTTTTTTTCTGCTTGTGTATTTTCTTAATTTTCACTTTTCATTCAGTCCCCACTATTTGCCAAAATAGAGCTCATAACCCCAATTTCTGGTACAATTACAAATAGCTCTAGTGTAGTACCTGGGTCAGTTCAACACTAATTATATTATTCATAGAAATGTTGCAATTTTTTTTTTAAATCAGAAATATTTTTTTCTGAAGGAAAGTAAATAATAAAATATTTGAAAATATATCATTTTTCAAAATGAAATTCTCCAAATTAATTAATTATTCAACAAATAAACACATGTCGAAGTGACCAAGGTGCTATGGCATTTACTAGTGTTGGCCAGATATATTTGTGAATGTCGGTTATCAACGTGCATAATAGCTTCCCATATCTAGCATCTATGTAATGACATATCTAGGTGTTGTGTATATCCTTATGCATATGTATACGAGTGTTGGGCAGGTATCAAAAAATTTGATATTCATTAGATTCATTTTCACAAAATAACTTACAAAAGGGTTTGGTTTTCACTTTTAATTTTTTTTATATATTATATGTCAAGATAGTGTATCAATTTTAAAAATTGAACTAGATCTCAAAATGCCAGTTTTCATAAATTTGAAAATAATTGATTATTCTTTAAAAAATTTCACAAACTGGTTATTATTATTTTTCAAATAAAACAATTATAATCAATTTTTTTAGTTATTGATTTTATTTCTTTTCTTAAAAGTCAAAAATTCATTAGAAATTTTATCCAAAATTTTAATAATAACCAAAAATTTATTTATTAAATTTTCATATTTTAACAATTTCATCCTAATAGGCAGCAATGGCCTACCCAAGTAGAAACAACAAAGAGAATAAAAGGGCGAAAAGGAATGAGTCACTTGGGCCTAGTGCCCTCTATTGGTGGGAGGAAGCATGAGGACAATATGAAGAAATATGTTTAAGGATAAATTATTAATTTTGTTTCAAAATTGAGATAATCAAAGTAAGGAAATGTAAAATGGAAAATGTGGGATGAAGTTTTCCAACAATAAAAGACACAAATTAAAAGAAACTCGCATGAAGTGATGGTAAGATGTAAAAGAATGAAACAAAATTGAAACAAAATGAAGGAACTTTGCATGGTTTGAATAATTACAAGGTCATAGCCAATTTGGATTTAGCAACACTAGTTGCAATATTTCCATCAAGAATAGTAGAATTGCTTGGACATTATATGATGCACAACTTCCCTTGTGGTAATTACCATAGTTGGGGTCATTGGTCATGAAACTTTTAGCAATAAGTTCACCTTAGAGGATTTCTAAATTCTTGTTGGTTTAGGCATCTCCACAATTTGTTTGTATTGTGTCTTCTTGGAAGGTAGATTCTCATTTGCAAACTTAACTTCAATAATCAAACCAGTGGGTTTCAAATTACAACAAAACAAATGCTCAATTACAGGCTAAGACTTTGAACTACATGATCTTGTGCCTTGTTGCCCAAAAGGTTTATCACCACAACTAGGAATATTTTGTGAACTCTTGGGGTTTTTGTGTAGCATTCCACTTCTCCAATCTTGGCAATGTGGTGGTTTTAGGTTTGACGGTTGATGCATTTGAAATGAGAGAAATGAGTGCCTTAATGTTTCACCTTGATTTAAAAGGTTGCAAATTCCATGGCAGGGCCTTACTAAGCTTTGGGTTGATATGATTGCTAGGATCAAGAGATCTTGAAACATGACCACTAAAAGGTAATTTAATTGATGGCAAACTCGGGGCTAATTCAACTATTTGAAATGTGGACCAACACAATGTAGAAGTGGGAACCTCATATGGGTTTTCAAGGCACACAAAGATAAGAAAACCATCTTTATCTTTTGTGTGTTATGTCCATGACACAAAATTTCCACTATCACAATAGGTTAGAGGGAACTATACAATGCATTAGAGAGCAATTGATCATCACCTTTCTATGCATAATGTTTTCTTGTCCAACTTAGGGTTCTATCATGATTAGATTACCCAATTTTGTCTTTTTTTTTTCTTTGTCAACAAGAGTAAATGACTTGTGACTATTGTTGAAAGAGTTTTGTCACTAGCCATACAACTTTGAAAGATCACGATATGGAAAGCAAAATTCCAAACATCTTCCCAATTGTCATAGATCCTTAGAGCTTGCAACATAAGAATATTTTTTTTACAACTCTAATTCTGGAACAACTTTCATAAGTTTTTTTGGAAAACATAAAGGTGTTTATAAAAGAGTGTTCAAATGATCAAGGTGAATTTTCCAAAGACATTTCAAAAGGAAGGGAATCATTAGCCATGGAATCATTTGCTTTTGCATATAGTCGCAAGGATGACAATTGTTGTGAATCCTTGTTTTTAAAACATGGTTTTGAAAGCTTAGTTCTTCACATGGGCCAACCTTGCAAAATGTTACATGTCTTGAACATGTTTCACAACTAAAATTCTTGGTTTTTCCAACCATAAATTCTAGTAAAAAAAATCAGATTTGGATAGGAGTAAAAAAGATCCCTTGTCATTTTGGAGAAGTTGATTTTAACATGTGTAGTGTGACTAGTGTGGTATTTTTTATAGTTGAGTAAAGACCAATTGATTAGTCATTTTGATTAATGAATAGTGGACCATTTGATTAATCAAATTATTTAAATAATTTATGTTTAAAAAAATTGTAGGCAAGTAAGTAGGTAGCTTACTTTACCCTACTTACTTCACCTAACTTAATATAACCTATTTAACTTAGTTTAACCTATTGAATTTAGTTTTATCTACTTACCTTAGCCCCCTAAACATGTACATAGGTTACAACTATTAAAAGTTACTAACCTTTGACCTCCCCACTAATAAACCAAGTCCTTATCCAATGGAGCACACCATCAAAAAGTGCTCAACTTTTGTCAAATTTTTTATTTCACATGTTTATTTTAACTCATCACTACAAGACTATAAGGTAAATAGGTAGGTGGGTAGGTAGGTTGTAATAGGTAGTTAGTAGGTGGGTGCATGGGTGGTTAGGTAAGTTGTATTGAGTAATTAATTAGTATGTGGGTGGGTGGGTAAATAGGTAAGTGGGTAGGTAATAATTAATAAGTAGGTGGGTGCAAATGTAATAAAAGTAACCATCGGCTACAAGGTTAAAGTTATTTCCAATGAATGCATTTGACACATGGCATTCTTGTGTTAGTTAATTTTTTAAGGTTTTACGTATTTCATACCCAATTTATAATTGCATTTTGAATATAATTATTTTTAATTATATTTTGGTCTATATCATTTATATATAATCCATCCATGCTTAAAAGAACACAATAATGAATAACTTTTGTTAAAGACGCATTTTTTTTAATTCATGGATTTCAAAGTCAAAAGCACGTTTGAGACAAATATGTTCATATCCATTTTAAAATGAAGTTTACCAATTTCAAGTGCCTTTATTTTTATAATCATCAATGTTAAGGTCTTCTTCAATTTTGAGAAGTTATGGTGCACATTTGATAAAAAAAAAAGGGCATCTCAAAAATAAAACCATTATGACAATTGCTTTGAACATGCAAAAAGGCTTTTGAAACATCATCAATTTGCATCAAGTTTTGAAAAATAAAACTTTACAAATAATGGAATTTAAAAGGAAAAAAAAATGACAATATAATTTATTCTGTTCCTTTTGTGATTTAAAAAATATATATAATTACAATTTTAAATAGTTGCGACACACCTTGTGGCTTATTTTATTGTGGTTGCACCTAGGTGGGTAGGTAAATAGGTTGTAGTTAGTAAGTAGGTAGATGGGTGAGTAGGTAGGTATGTTGTCATAACATTTATAATAGGTAAATAAGTAGGTAGGTAAGTAGGTGGGTGGGTCAAGTGGGTGGGTAGGTAGGTAGGTGTGTAATAATAACATTGGCCATCTTGATTAAATTTCCTACTTGATTAAAACTCCATTAGCCATTTTGGCTAAAGGCGTCATGTGTTTGTTCCCAACTTGATTAGATGCCATTTGACTAAGTTTCATTAGCCATTTTGATTAAGGTTGTCAATTTTTTGTTCAATTTGACTAGATGTCTAATTGACAAATAATTAAATAGGTCATTTCAACCATGTTGATTAATCAAAAAATACACATGTCATTCAAGCCCCTAGCTTCTTATCAAAATGTACGTGTTCATTAGTCAAGAAAGACTAATCAATCAACTTGGACCATTTGAAAAACCAAAAATTCTAATAGTGTCTTCAACTTTTTGCGGTAGCTTTTATGACCCATGGCCAATTTGTGTCTAAAGGCATTTCCCTTTGAATATCCACCAACAAAAGTGTCAGGGAATACCACAAGTTGAAAACCTTGATTTACAACTTCGATTACTAGCCTCTCTACTTTATCTTTGGTTCAATGCATATATAGATAGAGATGTAATGAAGAAGGGAACGAACGAAGGAAATGACATGGTACAACTTATTGAGAATGGTTGGAATATTATAAAAGATATTAAAATCCTACACCACAATAGCTTGAATAAATTTACATGAATCATTGGATTCTATGTTGTTTGCGAGTAAGTTTTGTGAACGATGGAAATACAAGTTGTCCCACTTTAGGATTAAATTGAACCTACCAAAACTACTGAAATGATAGTCCAATAATGCATGAAAAAAGGTTCATAGAAAAAGAAAATGTTACAATCTAGCATCGTGATGAGATAGAAGTCAGCATTATGTGGAATGGCAAAAAGATCATTGCTACGTTTGGTCTTTTTTGTGCTAGTCTTCCTTCACCACTTGCTTGTTCGCATCCTTTCTTTTTTCCATGATAATCATAAGAATGTGATAACTTGTTAGGAGATGGGGTGATTAGTAGGTAGGGCAAAAGACGTTAACCCCAAGAGGGTTAGATGGGTCATGCACATGAAGGAAGAAGTGCAATAAATTTTGGCATGAAAAGTAGATTTGCTTGTGATCTTCCACAAAACCTAGTAGGTAAAAATTCCCTACTTTTTGTTTTACTACACCCATCAAATATCTACTTGCCACTATAACTCCCCTTTTAACCTACCCACGACTTACAGTTCTCTAATTAGCACATAGCTTGAATCTTTCACAAATCTTATCATCCACCTTTGTGTTCACCTACCTGTCCTCCATATCGATGAAAACAAAAGGAATTTGATGGGAATTTGATGGGAACAAGAGGAATTTGATGGGAATTGTTTGGGAACTTGATGAAAACAAAAGGATGTGGATGGATTATTGATGGGAGCAAAGAGGAATGCGATGAGAACTTTTTGGAAACTTGATGGGAACAAAAGGAATTTGATTGAAACTTGATGAAAACAAAAGAATTTTGATGGGTTATTGATGGGAGCAAAAGGAATTTGATGAAAATTGTTTGGGAACTCGATGAGAACAAAAGGATTTTGATGGGATATTGATGGGAACAAGAGGAATTCAATGGGAACTATTTGGGAACTTGATGGGAAATCAAGTACCCACACCTTCAAAAAGATAACAAACATCCCTAGGGGGCATGTTTGTGCCACCCAATTGGCTCACCCCTCCAAAAAATAAGAAACATCCTTGGGTGCATGTTGGTGCCATCCAATTGGCACTCTTCACATGTTTTATCCTAATGTTTTTTTCTAGGGACAAGCTACAAAGCTAGGTGCTTCCCATGTATAGAATTTGGTTTTAACAAATTGCTTAAGAGGCAAGAAGATAAAATTAGATGGAACAACTAAAAAGGTCGGTAAACAATGTGTGCATGTGCACATTTTATTTGCTTGCCTCCCTTTTTGCTAGCAGATTTCAAGGAATAGGTAGGTAGAACCCATAAGAGAAACGTAGAAAACACAAAATTTTCAAGTCTCAAGATTTCACTTGAAATTTCAAAAAGGGATGAGCGATGTGGCCTACCAACATCCACAACCTTTGGAAATTGCACAAAACCTCTTCCTCAAAAAAAAACAAAAAGAGGAAGAGAAAAAAAATTCCAATGGAAAAAAGAAAAAGAAAAAAGGAGGGAGAAAAAGAGAATAGTACAAGAGAAAAGAAAAAGAAAGAAGGAAAGGGAAAGAAAAAATCGAAAAAAAGGGGAGGAAATGTATAAAAGAAGATCTCACTATGGAGGCCTCTGACCTAAAAACAATGTCCAACATTTTTTTGGATGAATGAAAGCAAGAACCCTAATTTAGCTATGTGGTAGATGATGCCAAAGTTGTTGTGTTTCAAGGACACCAAAAGTCCAATTACTTGTTTTTTGTTTTTGGTTTTGTTTGTTGTTTTGTAGGTTATTATGTTTTGTTGTTTTTCAATGGAACTTTGGTGAGTTGGTTTTGGTGCTGGAGCAAAATCCTTCCTACTCAATTAACAATCTTTATGGGGAATGTGAGTCACGATTCTTAAGGATGATTGGTGTTGAACTTTCAAAGGAGCAAACATATATGGACAATGAAAAACTATATGAAGATGGTTGAGGAGGAGGAAAAGGAGGCAATTTTTTTTTTGGGAATGTGGGAGAAGCTAAGTTCCAATTCTTCCAGTTATGAAATGTGGAGTTTGTTTGGATTTTTGATAGTAATCAATTGGGGACAAAAGTCCCTCTGGACTTTTTTTTCTCTTGAACTTGGCGTGTGATTTTCCAATGTGCCAAGAGTGTCAAGAAGGGAATAGGAGGTCTAGCATTTGTATTTTTAAAGACCAGATCAAGGGAAATGATGAAAGAATCTAGTGATTTTAGAAGCGGCTGTAATGGTAGCCATCATCTTTGTTAAGTTTTTGGGGGGTTTCAATGTGAATGTGTAATGCGGTTTATTATGAGAAGAAAGTACCTAGTGGGAGCTCTAGGGATTTTGGAACAAGAGAATACTGTGATGTTTAGACGATCACAATTACCTTCTTTGTTTTTAGTCTCTATCCAACTTCTGAGGGAAACTACATGTTGGTGTTGGGGTAATATTTGTGGGGTTTTCGTTGTTGAATGATGAGTTGCCACACTCATCAACAACCAATTGGCTCCTTGAGAGGAAATCAAGAAAGGTGTAATCCCTTTACGTACATAGAGCTAAAATTATAAAGTTTGTTTGGCCAGACAGATTTAGGTTTAGAAATAATACCTATTGTAACCTCTGCTCCCTGGAAATTTATAGTAAATCTTGTTGAACTTGCATTCAAAATGTTAGGGATTATCATCTCAAAATCACCTCCCCCTCTTTTGGTGACAGGCCTTTCAGATTTAAGATCTGAATTTTAGAGGTTGAAAATTCAGAAGGCCAACATAGACGAACCTTCTTCACCTGCTTAAAGAAACGACATTTTTTTCTTGTTTTTGAAAATGACTAGTTTGAAAACTGGAACTTCAAATTCCAGGCTGGGCTAGGCCTTCCGAATTTTGGAAGTTCTAGTAAAACTGAAGCAAGACAGAGATAAGGGAGGGAAAGTCGAACCTGAAAGATTCAGGGTCTCAAAATAAGAAGGGGAGAAAACTGCCAGTTCTTTATGAATAACACATAGCACCTGAAAACTTACCCGGCGGGTAAATGTGCCAAATCTTTCTCGCATATCCATGTTCATTTTTTCTGGTTTCGGTTCCCACCATCCGGTTTCCACTTCTGCGAGAATAGGTGATCAAGTTTTTTAATCAGGATATCATTCAAAGTGATACCCTGAAAGGGTCAAACAAGGATACTCCAGTGACACCCAGATGATACCTGAGAATATTTTTGATACTCGCCCAATACTGATGTATATACTCTGCCAAGTGTGACGTTGCAAATGTGCTTATTCAGTGGGAACGTTTTATGGGATCTGAATATGAATATTTATTTTCTCGTAACAAGCCACTTCAGTTTAGGACCATGTATGTGAGTGGAAAAAGATTGTAACCACATAAAATTTGAATATGCATAATCTTCATATGTATTCATAATTAATTTGAATCTCAAAAACAGAAAATTCATATCTGCTGGGAAAAAAAAAAACTAAATTTGAATCCCATATATGTCTGGACAAATTTTTTTTTGAAATTTTTTAATCCATCTCTGTCTGTTAAATTATTTTTTAATAGAATATACCTAATTGATATGTTGGACTTAACCTTAACATGTAATATACAACCAACACTGGTATTTATCTACATAATAAATTTTACCCACTCTCAAGGTTTGTCTAAATAGGTACCCAATGTACACAATCATGTAACCTTTGTAAAGACTCAAGAGCCATACATTGACTTATTAGTGTTAAGAATATATAGGTACTTATAAACAGCAGCACCTCCCCTTTTGAAATAATTAAATATTTCAGCAAGAACTGCCAATACTCTTAGTCTTAGGTATGATATACCTGAGTATCAGGCTCGAACTCAATAGGCTTTGTGTGTGCCTTGGCTTTCAATTGGGTGGAAAAAGGACAAGCCTAACACAGGCAAAAAAAAGGCAATCTCAAAGTCAATACCAGTCCATACCAATTATCACCAGAAGGGAAAAAATATAATTAAAAAATAGCAACCAAATAATCTCAATATTCTCATTTATCTAAAAAAAGAGCCAAATCTAGAATAAAAGGGTTTTTGCAAAAAAAAATAGCCACATTTGGACTCTGATTTTATATTTTGGTAATGTTTTTAAAAATTTAAAAAAAAATACTATTTACACATTCAATGTTAAATCCCTCTTGGGATGCTAGCCAATGACCCAACATCAGAAAACTGAAAAAAATATCACAAATGTGAGTGTATACTGCAGCATGCTAGAAGGATATAATCTGATCACACTGGACTTGAGCTGCTTGCTTTAGAATGTGCAAAAAAATCATTGGGTTTGTTAAAGAACATGATTGATGGGCCCTACTCAAAGCTGTTGGTCCCTAGAGAGTTCTAATTTATTTGTTTGGTTGGGTCAATATTTTGTCAGCAGACGAATGCACGAATTGCCCATAAAAATTGCCCACATGTGAAGTTCAACCAATGATAGTGTGGAAGGAAAAAAGAAATGGTCCATAAGTGTGTGGAAAATGCCCATTGCCATTATGCATGTGGAAAGAAAACAAAAATGGTTCATAAAATGCTATTATGCCCTAGTACCTGGGCAAGTTTGACACTAAATATATTATTTTCAGAAATTTTCAGATTTTCAAAAAGAAAAATTCAAAAATATTTTTTCTCAAGGAAACTCAAGAATCTGATGAAATAATCAGGAATATATCCATAATGTGGCAAAATGAAAGCCTCAAAATTAATTAATTATTCAACAAGCATGTGTCGAAGTGGCCAAAGAAATGTGATTTCAATCCATGGAAATCTTAAGTGATAGTGGGAAATTAAAGAGCTGGACAGATCCTAGAATGCTATTATCTGAGTTCAACTCCTGGACATCTTAAGTGATAGAAGGAAAAAAAAGAAATGGCCAATAAAATGCTATTATATGAGTTCAAGGCATGGAAATCTCAAGTGTGAAAGGGATTTAAAATGGCCCATAAAAATGGAAGAGAGACAGAAAAGACTGCACCACAATCTTAAATAAGAGCTTCTGGAGTCTTGACTCTTCACCTGCCCATAAAATACAATAAACAAAGAGAAGAAGAAGAAGAAGAAGATCCAGCCTGACTCAAACTCAGACCCAAACATCCCCTCCTTTTGTAATCATGTGAAATAAATGACCAATTTGTGGGAATGAAATCACTAGTTCATTGAAAAGAAAATATGCTTGAATGCACAAAAATGGGTAGTTGCAGGATTAGGGGGGCTTAGGTGTGTAAGAGAGAGAGAGAGAGATGCTTGTGAGGGCTTACATAGGGAAAGAGATGCTCTTGCACCATATTTGATTATTTTCTGCACAATCATGGAAGTGTACCAACTTATTATGCCACTTCACTAGTAGGTGCGGTTTCATGATTGGAAATGGGTATCCATCCGTGTAGGAAAGGGCATAAGTCAGGCCAAAAATGGCACTAATGTAAATGTGTGTGTGTGTGTGTTTTGTATGTACATCTCTCTTTCTCACACACTCAAAGGCAAAGTAAAGGAAGTTGTTTTTCCATTTTGGTCGAAGAGTCATTGATATCGAGTTTTAGTACAATCCATCTTTTTTAATCACACTCTCTTTGAAAACAAGTCAATTTGAGGCATGTATTGACAAAGCCTTGAAGTGGATGTTAAATAGGGGCAATCTTAACAAAGGCATTTTGCCATGGACTTTTTGACAAGTGAAAGCAAGCTCAACTATGAGTGGAATTTCAATGAAGAGACACATTTTTGTGAGTGCTTCAAAAGTACCTCAAATTCACACCAGGATTGTGGATCAATTGTGGTGGTTGTTGAGAATTGGAGGAAAATGTCGTAAATGCCATCTGCATGCACATGAGCAAATGCAATGCAGGAATCCAAAACAGTTCAAACTCTTTTGTCTGATATTGGATGAGGTGGGACATTACACTGAGTGGGGCTATGATTGTGAATAGGCAGTTTAGCTAAGTTGTGGGATTTTTTCTGCACATGGGTGAGCTTCTCATGTTTGACAAAATGATTTTCTGCTTGAGAACTAGATGAAGAGTTTGAGGAAATCCTGAAAAGGGCAGAGGGGAAGAATCCCTTTACAAATTGACATATATAACCTTTTATTGTTTCACATTTCAAATCAGGAAAGTAAGAAAAACTTAGGGAAAGTTTTAAAAGTTCCACTGTCCAATAGTTGTAAGTTGTGAAACCAAAATTCAACAAGGGGTGTGTCAAATTGTGGCCTTGCCATTTACATCAAAAACTGTATCGTAAAGCAAAAGAAGAATTATGGAAACTCAAATATTTCACCATGCAAAAATATATTTATCTTCCAGAAAACTCCTCTAAAAGAAACCAAAATCTTTCAAGATACTATAAACTTTATACTAATCTCAAGTTTCAACACAAGCCAAAATATAATATTTCAAAAATCCTCATATAAAAATAGATCTATTATTACCTAGGGTCCAAAATCCTTTAAGCTACTATACTCTATAACGAATCTAAACACAATATCCTTGCCTTGCTAGGCAAGGCCAACGACTACCTATCAAGACATCTCAGTACAATCACAATATTTCCGGGTGTAACACACTAACCCACTAACACAATCACAATGCAATCACAATATTTCAAGGTGTAATGTACCAACCCACTAAAGCAAAACTAATGAACTGTTAATGCAAATACTTTTTCATCACATCATGCATTAACTTCATTCTTCATCTTCTAATGAATCTTCCATAGTCAAAATATGGCCTGGCTCATCATCGTCATCATGGCCTGGCTCATCATCGACATACTCAGGAAAGTTCCTCCCACCTACTTGTATTGTCCTCTATTACGCGGTTTCATGCTTGATTCAAAGGCCAAGGACAAATAGAGATTGTTTTCTGATAACAAAATCTCTATTTCAAACTAGGTATCAGACATTCAAAGTATGATATGAATTTGGATAAAAAAACAAGAGCCATATTTCATGGCAGAAGAGCAAAACGGATCATGGGCCATTCAAAAGAGAGAAAAAGACTCAAGAGGCTAGGTACTCTGTTGTTTTGTCACAAGAAGCAGCCGAAACTCATCAGCTAATACCATTTATGGCAAGTTCAAACCAACAATAGTTAAAATAAGAGATGTTCCCTGAAGTTCCAAAAAGTGAACTCACAATTCACACATTAGCCACCTGGTGAACATTACTCAAAATGTGGGACCAAATGAGAACTACACCAAATTAGCACCAGTGGTTTTTTTTCTGGCAAATTTTTCGGCAAAGAAATTGGGAATTTTTTGGAATTTTTTTCCTTTTCTGCTGCAAATTTGAATAATTTTGCTAAATTTTGGGTTAAATGCCTCCAAAATTTCGATATGAAAAAAATAGAAAAAAGAAAAAAGAAAAAACACTGATCAGCACCCACACTACCTTCATCTTCTTTTAGTGAGTGCTTCTTTTAGTGGCCAAATTAAACCCAAGAAATATTAGATTTGGACTCAGAGACCATGATTTAGTCTAACCATGGGATAATATTTAGAAACAATTTAGATCAATTTTGGGGGTTTTATTATTGTACCACTGAGGGTGCTGCTTCACCCAGGGCCAAAAGTTCACCGTTCTGAACAGTCCTTTTTTTTATGAAAATTATCAGAACTAAATTATATATATATATATATAATTTTATTTTATTTTATTTTTTAATTTATTTTTCTCACAAATTCCGTCTTTAAAATAAAAGATTCTCCAAATTTTGCCCAATATTTTTTTGCCTGAGGCCGTTGTCAAGTTCTCTCTACTGGCTACTGCTTTAATGGTCCTATACAAATGTGTCAACCACTTAAGGAAAATTCATTTTTTGGGATGCTGGTAGCTGTGGCTTACATCACAAAATTGAAAAAAAAAAGGAAAAAAAAGGACTGACTCTGAGAGTCTGTCACAAACATAACAATGGCCTAATGCTCCAAATGGCAAGTTCAAAGTTCAAATCTGCAACAATTTAAAAAAACAAGGAAATATTCCATGAAATTCTACCCCTAAAAAAAAAAAACACTCACACTCCATTCACACTAAAAGAACTAACACACACCCTGGTGAACATTTCTCAAAATGTGGGACCAAATGAAATTTACATCATAGTTCCCTACTCTCTCTCTCCCCTTTAGGTGCTGACAGAGCCAACAACCAAATTTTCAATTTTCATGGCAAAAACTTTGAATCATGAAAAAAAGAAGAACTGAATTTGTTGGCAAGGATATATTGTGGTTAGGTTCAATATAGAGTACCTATAGTAGCTTAAGGAATTTTGGCCCCTAGGTAATAATAATAATAGGTCTATTTTTATATGAGGACTTTTGAAAGATGATATTTTTGGCTTGTGTTGAAACTTGAGATTAGTTATAGAGGTATGATATCTTGAAGGATTTTGGTTTTTCTATTAGAAGATTTTTTTTGTAAAATTATATTTTTGCGTGGTGAAATATTTGAATTTCCATAATTCTTCTTTTGCCTTAAGATAACTTTTTAATGTAAATGGCAAGGCCACAATGTGACACAACCCTTTGTTACCTATCTATTGCAGTTAATGTGCACATTCACCCAAAAAACACACACACACACACACACACACACCCACACACACGTCCTTGATCAGCAAGCAGTTTCTTTCTCCTCTTTTCTTGCTCTTCTTCTTTTTCCCGCCCTTGGAATCCGAGCTCCCCAATTTTCCAAGCTGCAAGAATCATCACTCAGAGATGCTGTGCTGTTGCTGATCATGATCATCATGGTGTAAGTAGATGATGGTGATGGCAAACAAGGTCTTCCATCTCTTCTTGTAAGTAGTGTTGTTGTTGTTGGTGTGTGCCATTTTTCTGTGGTAAAAATGATACCCCAAAGTCATTAGTTTTTGTTGTTTGAATCTGGTGTCAAAAGTAGAGCTATAGTGGAGAAATCTTCAAAGAGCTTGCTTGCTCTTCAAGAGCTTTGGTTTTGGATTTGTGGAGAAAATAAAACAAGATTTCTTTAGGGGAGGAGATGTGTGATTTGGTTTTTTCCAAGATCTTGTGTCAAAGTTAGAAGAGCTCTCTCGTGTGTGGGTGTGGGTGTGGGAGTGTCTCTTCAAGAGATTGGTTTTGGGTTTGTAGGGAATAAAGTGTTGAGGAGAAGAGATTTGTATTGTGGTGGTGGTGGTGAAGGTTTTGAGCTTTGTGGATATGCGATCTTTCTGTACTGTTTGTGGTGTGTTTTGTTTTCGGGGGTTTGTGTGTCTTGTGCTATTTTGGTCTTTGTAGTTCTTTTTGTGTTTTGTGGAGGTGAGAGGATTTCTAGTGTTTTTGTTGTTGTTGTTCCCTGTTATTTGTAGTTTTGTGTTTTGTTGGAGGGAGATCGGTGGGTTGTGAGGATGGAAGAGAGGATTGCGGAGAGGGATGATGAAATAGAGGGCTTCGAGGAGTTGAGTGCGGAGGAGAAAGTGGCCATCGGCAAGTGGTTTCTACTCAAGTCACCTCCGGGACAAATTCAGCAAGTCGGCAAAGGTGCTGTTTTTGGATCCCTTCCCCCACTTCTCACCGCCTTTCTCGCCGCTCTTTTCTTTCTTGTCGTTTGTTCGTCCCTAATGTCCGATGCTTACCTCTCAAGAATCTCCTCATCTCAAGGACAGACTCCCACCAAGCTTCACCACGAGGCCAGTTCCACCACCCAATTCTCTTCTGAAGAATTGGATCCATTTCAGAGGCAGGCACTGCTGTTACCCTCGATCCATTTCATTCCTACAAGAAAAAGGAGAACAGAAAAAGAGATCCAATTCACCAAGGTGAAGAAAGGATTTTTTCTTCAGGTGGTACAAGAATCTGAGTTCAGTGATGAGGAGGTATTCAACAAGAAGAAGAGTTGGTGCTTGATTGCTGGTGATGTGCACTTGCTATAGATTTTGATTCAGGTTTGCTACAGACTTGGAAGAATCCAAACGAGAAGAGGAAGACGAAGAAAAAAGAGAAGGAAAATGAAAGTATGTGTGTTTTTTCTCACAAAATGTGTGTGTGTTTTGTGTTTTGCAGATGTGCGAACAGTGTTGATGGATGATAGTCTCTTCACAAAAGCAGCAGAAGAAGCTTTC
>Ga0116231_10008453_pt1 | contig 18069 bp, 9 predicted proteins | sample S1TSphgellanicum_2_FD_89695 | JGI IMG/M metagenome (GOLD analysis project Ga0116231, IMG submission 89695) | Host-associated microbial communities from peat moss isolated from Minnesota, USA - S1T2_Fd - Sphagnum magellanicum MG | ecosystem: Host-associated > Plants > Peat moss > Unclassified...
CCAATCGCCACCAATAGAATAACCACCAATAGCCACCAATAGAATAACCACCAATCGCCACCAATAGAATAACCACCAATTGCCACCAATATAATAACTACTAATGGCCATTAATAGAATAACCACCAATAATTATTAATAAAATTCCCTAAAAAACATTAATAGCCACAAATAACATAGGTACCAATAGCCATTAATAACCACTAATAACATTAATAAAAAAATAACCAATAGTCATATATTATAATTGCTTAGGATTGCCAAAAATAATCTAAGGTGAAATAATTTATAATAAACAAAAATAACTTAAGGTGAAATAACTTTCAATAGCTAAAAGTAACTTTTAATAGCTACAAGTAATCTAAATTGAAATAATTTACAATAGCCAAAAATAACATAGAATAGACAAAAAAACTTACAATAACTGAAAATAACCTAAGGTGAAATAAGTTAAAATAACCAAAAGCAATTTATAATAATTACAAGTGATCTAAATTGAAATAATATACAATAGCCAAAAATAACATAAAATAACTCAAAAAACTTACAATAGCTCAAAATAGCTTAAGGTGAAATAAGTTAAAATAGCCAAAAATAACTTAGAATAACCAAAAGTAATTGAGAATAGCCATAAATAGCCGTAAATAGTGTAGGGTGAAATAATTTCAATTTATGAAAAATAGTCATATAATAATTGAAAGTAGTTTAACATAGGTAGTATTATTATATTAACAAAAAAAATGCATTTATTAAACTTTTTTTTTCAAAAGAATGGTCATTGAAATGTTATTGAATAATGATATTCAACTGTTTTTTTGTTCAAATGATTTTAAACTTTCAAAAGGAAATAAATGTAATTATGTAAATTATTGAATTTTCTTAAAAAGTAAACTCAACTCATTTCATTTAAATAAAATCTCAATAAAATATGAATTTTCAAAGTTTATGTATTTGTAATGTTTAAAATGAAGTATTTGATAAATAGAATGTAATGTAACATATTATCATAACAAGTGGGGTGGCTTGATGGTAAGGATGCTTGCCCCCATTCTAAAGGTGAAGGGATCAAATTTCATGGGTGGTGTTGTGTGTGGTCAATAATGGTATGTTGATTGAATTTTTTTATCGAATTCCTAGGCTAAGTGCCTAGGTTGATTATGTGGCCTACCTACCTAGGTTAGGTTTTTAACCTAGCGTAGGTAGTGACACGTGTTAATAAATAATAGGCTTTAAAAATCATGAAATTATCAATAATATTGTATATTAAATAATTAAAATTTAATTAATTTCCATACTGGTTAGTTAATTAACTAGCAAGTGAATGGTTTGATAAATTTGTATTTCACTTGAGAGTAACCTTGTTTCACTAGGTACTAGTGAAACAAATCATTGTCCGTAGCAACTGGTCCCCATTCACTAGGGGGTTAAACAATTTCACTAGGTGAAAATGTCCAAATTCACTCAAAAATCTAGTGAAACCCAGAGTGAACTAGGACGCATTTCCTAGTAGTGAAGAATCCAACAAGATTTTATTACAAGAATGAAACAAAAACAAAACAAGGCTGTGATAAGAAAATATACTCAAAATTGGTGTTGAACAAACTAAAGGTAATTAAAGGTCCTACTTTTATTTATGCCCCTTGGGGATTTAACTCAAAGAAGCCTCCATGGAAGCTTTGTTCCCATGTGTGGCCCATGTCTACCCATGTCATTGAATATATTAAGAGTGAATTAGGAATGAAATAATAATTAATTAAGAGTGAATTGAATTGACATTTAATTAAGGATGAACTAATAATTAACTAAAAATGAATTGAATTGATATTTAACTAAAAATGAACTGATAATGAACTATGAATGTGATGTTGGTGATGATGTTGGCATTGATATTTACAATGATGTTGGCAATGATGCTAGCAATGTCATTCATGACTTTCTATGGTTCCAAACTCCTCCAAATCTTTTCTTTGCATAAAGTTTTGCTTATGCATGGAAACAAATTGCAAACATAGTGGAAATGCATAATCTACTCTATCATAATAGTGGTTCCAACTCAACACAAATCCCTAATCACCCTTTCAAACTTATTTTTAAAAGTGACATTGAAATTCACAATTCATATATATCATCCAACATTTAGATGTGGAAAAAAAGTAGTAACAAAAGTAAATCCAACAGTCAATGTGATGGTTAAATATCCAAAAGGATCTGTCAGATTGTAATGTATGTATTTAAAGCCACTCCCAGTTGCATTGTAAAAACCATACTTATTCACTACATATCCTTCAAAAACAACACCTAACATTCAATTTGTGATCTCCACAACATTAATATGAACAATTCTTTTCTTACTATGACTGGCAGAGGACTCACTAATTGAAACAAATGGGTCACCCATTGAAATAGATCTTAAACAATAGGAACTTTACTCTTTAGCAAAAAAAATACAAAAACAAACATTATATTCACATAATAAACATAATTATTATTCTAATGCTACATATGTAGTTGAAAAAACATAACTTAAAACACAATTGTAATTTTAATATGCTTCACAAACCAAAACAAAGCTACCATTTCATAGAATAACAATCCAAAAAATAAAAAACAAAACCACAAACCCAAATTTTAAAATAAATAAATAAGCAAAAGCACAATTTCACAATTTCTTCAACTATTCATATTCACAAACATAAACATAAAGATTTATATGAAACAACTTGAGCACATAAAATGACAACCAAAACCCTTCTTATATATATATATATATATATATATAAATAGTATTTAAGTAATAGGTTTCAAGCCCTAAGTTCTAGAGTTCAAAACCTTTCAAAGAAGTTACACACTAATAATTCAAAAGTTAGGGTTTAAATTAAGTAGATACAAGTTTAAGGCTTACAAAGTAGCTTTTAGTTTTTACTGTTTAATCTACACATGTTTATTGTATTTATATAACATTAAAAGAAAACCTAAAATTGAATTACAAGAGACCCCTAAATAGATTGTACCCACATAGGTTAAAATACAAAAGACATTTACATACATTCTAATTACATAAAATTATAGCCTCCAAAAGTTATATAATATTAATTCTAAATTTTCTTCAACATTTTAAATTGATATGCAAAAAATTATAGTACAACACATGTCTACACAATTGCAACCCCAAACCACAAAATTAAAAGCTTTATAACACAAAAAAACTTAAACCAACCCCAAGTAATAATTTATTAAGTTAGGGATCACCTTACACTCCCAATATACAACTTTTAACACAAACTCACATCTATTTTCTACCAAAAAAAAAAACACAACAAAAATTTCTTTTTCAAGCTTTTAACCTTGACCACACATACCTACAATTTCAAACCTAATACAACCACAACCAAACCAACATAAAACCTAAAACAACCTTCATAGTTCAAATTATGCACCATGAACAACCTTATACTAAAATTTACACCTCCTTTTTGCATACCAACAAAAACCAACTTTTGAAACATGCAACATGAATTTCAAAACAATGTTGCATACTTACCCAAACATGCAATGTTTTTTTCCTATTAAATGTTGAAGAACTTGCACCTAAAACTCTTTACATTTTCACTCCAAATCTAACCACTTCTAATATCAATTCAACAACCTTGATCAATACGTGTTTTCAACAATCCGCTAATAGAAACTAAAATGCTCAAATAATTTTAACTCCTTTCTTTCATATTGTTATTACATTACTCCTTTCGTGGACAACAAAGATTATGCAAAAACAACTTCAATGCAACATTCTTATAATTTATAATTGCTGTTGCACCACAACATGGGTTTCCCCCTAAAACTTTTCTCCTCCTCCTTTGTTACTCGTTGACAAAAAACTACAAATATCATATTTAATAACAACACTAAATTATAAACACAAAGGATTTCAAATCTCATAATCAAATAATGAATGACAAGATCATGCTAATATAAGTCTAACAATACTAACTCAAACATACAATGATTTTCTTTGATTAAATGTTGAATAACTTACAACTAAAATCTCTGCATCTTCTAGATCTAACCACTTTTAACATCAATTCAACAACCTTAATCAATACATGTATTTAGCAATCCACTAACAGAAATTGAAATGTTCAAAACATTTCTAGCTATTAAAGATTTGAAAAAACATAATTATTATAAGCATAAACTATCACAAATTCTTTAAACCCAATACTAGTTTATAAAGTGTTAAAAACTATAGCTACCTACTTCTAGCATTAGTTCAACAACCTTCATTAATACATGTCTTCATCAATCCACTAACATAAATTGAATTGTTGAAAAAATATCAAGTCTTTTTTAGAACTCATAGTTCACCTTTCACAACCTATTGAAGATCTAAAAAACTAGAATTGTGTTCATATTATTATATTCATGCTCCTTCAACAACAAATTTTATGCAAAAACAATTTCAATGCAACACCCCTATAATCAGCAACTGCCATTGCACCACAACATGAGTTTCCTTCAAAAGCTTTTCTCTTCCTCTTTTTTTACTTGTTGAAAGAAAACTACAAATATTATAGTTAGTAACAACACCAAGTTGGAGACACAAAGGAATGCAAATTTCATAATCAAATAATAATTAACAAGACCAAATTAACAAAAGTCTAGCAATACTTAACTCTACATTTTATAATAACAAAGGATTGAGAAATCCTCACATGATTCACCAAGACCTTCCATCCTCTTCTCTATTTGTTCCTTCCCTTCATCTCCATTCCATCACTATGTCAGTTAACAAATTTCATAACTAATGACATCGCACAAGAAAAGACAACATTTAACGATTCTTCTCCACCAAAGAGATCATTGCAACTTGCAAAAACCCAATAACACAAAAGACCAATGTCACAAAATGTAACAACAAATTGTAGAATAGTTGTAACCTCTAAACATATTATCTTCATGTTTCGATCTTCTTCTATATATGTTCATTCTCACCTTCTCCATTTTGTGAGTACATTGGTCATTGAATTTTACACAATGTTCAATCCATGCATCACAACGATCATGTTTGGTTCAATAATCATAACTACTTGTGAACATTAGTAACAAGTTGTTATCATTTGATGTAACTAATGACATCACACAAAGGCTACAACCAATGACATTGCACATGAAAAAAAAATGCGATTCCTTTCCAACACAAAACTAGAATTAGCTCCCAAAAAAAAATCTTTGTAGCCATTTGCTCTAACCAATTACATCGCACAACAAAAGATAACATAATGATTCTTCTACAATAAAAAAATCATTGTGACTTGCAAAAATGCAATGACACAAAAGACCACCGTAACAAAATGCAACAACAAACTATATAACAATTATAACCTTTAAACACATTAAATGAGTCGAATGAACATGGTAGTGCGCACAAAAAAAAAAAAAACAAGACACAAAAGTTTACCATAAAAAACGTTTGCCACAAATCGAAATATTTGCTTTGCTCGATGCCTTAACAATTCTATCCACTCACATTGCCAATCACCTCTAGAAATTATTGCTTGCAACAAATGTGATGGCACATGAGAACACCGCAACAAAATGCAAAAACAACAACAAACCTTAAACCGGTTCTAGAAATCACCGTTTGCAACAAACATAATGGCACATGAAAACATTACAACAAAACACAATAACAACAAATTCCATATTAGTTCCAAAGTTCATAAATTACAGAAAACTCAATTGCACATGAGAACATTGTGACAAAATGAAATAACAACAATAGACTTTAGAACAAACTCCATAAACAAACAACCAATGGCCACCACCTTTAACCATTTCCAAAACGATATAACCCTAAACCGAAAAAACCCTAACAAAATCCCTAACCCTAACTTCCAATAACATAAAACCTTTTTTTCCTAGTTTGAAGTGAGCTAATTTGAAAAACCTACTTGTTTTAGTCTAATACTAACTAACTCATAAAACCTAGTTCTTTTAGTTTGAAATCAACTAACCTTAAAAAACTTAGTTCTTCTAGTATGAAATTGGCTAACCTTCAAAACCTAGTTCTTCTAGTCTAAAATAAGTTATTTCATAAAACCTACTTCTTCTAGTCTAAAACCAGCTAAATTAATGAAAAAATCAAAACAACAAAACTAATGCGAAAGTCATTATCCCCTATGGGGTAGGGCTTAATAAATGGTAAATGCCACATTTCATCACCAAATGGTTTTTCAAGGAATGTCAATGGGCAATCCTACAACAATATGCCAAGGAGCTTATATGTTCTATGGCCAAAAACTTTCAAGTTATTATTCAATAGAGCCTTTGTGAAACACCCATCTTTGTTGTAACCTGCTCTGTTCCAATATTTAACTCCAAAGATAGTGGAAAAAACAATCAGCCAAAACAATTTGAGGTTCAACCTCAAGCTTCCCTTAACAAGTATATGATGTGTTGGATCCATCTCCCCACATGGATTTCTTGGCAATGAAGAGATTGAGATACAAGCTTGAAGTTGAACTAAATAAGATCAACATTGATTAAATCAGATTATCTACAACTATAACCCAAATGCTAAGTGTGCCATGTTGCAATAATCATGGTGATTTTCATTTCATTTTGGTTTCAACAAATGTAGGGTTTGAAGAGGCTATGTTGCACCTACTTCCTTCATGCTCATAAGGCACATTCTCATCCACACAAACTACAAAGTTTTTTCCTTTTCCATCCAAAATCTTTGGACCTTTGTTGGTCCATGTTTTGGGGCAAGGACTATGCATTCACTTGGGTCTGTGATACCCTTACTGCTAGGAAGTAGCTTGGACTTAATTGAAGAAAATAGGTGATTTTCAAACACACCTACATAAAATTATTTAAGAGCCCATAACTAAATTAAAAGACTTTAAGATTCAAGTAGATTCAAGTGCTTTTGACTTTGAGTTCTAAAAGTGGGTAAGAGGAAGCCAAATGCTTTGATATTGCTCTTTTTTAAAAGATGTATTCTATTGTTATGCATCTAATTTTATCTTGTTCCTATGCAATTCCAGTATCCTTGCAGTTTTAATCTCAAGTCAAAGAATAAAAATTGCTATGTATAAAAACAACTGAGGTAAAAATTTGAAGTAAAAATTTGAAGTGCAATTATGTTTAGAGCTTAAAAAAAAAACACAAATATTGTGGCATGGACCTTGTGTATTTACACCTTTACCAGTCCAAGTGTGAATAGGACTATGTAATGACTTTCAAATATGAACAAGAACCTAACAATAGAAATCAATTTTGAATTTAACATTTTAAAATTAATTTCTAGCGACAAAAATGACTCAAAATTCAATATTTTTCTCACCTTAGGCCTAAAAATTATGAAATCACCTCCAAGAAATCCATTCATCGTGTGTTTTCCAACAAAACCAAAACCTCATCTCAATTTCCCTAAAGTTGTTAGTTTTATTTTTGTTGACAAATTTGTTCAATACTCAATAACTCTTGCATCACAATTCTAAATGTTATAAAATCCTTTAGGTGTGTCCCTACTCATTCATTGAGAGCTTTTCAATGGTACCAAGAGCATGGTGAGGGGCATGATGATTTGGGAAATCTCAACATGACAAACAAACAAACAAACAAACAACCTTCCTTAATAAATAGATTTGGTTTCTTTTTTTTTTTCCTCAAAAGGAAAAAGAAGACCACAGGGTATTACTCAGACCAAAAAAGTGAGAAGAGAGAAAAAGAGCCAAGCCATGAGACAAACAAAATATTCAGGTGTCAGCTGCTGACCAGATTAGATCTCTACAATGTCCAAGTCTGTTCAACAAACTAGATTGTTGAAACTCGTGTATTGTAATTTTACAAGCATGGACATGGGCTTATGGTCAAGTTAGCAGCTCTTTGTTTGCCAAGTTGATTTTCAAGAGGATTATGCCCGTCTAGCTAGATGACCATGTCCTAGACAAATAGCTTTATGTCTTGGCACATGGTGTAGAAACAAAAAAAAATTGCAAAAATTAATTCAACCTTAACAATTACATATCAAAAAATGTGATTATACTTTGTTTGATTCAGGATTAGGATTGAAAATGAGTTGAATGAATGTGTACAATATCTACCAAAAACTCAACTAAAAACAAAGAATAATGTGCAAGGAAGTATGTACATGGATGCATGGTGAACAACAAATACATAGCCATTGTGCCCGTGTTGCTGCCCTTTTGGAAATTTTGGCTTGCACTCAACTCACCTTCACCTCCAATTTTCTATATGCAATTGAATTGTGGCTATCCCACTTTTGTTTAAGCCTATATCACTAACTAGACTTTGGTTGTTTGGCATCTTGTTCATACCCTTTTGAAGAGCTGTCAACAATGACCTCATGAAACTTTGCATTTAAACTTCATACCATCTACATAGGGGATTTTCTTTCCTTTTCTCCTAGCCAACAAACCTTGTACCTACATACTTCTACCATATCCTTGTCTTGCATTTTTCTTGTTTGCCTTTCATTTGCAATGTTCATTTTGCCTGAGCCCCCTTCATGATGCAAATTTCGGATTCTTTTTGTCTTTCTTGTAAAGTGCTCGAATGCTTTTTGCTGGTCATATTGGACTTTTGGAGGGGAGTTGCCAAGCTTCAAATTCCATCATTGAACCACATTTCGCTAAATTCAAGGACCTTGTATTCAAACCAAAATGAGATTTGAAGATTTCCAACAATTTGGTTTAAAGACAATTTCTTCCAAAAGGGCAATTTGTAACAGATTTTGCAATTATCAAGGTGGTCACTACATCAAATGCAATAATAATTTTGTTCATCTACTTTCCTAGTTTTCCTCAATTGGGTACACAATTGGTAGGCCAAGCCTTCCATTTGCTCCAGTGTAGTGTTACCCAATTCTTTGAAGTAAAGATTGACATGGTTGTTTGTCAAATTTACTCAAAACACCTTTGAAACAAGTGGCCAATAGTGTGTGTTTGAAACCGCCCCAAATGTATATTCAAATTTTCCAATTGGTTTGTCCATTTGTGTCAAGAAAAATTTGCAATTATGATCTAAAATAGGTAAACAACTTATGAATGTAACATTCAAAGTAGGAAAAAAAAGCAACCACCATGGACATTTCAAGGGAAGCAATGATTTTGGTTAGTTGAGGAATTATTTGGACACTATTAAATTGTTATGTTTACCTACCCAACTTTGTAAATTGGTTTCTCCCACTTTGTCTCTTTGCATGCTAAAAGACATTGTCGTGTATTGCCTTCATATTCTTTGATCGTTTTCTTAACCTCCAGGGTTTGTCAACAAAAGGAGCGGAGTAGGAAGCTTCACATGCTTAAGGTTTTCCAAATGATTGTAACAAAGTCAAATGCAATATGTTGTTATTGACTCCTTGGCCACAACAACCATATGTCAACTAGCATTGAGTAATATCTGCAACACCCAAGTCCCAAATAATTTCCTTTCACCTTATTTGCCACTTTCAGTGTATCATGGTAGGGCCTTCGGAAAGGGGCATCCGAAACCTCTTGGAAATATTGTGGTGTAACTGAAGGACACATTAAAGTTATCTGCAAAGTAAGGAAAACACAGCACCAGAACCCTGAGTTTGGTAGTTTGCTCATAAAAAGGGCGAGATTAAAAAAACCTCCAAAAAGGTGCCTTACCATTCGAGGGGTGGGAGTGGAGGGGGTTGGGGAGTGTGAAACTCAAAAAAACCATCAATTTTTGTGGTAAACTGAGTTCGTTTTCGCCCCCCTTTTTCTTTTTCCCAGAGCGCTTCCACTGCTGCTACATATATTTTCATTTCTCCTACCTGTACTACTACTATAATTATTCTTGACTTTACGTTCTCGGTACCTTTATTATGGTGTGCAATTATTCCACAATTCTCACACTATAAACACATGCCCTTATTTCAATAATGCCCTCGGCTTTTACCCTACATTTACAATATGCAATGCCCCCAGATGCCAAACCAATGCAAAGGATGAAATGGGTTAAAATATAATAAGCAGGGGGACTGTTTATGGGGCAAAGGAACATTCCATCATGTAAATGGTGTAGGGTAAGGCCCTAGGAGTGGGGCATTGCTACCATAAGGGCTGATCATGATGGTAAGAGTCAAGCTTGGCCCCAAATTTTGGAAGTGTCCCATTCCAAGGCCCTTACACAATATGAGAACAAGAAGGTCATCGTTTCTAACAAACATGTTGAACTAAAATGCCATGGAGCCGTAGATTGTCAATACCATGAGAAGAGTAAAGTGCCCTCCAACTACCAAAAGAAATAATGGTGAGGGGTTTTCCAAGTCAATCCAGGTCAAAAAATGAAGAAGACCCACCCACCACTTTGGGTGGAAGCCCATTTCCATTGCAAATTTCTAAACCACCTGGTTGATAGTTGATATGTAGATACAGTGATTTTTTGGGTGGCAAATCTTTGCCATCTTGCCAAAATAATTAATTGAAAAAAATAATCTGTAACAAATTCTTCTATTTTGAAAAAGAAATGCCAAAATAAGTTTATTAAAAAATTCAGCAAAAATTTCCACAATGACCTACAACAATTAAAGGGTGCTTAAGATTTTCTTACTTTCATATTGAATATCGCCAAATTTGGCTAAATATCCTTATGGATGATTGCCAATGTAGTAGCAAACTTTTCTCCAAATTTTTTAAAGTTTCTAAAAATGTAGCAAAATCTCTCCCCCCCGCCCCCCCCAAAAAAAAAAACAGGGAATTTGTGATAGATTAATCCTTTTCAATATGGAGGTTACAATTTGCAAAAATATTTTGCCATAAACCCTCGCTGGCTCGCACTAGTTGAGTAGGGAGCTGAGCTGTTTAGCCACTATTTATAAATTTTTTATGGCCTATTTTCTACTGGCTTACTAACCATGGCTCACAGTTATTTTTAGGAATTGTTTGTCTTCATCCAAAGTGCCAATCATCCATAGGAAGATGTAAAAAAAGGTCGTGATCATTCCTTGGAAGATGTGGCCAAATCTGGATGTAAACCACATATGAAGTACAAATCTTTAATCATGCTTCTATATTTATGGCTACACACTAAATAAAATAAAATAAAATAAATCATGATTCTATATTTTTGGCTACACAATAAATAAAATAAAATAAATCATGATTCTATATTTTTGGCTACACACTAAAAATCAGCCAAATATAGAAGTCTGGTGAAAACCTCCCAAATCATGTCATTTCAGAATTTTCAATTTAACTTTTTGGCAAAATTTCGCCAGTATAACAAAAGCTGCCAGTCAGAGAGTCTGGTTCAGCGCTTTTTTCTCTGGCTAAATTCAGGCAGTTGGCTATTTTTTTCAAAATGGCTAAAAATATGTGTGTGTGTGTGTGTGTGTGTGTGTGTGTGTTTTTTGTACAAATTCTTTGATTAAAAAAATCCCCAAATTATCTCTATTGGGTTCCTAGCATATAGCCAGAAATGTGAAGCAATCTTTTTAAATTTTACTTTCATACCTGGCATATAGCCAAAATTGGCTAAATCTTCTTGTGGATGATCGCCAGTTTGGCTATAAATGTGAGTCCAAGTAAACCCACCCGGCCAGCCCTTCTTAACTTAGGCACCGCGTTTTTCCCGTTTTCGTCGCTCCGTGTTCTGACAATCTCTCTCTCTGTGCAGAGAACAAGAAGAAGAAAGCGCTGCAGCAGCAATGCCTGCAGCCTTCTGCCTTGAGCATCGTACCCTGCTGCTGCTGCTGCACTTCTCTGCTGCATTACGATCAGATCCTCCTTCACGCGTTTTCTGTTTTGCTCCTCTTGTGGCCAAGTCAAAGACCGTGTGCTTGCTTGACCCATCCATATCCAAGAAAAAAACACGTGTACCTAGTTGTGCTAGGACTTTTAAAGCATCGGTTCCAGTCGGAGAGGGATCCCCTTTGCTGCGAGTTGTTGCCGAAAGATTAGGGGAGAGAGACAGAGAGAGGACTCGAGAGGTCGGTGTTCAAGTCCAGCCGATGAGAACTTGGTGTCGGGGAAGTGGGGAGGAGCTTTGTGATGGATTTTAGGTTCAGGTGGTGGCAAAAATTTACGTACTAGCTGTGCCGATTGAGAAGAACAGGAATCTGACGACGTCCGATCAGAAGTGTCAGGAGAACTAATTTTTCTGAAGCAATTTCAAGAAGCTGAATTGTGTTGAATCTGGTTGGTTGGAGATTTTTGGGACTTCAGCTAGCAGCGACACAGTGGAAGATAGTGAATGGTTTTGAACTAGAGAAATTCGTCATGGTAAGGGTTTTGAGGAGGAGCTGCAGATGGCGAGGAGGAGCAAAAAATTTATTAGACATTTTGACTTTGCTACTACTCGTTGTAACGATATTCTTTCTTCAAGCTAGTGATCTACGGTGTTCATGCTCAGCAGTCGCGGCCGTAGAAGCCAAAAGGGATTCGCAATTTGTTGAGCTTTCAGTCAAGTCTCGGGTTGGACCAGCAGAGAAACAATTAGCAGCTGCACATGAGAAGGAAGAGCAGGTAAGGAGCAGCAGCAGCAGCAGCAGCTCCGCAGAACAGCAAAAGAATTGGCCGTCATTCCGAGAAGCACCAGCGTTCAGGAACGGAAATCAATGTCCTTATGTAAACAGGACAAGAATCGTCAGCGATACAGATCAACAACGGATGTGCGATTCCAGCAGCGTTCACATCGCCATGACACTAGACGTCGCGTACCTCCGCGGCTCCATGGCAGCTGTTTTCTCAATCCTGAAGCATTCTTCATGCCCCGAGAATGTGATCTTCCATTTCCTTGCAGGGGACAGAGACGCAGAGCTCCACTCTCTCATCTTCTCCACTTTCCCGTTCCTCAGATTCAAGGTCTACCACTTCGATGAAGAGCTGGTGAAGTCTCGGATCTCTCCAGCGGTACGACTTGCGTTGGAGCATCCTCTGAACTACGCGCGGAGCTACTTGGCCGACATTCTGGAGCCCTGTGTGGAGAGAGTAATCTACTTGGACTCCGACCTCATTGTCGTGGATGACATTGTCAAGCTGTGGAGGACTAGACTGGGGTCTGGATCAACCATTGGAGCTCCAGAGTACTGCCATACCAATTTCACCAAGTACTTCACTGATTCTTTCTGGAGCAACAAAGCTTTCACCAAGGTCTTCGACCATGGCAGGAAGCAGCAGCAGCAGCAGCAGCAGAAGAAGAAAAGAAAGCTTTGCTACTTCAACACAGGTGTAATGGTGATGAATTTGGTGAAATGGAGGGAGCAAAACTACAGATCCAAAATCGAGAGTTGGATGGAGAGGCAGAAGGAGTCGAGGATCTACGAGCTGGGCTCTCTGCCCCCGTTCCTACTCCTGTTTGCCGGCGATGTGGAACCGATCGACCACAGATGGAACCAGCATGGCTTGGGAGGAGACAACCTTGAAGGAAGATGCAGAGCTTTGCATCCCGGTCCGGTTAGTCTGCTTCACTGGAGTGGGAAAGGAAAGCCATGGATCCGGTTGGATGCCAGAAACCCATGTCCAGTGGACCATTTGTGGGCTCCTTATGATCTGGTCCTTCAGTGCTCTACATCAGTCTCCTCCTCCTCTTCCTATGCATCATGATGCCTTCTTCTTCTTCTTCTTCTTCTTCAGGAAGGAGTAACTGGGATTTTATTTTATTTTATTTTATTTAAATTTCCAATTTTTTTTTAACACCAGATTTTTAACATTTTATAAATTAGACCTACCTCAGAAATGTTGTACATTTTGAATTCTTTGCATTTATAATTATTTCTAGGAAATTTTTATTTTAGTATATAGCTTCTCCAATTTTGAGTTTTGGGTAAGGTTCTTCTTCTTCTTCAGGAAGGAGTGACTTGGATTTTTTGTTTAAAATTTTTTTTTCCATTTTTTTTTTAACATCAGATTTTTTAACATTTTAAAAATTAGACTTAGCTTAGAAATGTTGTACATTTTGAATTAGACCTAGCTCAGAAATGTTGTACATTTTTGGAAATATTTTTATTTAGAATTATTTCTAGGAATTTTTAAAAAATTTAGTAGCTTCTCCAATTTTGAGTTTTGGGGTAAGGATTTATGAAAGCCTCTGCATTAGAGGTTTTTCTTACTCTCATTCATTCAACATTACAATCCAATAAATCACACAGCTCTCAAATTAAGAGAAATGTTGGAGAATCCTCTTCATTACTTACATGTAAAATGATTGGGATCATCAGCCAGGAGGCCTTTTTCTCTCTCTTTTTTGTTGCGAAATCTCACACAAATGTGAAAATAAAATTGAAAAAGTAATATTTTGTCATTTAGGCTATCACTTGTTTTCTAAACAAAAATTTGCTCGCCAATTTTTTTACAAAAAGAGAAATTTGAAAAAAATTCATCACATTTTCACTCAAATTTTTTTAACCAGTTTTTTTATGTTTTAGACAGGGTTGTAGATTTAGATTTAATGCTAAATCCCTCTTGGGATTGCTCCTATATGGCACAACATTAGATATTAGAACCAAAAAAAAAACACTTCTAATTTTTAATTTGATATGAAATTTTGTACTTATAAATATCTAGGATAGGAACATGTAATGTGTACATAGAATTAAACTCAGTTTTTGAACTTGGCCAAAACTCTTGAATTTGAAAAAATGTGCTAGAATCAAAATTACAAGGTTTAAAAAAGGAGAGAACCATGCTCAAACTTGCTCCCAAAGAACCTCAGAAAAAAAAGAAAAAACCCAAGGGATCCAAGGTTCTCTTGAAAAGGACGAATGGCACAACACTGGTTAGTTAATAACCTGCCAACAACACTTACTGACTCTAGCTTTTTGAGTGTTGTAAAATTGTAGCTTGGTTCATAGAAAGGTTTTTTACTTTTATTTTTTGCATTGTAGAGTAGAGAAGAACCTTTCAGTGCAAATTGACTGAATCCACGTTGCCCACATTTGTCTTCTTTTGTCTTGAGATTCAAATGCCTCTCTATTACGAGTGTCCATGCTGTAAAATAAAATAAAATATAGAAAAAACATTGACAAAGGAACAAGAGAAGGAAAAAAAATATGGAAGTCCAAACAAAAGACAACACCTAAAAGCACAAAACACAAAATGGGGAACCCTTAGAGGAGAAGTCAAATAACATAAGACTTAAAGCCTTCTCCAGTGGCGTGCAGCAAGCCATGCAGTAAAATTGTAGCCTTACTTGTGTAGCAAATAATGTTTTTTTGCTGCCTTGTAGAGAAGAATCTTTCATGGCAATTGACTGAATCCAGGTTGCCTTAACTTAAGGCCCGCTTTACACTAGAAGTCAGGGCCAATGTTCAACCCAAATCCAGCATTCCTCTCGGTGCAAAAGTTGAATTCAGCCCCAAGGGCTTTACACTAGGAGTCAAGGCTGATTTTTTTATAAAAAATTAGTCTGCTCCACTTACTAATAAATGCTGAACTTTATGGCCTTCTATTGGCCCCAAGGCTGAAAAATCATGAAATGGGGGCAAACAATATAAAAAAAATCCAATGGTCGGAACCATCACACAGAAAACAAAAGGAAGGCCAAAGAAAGGCCAAAAATCGCACAACCCACAAGCACCAAAGAAAGGAGGGAGCTAATCCCTCTAGTGGTAGTAGGAAGTTATCTCATCTACAACCCCTCTAATGCCGCATGCATGCAAATCGTGAGATCTAATAATAATAGGAGGTTTAAAATAAGCATAGCCCGCTAACACAATCTTCCTCTTTATAGTAGAGGTTAAAGCATGTTAAAGGCCAATATTGACACATTGCTTGAAAAACTAAATGCGAAAAGACAATAATTAATGATCTTTTGATCATTTATTGTGAAAAAAACGAACACAATACCTAATGAAACGATCCATATCAGACCCAGGTGCACCATGCACCTCCATGGTCATTAGAATAAAGTGGTGCCCTTCATGAAGCCCTCTATATTTGTAAATTTTAACAATGGTGTTAAGTTTCGCAACAACACCTATTAGTCGACTTATGACACTCGTAACTATCATTTCCGGTGTCAAGTTAATATCCACCACATTAGCAATAAAGACTTGTCCTCATGAGTCATGTAGAGATGAATTCGTAATGAAACTTTTGATGTAAGGGCGTACCGCCACTTCTCCATATAATGTGTCCATTCTTTTGAACAAGGGCATACATGACATCTTTGATGGCGTGACATGTGGCTATCCACAAACATCCGAACAAACTACCTGTTAAATGTGTGCCAAATGTATCTAACCCATGTCCACACTCACATGTAAGAAGACTACATGTTAAGGGCTAAATCAAATCGAAACGAAAACGCAACGTTGAGATGAAAATAAAGTGTGTGATGCAAAATGAACAAATTGATGGCCTAGCAATCAACCATAGCCATGCCCCCTTGTTCGAACAAGAGTGAATGTCGACTTTGGATGCTGAAAAAAATGGAATCATGTTCCAAGATAAAGCTAAAAGATGTGTTGTGATGGATGTCCATCAAAGATGCTTACAAACTTGAGGGTTTTATAATTGCTAAATTCTAAAAAAAAGGTTGCATCTCCTTAGTTGTGGGAGGAAGGTTATCTTGAATTACATGAAGACATGATTAAAAGAAGTATGGAACCCCCTCAACCTAAAAAAAAGGTTTTAAAAAAAACCATCAAATTTGAAAAACCAATTTGTAACCCTTGGGGTCAATGTTTTAGCATTTATTAATATTTTAACATCAATGTTCTAGCATTTATTAGTAATTTAGGGCCATTTTGCAACCCAAAAATAATCAAATTCGGCCCTAAGATGTTTGGGCCTTGACTCCTAATTTAAAGCATGCCTTATTTGTATGTGGAGTTTCAAATGTTTAGGGTTCTTTGTACCATTTAGAATATTCACTTTCTTTTTATTGCCAAATTTTTTTCAATATTCTTCCACGTAATTTTTATGTTCATTGTTATATTTCATTATTTGGTTTGATTTTTTAGATTTTCCTAGTGTTCCCCCTTTTTTTATTAGATAGTAATATTAAGATATTACCTCCACCTATTGATGGGAACAATTCATTTTGTGGAAAATTTTCTCTCTTTATTTTGAAAAAATGTTTTTGAGATAAGCCTTGGCAAAAAGTTTTTTTTCAATGTTGATTGCGTTTTTTAGCAAAAACATTCTCACTTTCACAAAGTTAAAAAATTGAGAAAATACCATTTGTTGGTAATTGATGAAGCCAATGACATGTCATGGTAAGAATAACTCCACCAGCAACAATAGGTATATGATGTCTTCAATAATAATTTGGATGGATTTCATGCTTCAAATGGTGTGAGAATTTGAATAATGAATTTTTTTATGAAATCTCCAAATTTTGTTAACCTTGCCTACCATAATCATGGCTACCTAATGTAGACATTTGTTCAAATGCCAACTTAGATGGTTGTTTTTTTTTAAGGTAAGTATCATAATACCTTTACCATTTTGGCATAAATTAAATTATGTTTTGTTTTGTTGAACTTTGAAAAATTATTCATTAATTGTGCTGAAATTTTAATAAATTTAAAAGTTCAATTATTAAGATTTGAGTTGCAAACCTCCCATTACAGTGATTTAAAATTGAAGTCAGTAAAAATTGAAGCAATTTAATGTGTGCAATATAGACACATTAGATTGCTCCATAACACTGACAAAACCATGTTTATTATTTTCTATATTCATTAACTATCAAAATTTTCAAAATTTAAAAACCAAGTGTCGAATTTAAGATTTCAAATTTAAATAATTATTCAACAATTTGTTGTCGAAATGGTAAAGGTATTACAGTATTAAGTTTAGAAGATTGATTATAAACCAATTTGTATAGGTACTATAATACTTTGGCACCTTTGACACACATCGTTTGTCCAATAATTCACTCTTTTGTTTTTGTTGTACACCCTTTGATTTTTCAAAAACAACCTTTAAATTTGGAAAATGGAAATGAAATGCGGGGGGGGGGGGGGGGGGGGGGGGGGGGGGGGCGCCGCAGGCGGAACCTGAGCGGATTCGGCACAAGCTAGCACTAGAAAATTGCATCCGCCTATTTCTATCTATCTATCTATCTACCTATCTATCTATCTATCTA
>Ga0116231_10008454_pt1 | contig 18068 bp, 19 predicted proteins | sample S1TSphgellanicum_2_FD_89695 | JGI IMG/M metagenome (GOLD analysis project Ga0116231, IMG submission 89695) | Host-associated microbial communities from peat moss isolated from Minnesota, USA - S1T2_Fd - Sphagnum magellanicum MG | ecosystem: Host-associated > Plants > Peat moss > Unclassified...
ATCCTAAGCACAAGCTTTTGTGTGTTTTGAGTGTCCTAAACGTGAACTCCTGTGTGTCTTAAGTGTTTGAGTTTTGGGTGCCTTGAGTTTCACCATTCCAACTTTTTGCACATAAAAAATGACAAGGGGGGAAAAAGACCACAAGATGATTAAGAAACTCCAACTTCCTACACAAGAAAATGACAAAGGGGAACAAAACAACAAGATGACCAATCAATGCACATGGCCTTGCTCACTTGAAAAAACTGGCATTGAATGTCAAATGATCAAAAATAAAGCTCTAAGCTTTGCCACTCGAGCTTTTTGGACACAAGAATGGATGAAGGGGAACAAGACAACAAGACACAAGATCAAGAAGCAAAAAGAACAAATGCAAAAACAATAAAAGCCCTAGGTCAAGGCTCATAGTTTTGTTCACTTGAAAAAGGCATTAACTTCAAGCTTTGAGCTTCGACCTCATCACACCAACTCTACCACTCCAACTTCCTACACATAAGAAATGACGAAGGGGAACAAGAGAATGCACAATAACAACCACTACAAGGATGATAACACCATCACAAAAACAAGGAAAAATGAAGGGAGCATGACCACGATGGGGTATAGAAACATTTTATTCATTTGAAAATGACATTGCACTGAAGATGGCAGCTCATAAGGTGATGGCACAAAGCATTAACAAAACAAGGAATTGCATAAACAAATAGCTCCCCCAAACTCTTAACCCTTATATGTTTACGTAGATTTTACATAGGATCATGTAAGTATAAATATATATTTTAAAAATAAACATTAGGTGTGTAATTGTAAGTGCAAAAAAATGGCGTGTATTACACTTACACAAATTTTATACATCGTATATGACTATTGGCATTTACATGCACAACACTATGCATTCCCCTATATGTAAGGTTTCCAAAATTTCAATAGTTATTTACACAACTTAGGTGTTTTCAACTATTCTTGAGTTTCAAGGCAATACTAATTTGAGCTCCACGTTGTAATGGACTATCAACGACGATCAATTATTTTATATTTTTCCCTATGTTTTCATATGGTTTTCAATAATTTATCATTATTTATGTCCATGTCAAATTTAATTTAAATTAATATACATTTCATGGACATGAAAAGACACACGTTTGTTATTTATTTTATTCATATCCATGTTGATGAGTAGGGGAAAAAAATGAAATTATAAAATGGAGGTAGTTATTAAGAAAGGTGAGAGATAGTTATTAAAAAAGTTAATAAGGAAAGGAAATGATTATTAGAAAAATTGAAATAGTTAGGCTTGAAAATGAAAATGAGATAGTTATTTCTGAAATTATCTTTGGAATGGTTCATGGATGACCATATGAAGGATTCCGAAAAATCCCCCATATACCAATTCCGATTACTCGTCATTGGAATTTGTTTAGGAAGGATCTTCCACTTTTGATTATCATATAAAATCTTTTTAAGATGATGTTTACAAGACCCCTTTATTCATTAGGATTGCAAAGTTTTTTCACATTCCCAAAATTCTATTTCATTAAATAGTTATGGTTGACATTCGTTAACAAAGTGTGTTCCATGTTCCCAAAGTTCCTTTTTTCTGTTACAACGGTATTTTGGGTGAACCAGCACACTCCGGTAGTGCCATGGTAAAAATCCATTTAAATTATTTTTAAATAATACAAATATCCCATGCTTAGACTAAACCAAGGTCTCCAAGTTGAAATCTAACGTTTTTTTGGCTTAATATGACCATTAAAAGGCCTTATTCAAAAAGGTGAAAGTACCACCATGGACATTAGTGCACCCCAATAGTATTTTTGCAAAGTTCTCTCTCACTAATATTGTTTATTCCCTTAATGTGAAATAACATTACTCATTATTAAATAGTGGTGGGAAGACCCCAAAGTTCAAAAAATAAAATAAAATTGGTTGTGATGGGCATCTTTGATTGGCCCATCACCAAATTTTATGCTTTTTGAACTTCATATCATCCCAAAACAAATATATTGTAATCTCCTCCTAAGTAATTGGGGGTACTTATTCTGTTTCATATTAATTAGTTGAGGGTGCCTCACAAGTCCAACTTTCTTCTTTTGCAGTTAGCCAATTTGATTGGCCCATCGCAAAAAAAAAGTTGAAACTACCAAGGCTCCCCAAAACAAAAGATTCTATGGAAAGATGGAGTGCCTCACCCTTTGGCCCACCTATATAGGTGAGAAAGGGAGGACTTTGGGCAAAACATATGGGATTAAAATGAAGTGCTATTGGGAACACACTTGGGGAACACCTTGGGAACCTTGGGAATATATTGGGAACAAAGGAAAATGAAAAAAAATCCTCGGCCCCTTGCCCCTCCCCCCGCCCACCCCAAACAAAAAACTTAAAAGAAAAAAAATGAAGGCATTTTGACTACATGTTGAGCCTTCCCATTTGCTGCATGAAACTTCTGTTTTAAAAATTGTTCATCACCATTTTTGGCTTGGGCTTATAATTGTATATTTAGTATAAGCAAGCTCTAAAATAACATCTTTAGAATAAAATCCAGTACAAAAAGGGAAACCTATTAAAGATAGGCTGCTTATAAACATCATAACATAAGTAAAAGGTAACAAAGAAGCAAGCCCTCCAATCTTACGCATATCTTGCTCATCTGACATGGCATGAATCACTGAACTTGCACTCAAAAAGAGTAATGCTTTAAAAAAGGCGTGATTCATTAAATCAAATATGTTAACATAATAGTTGGAAATGCCACATGGAAAGATCATATAACCTAATTGACTACAAGTTGAATAAGCTATGACCCTCTTTAAATCGTTCTGTAATATTGCAGTAGTCGCTGCAAAAAATGACATCATAGCTCCTACGAAAGTAATAACAATCAAAGCATTAGGTGGATATTCAAATAAAGGAGAGCACCTTGCTATCATAAAAACGCCTGTTATTACCATAGTAGCTGCATGAATTAGAGCAGATACTGGAGTGGGCTACTCTTCAAGCTTTTCCGCTTCTACAAGGCCAGAAAATAAAGATTTTGGAGTATTGGGTAATGAGCTGGTGAGCTTAGCAAAAGTAGGGACTGGATCTTCCACTTATGAAATAAAGACTCTCCCAAAAATTTGTAAGATGGCCACTGTGCTTTTAACAACTGAGATGTTCTTTCTCTTTTATGCATAAATGCATTTGATGCCATCTCAGCCCATTCTAACGATTTTTGAAAATATATTTTGCAAAGCAAAAGAAAAAATTTTGAGCTTTTTCGAAGTAAATCCTGGTAGATCGATCCGACATGCAGCGCTTTGATATTAGTATTAGATTAGTGGGGATCATGGGGTTCAAGTGACAACTTCGAATGTAATAAATTCATTGATTCACCCAAGAGGAAAAAACCTTTATCAAAACATCTCAAGGAAAAAAAAAAGGAGAATCCTTTTGAAGTGTGAGTGGTATGAAATAAAAGTTTTATTCATAATAACACTATACATATTGCAACAATACTTCAAAAAGTATGAGCATTATTTGCATACAAAGGCACAAAATCTGAATGAAAATCTTGTTGCGATCCATCAAATTCACTAGGCACTTCTAATGGAGGACAACTGAAATTTTTTTAGCAAAGATAACTATACAACTCTTTTTTTTGCAGCTTTTCAAATTTTTAACCCAAGTAAGGAATGTTTAAAAGAAAATTGAGGTATGTCATGAAGATCCACCAAATATGGTGCAATCATGCATTTTTATAAAAACTTTGATTGTTGATAATCCATTCCAACATTTGGAACAAAACCACCCAACCAGCTGAGGAATAAAATTGACCATTTTGATCATTTGGTGTAACACCCTTGCAAGAGATGAATTCATCGTTTTTTTCATCTTGTGCTTATGAAACATTGTTGTGTGCTCCAAAACATTTTCAAATATGAGACACACGCCATTGTAATACTCTTGTGACTCCATATTTAACAAACTATAATATGCCAAGTTTCATCATTTCCGCCCCCACTAACATTATGATGCACAAATTGAAAATGATTTTCATCAATATTTTTCATCCAGTAACCAACCATATCAACAAATATATGAAGGCCAGTGTTTTATAACTACTTCACATGCTCAAATGGTGCTTTTTTTTATCATCCCACCCCAACCGCTCTTTGAGAACCTTGTTCAATATTTTCAAACTTGAAATACACAATTTGATGACCATTGGCATATGAAGATGTGAAGGAGTGCCACCTCTTTCTAATGCACAAGTGTGAAACTTTAGGGCAAAGGATATGGGATGAAGTGAGGTGCTATTAGGAACTTGGGGTGGGGGGGGTTGGGGGGGGTGTGGAACCATTGGGAACCCATTGAGAACTTTGATGAGAACACATTGAGAACTTGATGAGAACGCATTTGGAACTAGAAAAAATCCAAATAATCCAACATCCACCCTCTCCAAGAGAAAAATAAAATTAGGCCCCTCAGGTGTATGCTGGCTCACCTCATTCGCTGGCAAGAATTTCTATGCCTACCTGTGCTCTTTACCATTTTTGGCCTAGGCTAATGCGAGGGGTGGGAACGGTGAGATGTGTGTTCCCCGTTCTCACAGAGTTTCTTTGCATGTGTTCCACCATACGATCCACGTGGCGTTTCATGGAAAGTTCTAGATTTTAAAAAAAGCCTTTGGTTTCCGACGTGACGATCGTGGTGAGACCTCATTTGAGGCTCTCATTTGAAGACCTGAGACTAGGACCTCAATCCAGACAGAAAGGCGCACCAGAAAATGATCCTTACCTTTGGTTGCCGACGTGACAATCAGAACAAGACCTCATTTGAGGCTCTCATTTGGAGACCTGAGATGAGGACCTCAATCCAGACAGAAAGCCAGGCCGGAAAATGATCTGGATCCATGGATTCGGATGTGTGATCATTTGAGGCTCTCATTTGAAGACCTCAGACGAGGATTCCAATCCGGATAGGAAGACCGGGGGGTGGGGGGGTGGGGTTCAGGATGAGACCTCATTTGAGGCTCTCGTTTGAAGACCTGAGAAGAGGACCTCAATCCAGACACAAAACCGGGAAAGGAAATGACCCGGATCGTTGGTTGGCAACATGACGATCAGGATGAGACCTCATTTGAGGCTCTCATTTGAAGAACCTGACACGAGGACCTGAATCTAGACAGGAAGGCCGGGGGGTGGGTTGGGATGAGCTTCTTGTGAGGAGGAAGAGCTCCTCGCGCACAAGGTGGGGGTGTTTTCGGGCAGCAATTTCGCAGCGCTCTGCGTTTCTTTCTTGCGTCAATGGCTGCTTCATCTCTATATCTTCGCACGCACATATCGCTTCCAGTTCTAACAGCACAAACGGGAGCTGAAACGGTTCCGGATTCACGAAGTTCTTGTCCAATAACTTCTTCTTTACATTGTTGTAGAGCAGATTTGGATTTGGCAACGAGAGCAGGTATCGGACTTCGCTCCTCTTCACCGCTGCCGCAAGGATTGAGGAAATTGAGTTCTGGTTTGAACTACTGCCGCCAGAAACCTGCATTGTCGTGTCGAGTAGTAAGGGCTGAAGTGGCTACAGAGAAAGCCGGCGCTGCGAAGATCTCGGCTATGGAAGTGCCAACCACGCATAAGGCTTGGACTTACGCGGAGTACGGGCCTCCAGGAGTGCTGAAGCTTGAGCAGATTCCGGTGCCAGATGTCGCCGCCGACGAAGTGCTGGTGAAGGTGTATGCTGCCGCTCTCAATCCCGTCGATGGCAAGCGACGCCAAGGCAAATTCAAGAACACAGACTCTCCACTCCCTGTAAGTCTTCAATTGTCTCTGCTATGTTGCTTGCAGACGTTGTCCGATGCAATCGTCATGTCAACCTTCACTCTCCTCCAGTTTCCTCTGACTGTTTTTTTTATGGGAAGACTGTGCCCTGTAAGTCTCTGAACAATAGTTTTCTCTGCTATGCATTTCGCAGATGTTGTGCGATGAAGTAGTCATGTTTCAATCATGTCAACTTACACTCTCCAGTTTCCTCCTCTGACTGTTTTCTCCTTTTTTTTGGTATGCGAAGACTGTGCCCGGATATGATGTAGCAGGTGTGGTGGTGAAAGTTGGCAAAGAGGTCTCTAAGTTTAAGGAAGGTGATGAAGTCTATGCGGATGTCTCTGAAGCTGCTCTTAATAAACCAAGGCAATTTGGATCACTTGCACAATATACTGCAGTACAGGAGAAGTTACTGGCATTAAAGCCCACAAGGTTAAGCTTTGCAGAAGCTGCAAGCCTTCCACTGGCAATTCTAACTGCTCAAGAAGCTTTTGATAGGGTTAACCTGAAGGTGGGCCAGAGTGTTTTCATTAATGGAGGCGCTGGTGGTGTGGGAACCCTTGCCATTCAGGTGAGATAACCAAACTTCCAAACTGCCTGTTTTGCAGTTGCTGCTAAGGTTGTCATATTGTCTAGATGAGGAATACTAATTGCATCCTGCTTGCATAACTATATTTAGTTTTTCTTTCTGTTTTCGAGGTCATTTAGATCATGTGCGACATCCTTTTTGACGTGGGTTGTTCCTATGAGAATGCAGTTTAATTGATTGTTACTTGCTGTCGGTAATCATGCAAAAATATGTTCGTGCAGTTAGCCAAGGAGGTGTATGGTGCATCACTAGTGGTTACAACTGCAAGTGCTGGAAAGGTGGATTTGCTTAAAAGTCTTGGAGTGGATAAGGTTGTTGATTACAAGAAGGAGAAGTATGAAGAACTCCCTGACAAGTATGATGTTGTTTTTGACACTGTTGGTAAGCTCCTTTCACTCTCACAAATTTCTTCCTTGTATGTTTGTAATTGTACAGAAACAAAACCACAAAAACAGATGCACATGTACAGTCGGTGTTGTCGAAGCTGCCATAAGCTGCAGCCTGTCTTCTCTCATCCCAGGAATTCATCAAAAATACTGTCAAAAGACTCCATCTTTAAAATATCCTACCCATGTCACAGTTTTTGTTGCAAATCAAAGAGTCAAAGGTCAAGTGCAAATGACCTATTATGACCACTATCAAAATGTCTTTTGTGAGTTGTCTGCACAAATCATTTCACCCCATAATGGACAGATGTAATTGTCACAAAACTCAATGGTAATTCATCTTGTCCAGCACATGTTGCATCTTCATCCTGTCTGGTTTTTTTTGTTCAGGGGAGTCTAACAGATCCGTGAAGGTTGTGAAGGAGGGTGGAGCTGTTGTAGCACTGACAGGGGCAGTCGAGCCTCCAGCCTTCAGATTTGTGGTCACTTCTAATGGTGAGAATTTGGCCAAGCTAACACCTTTCCTGGAGAGTGGCAAGGTAAAAGCTCTCATTGATCCCAAAGGAAGTTTCACATTCTCAGAAGTTGTGGAAGCTTTTGAGTATCTGGAGACAGGGCGGGCAACTGGAAAGGTTGTCATTGCTCCCATTGAATGATAGGGTTAAGCAGGAAAGGTTCCTGTATTCTCTTTGCTGTCTTTCCAGCAAAACACTGGAAGTAGCTGTAGCTCACTTTCAGATTCAGATAGAGAATCAGAAAACTGCTCACAGCTTGGGTTCAATAACCACTGACTGGAGCCAAACAAGAACTAGATTTCTTCATCAGATTCAGATCTCTGTGTAGAAGCCATGACTAGTCATGTGTGGTGTAATTAGTAAACTAGGTGATGTGCATGCAGCCTATTCCATGCCTTGTTCAGTGAACACATTCAAATGTCATCTCAGCACTTCTATAGCAAGAAGTTGCTAATTACCATCTTATGAAATCTGTGTTATTGTGCATCCCTTACTAACAGCTCAGACATTGGAGGCCAGGTGTGTAAAACCCTGACAAACATGGCAACAACTGGCACTCTTGGTGCTGAGGACAAAAGCCATGTTTGGTAATTTGTAACTATCATATGTTTGGGTGCATGCTTTCAAAAATATCACTCTAACTAACATTGTGGTTGAAGAAAGAGTTTATTTTTAATCTTTGCATCTCCCATCTTTGGGGAACGGGGCAGATCTTACCTCCAAAAGGTAAGAAGAGGAGCTCATGCAAAATTTCAGCAAGATGACAACAAGTAAACGGAATCACTTTGTGCTTGCAAGTGGATGAGCACATTATGGCTGTGATAGTTGAAGAAAGTCTGCTTCCATAGAGGTGTCAAGTATCTTGAGCTCAAGATGCTTCCTCTCTTGCCCACCAAAGCCTCTGGAATCCAGAAATTTTGCGCTCTAAGTTCAGGCGAGAATGGGTGCTGATGAGGCCAGGATTTGGGAATGGGGCCTTGTGCACATCTATGAAAATTTAGCAGAGCACAACAAGATTTTGGAAGTTCTCAACAATTTCTCGCTTCAAGATTCAGAGGGGATGGCACAAGGGATTTCTCCTGTACGTCTGAAGAATTTTTTTTCAGTAAGACTACAATTGTACAGCCTGACATATCCTTGCATTTTGTTGCTCAAGTCACGTGTGTGGGTAGTGTATGGTAAGCTAAAGCACAAACTAGCTGTTTAATGAGTCCAACATTTGCTAGCTACTGAAAGTCAGGGATGAGTGCACAGATCGACTGCCACACTTGCCATCATAGCAGACAGAAGTTGATAAAGTAGATGTGTACATTGATCCAAAAGACATAGAGCTCACAACAGCAAAAATAAAAGGGTGCTGGTGCACTGAACAAGGTAGAAACTGCAGAAAATCTGGTGGGTAAGCCTATTGACATTTGCACTTGCATCTTCTGTTGCATTGAGCACTTCTGGATCTAGAACAAAGTGCATGCTTTTCACCTTCTTTGTGCCAAGGTTTTCAATCTCCAAAATGAGAGCTGCAGTGCTCCCTTGCTGCTATTTTCTTCTTGATTACTCTTCTCATGTTTGGTCTAGAAAAACTCCATGGTGACACATGAGAGATCAAGAAGGTGGAGACTCAAATCTGAGGGTACAACAGATTGCTAGGAACATTGGGATCAGTTATACAGTCCATGACTGAATTGTGTGCAACAGCAAGCTGCTGGTTTACAGACATGGAAAGGCCCCGATACTCAAGCACACCCCCGAGATGCAAGTTGCACAACAAGCCTTGTGGCAAGCTGAACCTTGACATGGACACCCACACTGTATACAATGCTGCCAAGATCAGCATCTCCACTGTCACACTGCCCATCACCACATGGGTAAGCCACCTTTGAATCTTATCACATTGCTGCTTGATAGATTTATTGCAACACTGCACATACCAAGATTAAAAACCAAGGATGAAATCAGAGAACAGCAGCAAGAACACAAATAAGCTGAAGACAACAAATAGCAGCTAACCTATTAGAATGGGAAGCCCCAGGGACAAGTTTGCAAACCAACAACCACTGGCTGAGATGAGGAAGATGAGTCAATCAATGATCAGGCTCAAAATGTATGCACTCGTGATACATCTTGAACTGAGATATTTCTTTTTCAAAATTAGGGCATGATAGTGTTACTGGAATGTGAAATCTGTTGACAATGAGGACACTGGCAAGAGTTACCAGTCAAATGGCTAGCGTTTCTGTAGATAGTATCTGCTCCACAGTCAATAGAATGAAGGATTTGTTTTGCAGAGTGAGTGCTGCATCACATGTGACACCATCAAACTGCTTCCCAGAAGGAGTTTTTATGAGACTTCCTATTGCATCTGCAGGAGGACCCTTTGCAACACAAACCTGCACAGTGAAGGATCAGTAGCACCCCACACAAATGTAACTTCAATTTCATCCACTTGGAATATGAATATGTTGTTTCCATACATGTTTTCCTTTCCCTTCCTGAGATGGAAAAACAGCAGCAAGAAGCAGTACTATGTGTGAATAACTTCTGTTTAACAACATGCAAATGTATAATATGGAAATTTTAAAAACAAAAGTATATCCACTGCCACAAAACTTTTTAAATCAAGACTAACCCAATGCTTGTCATCCAGACTGTGAAGGAAGAACTGCCATTTTGCTTTGTGCACCCCATCAATGCACACATGTGCAACATTACTCCAAATGTTGCCATCCTGATAATGAAACTCAGCCCTCTGCAACTCAAATCCAAGTCCGATGCCCACAGCCTTAATGTAGGCCTCTTTCATACACCAGAACCTGTTTGAGGCACACAAAGCAAGAAACCCATGCAGAATAAAGCTTTATCTTTTTTCTCCTGCTTTCTAGACTTAGTTCAAGACCTCAGTGCCAGGATCACAGGGTTTTTTTTGGAAGGCACAAGGAATCAAATCACCTGTAGAACTGATGAAAGAGCATGTCTTCCTCAGGGCCTGCACTCCAGATGGTTTCCCATTCACAAGGAGTGAAACAAGCAGAAAACAGTTCAAAGAATTTGTGAGGAGGATCCTTGGAGCGGGTATCATGTGCCATCACATCCACACCCACCAGACACATGGGCTCGGAGACGATGACAACATAATCACCATGGTGGCTCACATTGAAGTTGAAATTTGAGAGGAGGTTGAGATTCTTGTTCTCCACATTGTTTATCTGTCAGCTTCTCTTGTCAAATGAGAAAATGCAAAGAAACCCTAAACCCTAAACCAAAAAGCATGAAACAAAACCTGCACATAAATTATCTATCCGTCAATTGGCAGAAAGAGAAAAACTGCCAGAAAGAAAAGGACTGCCATGAGAGCTTCTAAATGAGAAAACACAAAGAAACCCTGAACCATAAACCAAAAAGCACAAAATCAAACCTGCACATAAAATCCTTGCCCCTTTAGCTCTATTTGTCAATTGACAGAAAGGAAAAGACCACTGTGAACGATTCTTGTAGTTGAGAGAGAGATAGAGACAGGACACACCAAGTAAGGCTTGCCTTCTGGAGTTCGTTCAATGACAATACAGTCGTAGTTCAAACCTAGAACAAATTGCACCAGCTTTCGCTGCAACAGTCTACTTAGCAGAGCTCTTTTCTGATCTTCAAAATTCACAAACCTGCTCCATCATCAAAAACAAAAACCCTAGAAAAAAATGAAGGAAAAACAACACACCACTGAAAGAAGAAATCTCAGCAAAGAACCAAAATTTTCTGATTTTCAAAACTCACAGACCTCCTTCATCATCAAAAACAGAAACCCACTAATTTATTTTTTTTACAAACAGAAGAACCACTGAAAAAAGAAGAAAATCTCACTAAAGAATAAATTTTTTCCGATCTTCAAAATTCACAAACCTGCTTCATCATCAAAAACAAAAAACCCTCAAGAAAAAAAAAGGACGAAAATCAACACACCGCCTGAAAGAAGAAATCCCAAATCCCAGAGACAATATGCACAAGTGTAAAGTTCCAGAGAAAATCTTTGCAAGTGTAAAGAGTCCCAGACACAATACCTCTGCAATGGCAGGTGCAAAGTCCCCTGTCCCCAGAACCAGAGAAAATCCTGAAGAAGAAGAAGAAGAAGAAGGGCATGTTTACGTACCTTACAACAGAAGATCGTTCACAAGGAGACAAGAGAGAGAGACAAGAGCGAAACTGATGCGGAGATGGCGTCCACAAGGACACATTCACAGCCCACCTCTGCACTCCCTTGTCCATTGCTTTCTGTGTTCCTCGCAGAAAAAAATCTTGTGGATTTCTCAGAGTTGGGAACCAGATTCTTCTTCTACTCTCCGAATGGATTCTTCTTATTCTTCTTCAGAATCAGTATATGAGTAAACTCTCGGATGGGAGAAATACATGCTGAATATGGGTGGAGCTGCTCTTACCATGCATCTAGGAAGAAGTATAATGAACGCATCGAGTCCATGGTCTCAAATTGGACAACCTGTGGCAAGCTGCAAGATGCTTATCAGGAATGGGGGTTTTCCACAATCATCAATCGTGCTAAGAGTGCCCCAGAAGTCATTCTTGGTAAGTGGTTTTGTTGCAAATTTGATTGCTCAATTTCTTTGCTTTCTTTGCCTTCTTTGCTTTCATCAAGTCAGAGAAGATAAACACTTGTAAACAAGCCCTTGCCATTGTCAACTCTGAGAAAGCAAGCTCCTTGTTTTGAACAAATCGTGAGAATTATACATGATGATTCATGGGAGCCATGAGTGTAGGTGGTGGGTATCTTTGTTGATTGGATACCTACCTAGTATGCAGTTTGCAAGTACAGGACACTTCATGGAGTGGCAGGAAGGAGCATGGCAGAAGCAGCTAGCACATGCAAGCAATTGTGCTGTGGAAGTAGTCAGGTTCAATGCATAGCAAAATTTGTATTTCCAGTGCACCAGAGAGTCTCCCATTTAGCCAGGACATAAAAGAGTGCCTCTCACATGTAGGGCAACAGTTTTTCTTGTCTTAGGGAAAAAGCAGCGGAACACACAGCAAAGCACAAGGGACAGAAGATGATGGAGAGATGACATTCCCATCAACTTGCTGGATTGACACAAGAGCAAATGAACAGAGTTGAAATGCCAGCCATGACAAAGGTAGACGAAATGCTTGATGGTTGTTTAGTCTAAGACCACTGTATATTGGCAATGACAAAGGGAGAAATGCTTGATGGGTTTTAATCTAACACCACTGGGTGTTGGCCATGGCAATCTATGAGCTACTTACAGCAGCCTTGAATTTTGACACCATCATGCATTCCTCAGTGATTCTGTGTGGGTCCTTGTTCAGCACATCGAAAGAAAGAACCAAATCAGCATTTGCAGTCACAACCAGAAAACTCTCAATATGCAAATTTCAAAACATGTCCTGGAGTAATTGCTCCAAAAAGCATAAAACAATCAAAACCCTATGCCTGTTGAATTGGTTTCCAACAAAAATAAATTGCCCAGTTGCAAATGGCATTGGGGATCAATGTGCAATTCGACACACTGCATGGAACATATTAAAGGATGTACAAGGGGAGTCAAGACTAGGTTTTCAAATAAGAGAAGATCAATAAAGCTTTTTTGACTTTCTCCATCACGCAATCTATCAATGTGATTTGATTGTCTATAAAATGCTCTATGACCCACTTCCCAAGTTTCCTCCATTTTTTTGCATGACTACAATCTTGTCTATTGCTAAATTTTCTTACCAATCCTCAGATGACAGAAACACATACCTACCCATTGAATGCTTTTGCACTCTGCAATTTTTTGTTCATAGCTTGGATTTTTGTGTTGCCTCTGGATTCACCCGGCGAAGCATGCCTTCTTGTGATGAAGACATAACCAGCTGTGAATGGGAGAAAAACAGGTAGGCATCAATGTCAGATTTAATAGCTCTCATGGTTTAGGGTTTAGGGTTTTAGGGTCAAGATTGAGAAATCTCCTTGTGTCAGATTGAAGTGCATTCTAGACAATTTTGGTGCTCAATTATCATCAGCTATAATGGACAGGGTTTTACTATGTCAAGAAACCAAATATGACACTACTCAGTTGAAGCAGCACATATATGTACCTGTCCACTCTGCGTGTAGAAATGACCAAACACCAATCCACGGGCATTGCTTGCACACGGGCTCGATTGCTGCAAAAAATATTGAAGGCACAGCTCACAAATTTAAGATACAGCTTGTGATTTAGTGTTTAAGGTTTAGGGTTGTCTGATTTTTTTTTCTGCAAAATATTTCATGCTGCATCCAAAAAGATGATTGGAGCAAACTCATGCGAGAACCTCACATACATGCACCATCCATCTAAGCAATGATTCCAAGGACTGTCTTGTGCCTCTTGTGCATGACAATGAGACCTTCATTGAAGCAGATTTGGAAGGTGCCATGGATGGATGAGTGTGAAGAACATACATACCACATACAGGAGCCATTCGTCTGCCCTGAATGGTCTGTGAAACCACATGCTGCATCCCCACAAAACATCTCTTTAGACTCTCTTGTGTGGCCACCAGGTGGCAAGCAAATCAAACCAATTTTTTAATCCATAGAAAGTGGAAACATCATCCTTTGCTAGAAGCTTGCAATAACTCATAAAGCACAAGGAATATAAGTCTACACAGAGCGTAGATGAATGCAAAACTACATCGAACAACAACAAGAAGCAGCAAAGCCTTGAATTTACTTCAAATTAGGTGTTTGACTCTTTTGATTTCCCAAGATGAAACACTGCAGAAAATTGGGTATTGGGTGGTGAGAAAAAATCATACGAGTGGTCTAGACTGAGAATACGTATGTCATCCCGGCCTGGCAAGTGCCCATGTGGTCGTAAGGCTGTCTCCAGAAGTGTCCAATCAGAAAAATATGCACCCACACAACTGGCAAAAAGAAATATACAAAAAAAACACTTGGGGCTAGTTAAGACATTGTTCAGAACAGTGTGCACATGATAATAATTTTATATCGTTTCAGATCCACGTTTCCAAATTTCAAAACTCTGCAAAAGACTTTCAGCATACTGCATGTGCCACACAACACACATACAACTCTATCAATGAAAGTTTGTACCTATGTAAAACCTGGTCATCTGACAGTTTTCCCTTTGACCGCATCCATACTCTCTGCCTGCACCCACGCACCATTCTCTCTCATCAGCAACAAAAGAGAGACAACAACCCAAAGCACAAAAGTTGATGGTTTAGCATCTGAAGACAAACAACATCCATGGTGCCATTAGGGTTTAGGGATTATACTCAGAAAAAAATTATACTGACCATGGTGCCATTACTTTTGGTACTACTCGATCTACAGGCTCGACAAACTTGACTTCCAAAGGCATTATCATTGCTTTGCGATCTGCCAACTTCTGCCTTGCTTCCCTGCATTCAGGAATGTGTGCACACAACTGTCAGTCAATCCCTCTGCATTCAAGAACCCTACCCAATACCAAAGATCACTGCAACAAAAACAACATAGTTGTAAGTTACCAACCAGAAGTCAACAAAATTTTGGGAAGTGGATTTCCTCTTCTTTTCTTTTGCAATTTTTTCCACGACATCTTTCACACACTCTCTGAGCAATTTCAACCTCATAGCAATTGGCTTTTGTTTTCTGACTCCAGCATTGCAGACAAGTTTGTGATTCCAGTGGAAAAAAAATCAGCAGCCACTACTAGATGAGGGACTTACAGAGGGATGCGAGGATCTGTATTGGCAGTCTTGCGCAACTCTTCCCAGGACTCTACCTGCAACATTTGAGCACAATGAAAATGGCCCCAAAAACTTGTAAAACTGTGAACAAAAAATGTGATGTGAATTACATCAGAAATCATTCATGAAATAAATAAATACCCAAAAAACAAATATTGACTATAACCCACCCACCACACCTCATCTACAGAAGGCGCACTTGGCATTGGTGTCTGATGCTCGATCCCATCTTCAGGCCTCTGCACGATGCATTCATATATCAACAATTTTGTGTTGTTCTTGTTCTATCTGTCTGCCATTGTCAATTCAAAATTCTGAAGTTTCTGTCATGAACCCAATGGATGAAAAGATGATTGCTTCTCAGCTCACACAGTAGTAGTACTACTACTACTACCCAATGAATGAATGAATGATATATACCTGGAAGGAGGAGCACATTGAAAATATGAGTTTGCCTTTCTGAATTGCTGATACCCACCGTGTGGCAAACATGTTGCCAGTGCGAACCCTTTCAACCTTGTACACTATTGGTACTGCACTCCAACCAAAGCCGAAACAACAAGAGTGTCCCTCTCTTTAAGATACACACCCCAGAACTGGTAAAAAAAATTTATTTCTTTAAAACACAGAACCAAAACTTCATACAAAGAAGAAACAAACAATTGGAAAGAGGTTGGTTACACAAACATATACCATCGTCAACCCCAGTGCGAAGAAAGTATGAATGAAAGCTGTGGACTTGTAGGGGGGGATCCACTGTTTTGCTGGCAGCTGCTAAAGCCTGCAACATGCGGCGTCATTCAGTGATAATCATATCTCTAACCCACTAACTTAAATCACTGTGCAATGCACTCCACATCAATGATAGAATGCAAAAGAGTGAAAACACAAATTACAGATGATGAAAATCATGCACAAGTTCTATAGGGCAAAATAGTGGGTGCTCTGTTGACAGTATGCTGTTTGTTGAGCTTTCTGGAAAACAACAGAAGCATAAAAGATATACTATGGATGATCATATAGACATACTTGACCCATTAACTGCCCACCATAGAGGTTTCCCCAAAAGGAGGGATAATCATCTGATGGAGATGCCTCGAACACATCTGCCTGCAAATCAAAACACACACACACAACTCAGCAGCAGATCTTCTACTTTCAGCATTGTTGCAAAATGCATAAACTGGCAGGGGGGGACTAAACAAGCATTTCCACATTCCAAACACCTTACCCCCAAAGTTTGTAGCTGCATAATCCGCTCCACCAAAGTAACTTCTGGGCCCTTGTAATCTGGCTGCATTGCTACTTGAGAGACTCACAACATAGCAAGGTCAGCATCATCATCATCATCTCCTCCTCACACAATCATCATGGAATTTTTAAGTACTACAGGAATTGCACATGTATAGCAGCTGACTGATATGGCAACATCATCATCATCTCCTCACACAAGCATGGATTTTAATGCACTACAGGAATCAGACACACCCACTGGTGGCAGTGGTGCAACTTAGGTCATGTTCTTGGCGTATCCATGTCAAGGAATTCATCAAGGAAGGACTAGAAGAGACAACAAGATTCACACTGGAAGGATTTCCTGGCTAATCCTCAATAGAGCTTCTTCTTCATCTTCTTCTTGCACAGCAAAGAGATATATGGGGTCACAAACCAGACTAAAACAGGATCACAAAAAAGGTCTCACAGCAGGCTTTTTCGCAGTTTGAGAAGAAAGCTCCTTTCTTGCTTGCAGGCAGGCAAGCAGGCCCAAAGAAAGGAGTGACTCCCCAACCCCCCAAAAAAACAAAAAAAATTGTGATTGAGAGAAAATGCATAAGAGCTCTTGAAGCTCAACTCAAGAGATGGAAGAAAACACCACCCAAAAAATACAGCTCAAGGGGAAGAGAAGAAGAAGATGATGATGATGAATGGGTTCCACCTGTTTTGCACTCTGTTGAAGCAGCATCAGCAATCCAAATCCAAAACTGCAAGCTTTATTACTATACACTTAGAGATCTCTCTCTCTCTCTCTCTCATCCAAGATTTAAGTTCCAAAACAATAAAAGAAACTCTTATTGAATTCTGTTGCAAAGAGAGCCACCCCCTAAAGCTTGATCACCAGAGAGGAGCCACAGATGTACCTTCCTTCTTGCAGCTCCTCAGTTTTTCTTCCACTTGTTGTTCTTCTTCTTCTTCCCCAAATCTGACCAAATTTGCTTCCTCTCTCTCTCTCTCTCTCTCTCTCTCCTTCCTCCTCTTCTTCTTCCTCTTCTGTGGGTTTTTCTTTCCTAGCTCAAGAGTCTTTCTTCCTCTTCTTATTCTGCCCTGATTCCAGTGAGGATGTTTTGCCTTTTGTCTCTCTCCCTCTTTCCAATGGAGTGTTTCTTCATTTTAGCCAAAAAAATTTTAAAAAATTTTTAAAAAACATTGCGAGAACCCATTCAATTTTGCAAGGGGCCCCACTTTATAAGTGGCCAAAAAAAAAAACAGATGCACGTTTTTCATATTTGTTTTGGAGAGACATACATCATCAACATGTTCATCAATGGGTACCTACTACATCTTCCCTCTCTGAGAGCATCTCCAGCGGCGGTGCTCAGTATGTATGTGATCATACATTGTAAAATTGGATGACAAAAAGTGAAAACATGCCGGTTTGGCTCAGCAAATTCGCACACTTTGCTGTGGCTCGTAACAGGCGCAACAATCAATGGTATGCACCTGCAGAAAAGAGTGTAATAAATATGATCGATGTCTGCTCAATATTTTTGATTGGCCCACCATAATGATTGGTCCAGGTGGTTTGCTATCAGTAGTCCCCCACCTATTTGCCGTCCCAGTTTCAGTTTTATGGGTGGGGTTGTAGAACCTAAACTAGTTGGTCCCTTCTGGGACCTCGAGTGGAGGTAGGCCTATCGCTGTCTTTTATTGACTACGTCCGTCTCTCTCTCAAGTAGAGTAACAATGCTCCTGCAGCACTAACCTAAACGTTGTCAGCTTGGGTCACTAGAGAGAGTCGACATAGACAGAGCGGATGATG
>Ga0116231_10008455_pt1 | contig 18068 bp, 14 predicted proteins | sample S1TSphgellanicum_2_FD_89695 | JGI IMG/M metagenome (GOLD analysis project Ga0116231, IMG submission 89695) | Host-associated microbial communities from peat moss isolated from Minnesota, USA - S1T2_Fd - Sphagnum magellanicum MG | ecosystem: Host-associated > Plants > Peat moss > Unclassified...
CTCTCCCTCGAACAGGCGGTGGCGGCGCCGACGGCGAGCCGGCATTTGGCGGATTGGGGGGCGCGGGTGATCAAGATCGAACGCCCGGATTCGGGGGATTTTTCGCGCGGCTATGACCATGTGATGAAGGGGGTTTCCAGCCAGTTTGTCTGGATCAACCGCTCGAAGGAGAGCCTGGCGATCGATATCAAATCCGCACTTGGGCAGTCGGTGCTGGCGGCGCTGCTGCCTAAGGTGGATGTGTTTTTGCAGAATTTGGCGCCGGGGGCGGCGGCGAAGCAAGGGCTGGATGCGCAGAGCCTGGTGAAAAAATATCCCAAGATGATTGCGTGCGATATTTCGGGCTATGGCGCGGGCGGGCCCTATGCGCAGAAAAAGGCGTATGATCTGCTGGTGCAGTGCGAGACCGGGTTTCCCTCGATCAACGGGACCGAGGACAGCCCCGCGAAATGCGGGCTCTCGATCGTTGATATTGCGACCGGGATGTACGCGCTGCAGGGCGTGCTGATGGGGCTGGTGCGGCGCGGGCGGACCGGCGAGGGGATGGCGTTTGAGGTCTCGCTGTTCGACGCGATGAGCGAGTGGATGAGCTATCCGGCCTATTATACGCGCGATGGCGGGGCGCCGCTGCAGCGGGCGGGGCTGCGGCATGCGACGATTGCGCCGTACGGGCCATTCAAAGCGGGGGACGGGAAGACGGTGTTTTTCGGCATCCAGAATGAGCGGGAGTGGCAGAAATTTTGCGCGGCGGTGCTGCAAGACGCGGCGGTGGCGACTGATCCGCGCTTTGCCTCCAACCCCGAGCGTTTGGCGCACCGGGCGGCGCTGGAGGTGCTGATCGAGGCGCGGTTTGCGGCGTGGAGCAGTGATGAGGTGCTGGCGCGGCTGGAGGCGGCGGCGATTGCCAATGCGCGGCTGAATGATGTGGCGGCGTTTTTGCAGCACCCGCAGCTGCATGAGCGCGGGCGGATCCGCAGCGTGGGGAGCGAGGGCGGCGCGCAGGAGGTGTTTTTGCCGGCGGTGACGATTCCAGGGGTGGAGCCGGTGATGGGGGATGTGCCGGCTTTGGGGGCGCAGACGACGGCGATATTGGCGGAGCTCGGGCTCGCCGGGGAGGCGGCGTGAGCCCGCGCGTGACGCGCTGCTATCTGGCGGTGCCGGCGCACCGGCGGCGGATGGTGGAGGGGGCGGCGCAATCCGCCGCGGATGCGGTGTTTTTGGATTTGGAGGACGCGGTGCCGCCGGCGGCGAAGGATGAAGCGCTGGCGGGGGCGCTTGCGGCGCTGGATGAGCTGGATTGGGGGCGCAAGCTCGTCGCGGTGCGGATCAATAATGTCACCGGTGAGCTGGCGGCGCGGGAGGTGGCGGCGCTGGCGGGGCCCAAGCGGCTGGATAGTTTGATTGTGCCGAAGACGGAGAATGCCGCGCAACTGGCGCTGGTGGCGGGTTGGTTGGCTGACGGGGACCCTGAGGGGCGGATTGGGATTGAGGCGCTGATTGAGACCGCTGCCGGGGTAGTGCGGGCGGATGAGATTGCGGCTTCCGGCGGGCGGCTGACGGCGTTGCAATTTGGGGTGGGGGATTTTGCCGCCTCGATCGGCGCGCGGAGTGCGGAGATTGGGGAGTCGCCGGCGGGTTATGCGCTGCTCAGCCGGGAGGCGGAGGGCCAGTATGCGCGCAGCGCGCTGGATTTATGGACCTACCCGATGATGCGGCTGCTGGTGGCCGGGCGGGCGCATGGGTTGCGGGTGATCGATGGGCCCTGCGGGGCGTTTAAGGATTTGACGCTGACGGCCGCCTGGGCGGCGAAGGCGGCGGCGATGGGGTTTGACGGCAAGCAGGCGATCCATCCCGGGCAGATCGGGCCGATCCAGGCGGCGTTCATGCCGGGCGCCGCGGAGGTGGATTTTGCGCGCCGTGTGGTGGCTGCGATGCGCGCGGCGGAGGGCAGCGGGCGCGGTGCCGTCTCTGTAGATGGCAAGATGATCGATTATGCCAATCTACGGATGGCGGAGCGGATCTTGGGACTTGCTGAGGTTGAGGGATAAAAGAAGTAAGTGAAGCGGTCGCTTTGTCTCGCAGAAAAGCGACGCCAAAAGACTTGTATGACGCTGGGGCGGAGGTGGTGGAGCGGCTGAAGCCCAGAGGGACCAAAGTTTTTTGCGCCGCTTTTTTTTAAAAAAGCGGCCGCTTGCTTCGATGTTTAAGGCTTGGTTGGCGTTATTGACGTAGAGTCCACAAAGTTTAAACTAGTGGCGACTATTTAGCACGAAAAAAATGCTGAAAGCCTTTATGTTTTAGGGGAGTAACCGCACGTGGCGTCCATATCACGCAAAAATTTTCTGACCGGTGCTGCGGCGCTGGGAACCGCGGCTCTGGTGAGCCGGCCGGCGCGGGCCGGGCAGCGTTATGTCATCAAGTTCGGGATCGATCTGGCGGCGGACCATCCGAGCACGCTGCATGCGATGGCGGCGGCCAAGACGATCAAGGCCGCGACCGGCGGCGATGTGATTGTCGAGGTGTTTCCCAGCAGCCAGCTTGGCAATGACACGCATATGCTCTCCGAGATCCGCTCCGGCGCGATCCAGATGATGGCGATTGGCGATAATATTCTGGCCACCCTGGTGCCGGCGGCGGCGATCGATAATATCGGCTTCGCGTTCAAGGACAGCCAGACCGCATGGTCGGCTTTGGATGGTTCGGTGGGGGCGCTGGTGCGCGCCGATATCGAGGCGGCCGGGCTGCACCCGATGAGCCGGATCTGGGATGAGGGGTTCCGGCAGACCACCTCCAAGGACAAGCCGATTAACAGCCCGGCGGATTTGGCGGGTTTCAAGATCCGTGTTCCGCCCAGCCCGATTTCGCTTTCGCTGTTCCGGGATCTGGGCGCGGCGCCGACGGTGATTAACATTGCCGAGCTTTATACCGCGCTGCAGACCGGGGTGGTGGATGGGCAGGAGAATCCGCTGTCCAACATTCAGACGCAGAAATTCTACGAGGTGCAGAAATATTGCGCGCTCACCAACCATATGTGGGTGGGCTACTGGCTGGTGATGAACAGCGATTACTGGAAGAGCATTCCGGCGGATTATCAGAAGATCATCGGCGATGCGTTTGATACCCAGGCGCTGCTGCAGCGCAAGGATAGCCTGGCGCTGAACAATTCGCTGCAGGCGAAGCTGGCGGGCGAGGGGATGGTGTTCAACACGCCCGATTTGGCGCCGTTCCGTGCGAAGCTGGTGTCGTCTGGCTTCTATAGTGACTGGAAGGCGAAATTTGGGCCGGCGTTCTGGTCGGCGCTCGAGCAATATACCGGTCCTCTTGGCTGATCCTGTGATTGCCGGCGCGCAAGCGCCGGTGGCGCCGGAGCGTTCTACAATGATCCGGGTGCGCGATGGCGCATCCGGTTTTTTGCGCGGGCTGGATCGCTGGAACGGGTTTGCGGCCGAGGTGCTGGCGGCAATTCTGGTGGTTGTTGAAATCGGCATTCTGCTGGCGGGGGTGGTGTACCGGTATGTGCTGGATAATCCGCTGGATTGGTCCGATGAGCTGGCGGAGATTTTGTTTCTGTGGCTGGTGAGCCTGGGCGCGGTGATTGCGCTGCGGCGCGCCGAGCATATGCGGATGACGTATATCACCGGGCGGCTTGGCCCGAGATTGCAGAGTTTTTTGAAGCGGTTTGCGGCGCTGGCGGTGCTGATTTTTGTGGGCATCATCGTGGGGCCCGGCATGGGGTATATGGCGCAGCAGCAGGCGATTACGACGCCGGCTTTGCAGATCCCGGGAAGCTGGGAGATTGCGGGCGAGCTGGTGGCGTTTGTGATGCTGCTGATCAGCGCGGTGCAGCAGTTTTTTGATGGCGCCCGGCCGCTTGAGCTGCTGCTGGCCTTGGCGCTGGCGGGCGCCGTGTTTGGCGGGTTTTATCTGCTGGAGCCGGTATTTCAGGATATCGGCAATGCGGATTTGGTGGTGTTTTTCGTCGGCATGGTCGCGGTGTGCATTTTTGCCGGCGTGCCGATCGCGTTCAGCTTCGGGATTTCGACCGCGGGGTATTTGTATTTTACCGCGCCCAGCACCTCGCCGATTCCGCTCAACGTGATCATCAGCCAGATGGACCAGGGGATGTCCGCGATCGAATTGCTGGCGGTGCCGATGTTTGTGGTGCTGGGGCTGCTGCTGGAGATGACCGGGATTGCGCGCGCGCTGGTGAATGTGCTGAACGCGCTGGTGGGGCACCGCAAGGGCGGGCTGTCCTACTCGCTGATCGGGGCGATGTATCTGATTTCGGGGATTTCCGGCTCCAAGGCGGCGGACCAGGCGGCGATTGCGCCGGTGCTGCTGCCGGAGATGAAGCGGCGCGGGGTTCATCCGGGAGATCTGGTGGCGCAGCTGGCGGCTTCGGCCGCGATGTCCGAGACGATACCGCCGAGCCTGGTGCTGATCATTGTGGGGGCGGTGACAGGGGTTTCGACCGCGGCGCTGTTTACCGGCGGGCTGATGCCGGCCGGTGTGGCGGCGCTGGCGTTGATTTTGCTGATCTGGTTCAAGTCCCGCAAGGATGTGCCGGTGGGCGAGAAGGTGCCGGGGCGGGAGACGCTGCGGCTGGTGGTGGTGGCGCTGCCGGCGCTGGTGCTGCCGTTTTTGATCCGCTACGCGGTGCTGGCGGGGATTACGACGGCAACCGAGGTGGCGACGATTGGCGTGGTGTATACCGTGCTAGTGGGGCTGTTTGTGTACCGGCAGTTTGACTGGCGGCGGATTTTCCCGATTTTGACGGAGACCGCATCGCTCTCCGGCGCGATTTTGCTGATCATCGGCACCGCCTCCACCATGGCCTGGGCGTTGACGCAGGCGGGGTTTGCGCAGTCTCTCACCGATATCATGACCAGCCTGCCGGGCGGGAATGCGGGGTTCCTCGCGGTATCGGTGATCTTGTTCATTATTTTGGGGAGCGTGCTGGAGGGGCTGCCGGCGATGGTGCTGTTCGGGCCGCTGCTGTTCCCGATCGCGCAGCAGCTGAACATCGACCAGGTGCAATATGCGATTGTGGCGATCCTCTCGATGGGGATCGGGCTGTTCTCGCCGCCGTTCGGGGTGGGGTTCTACCAGAGCTGCCTGATCGCGCGGACGAGCTCTGACCAGGCGATTACCAAAATCTGGCCCTATATGGGGGCGCTGCTGGTGGCGCTGGTGCTGGTGGCGGCGGTGCCGTGGCTCTCGACCGGGTTTTTGCACCAGGGTGAGTGAGAAAGCGCTGCTTTTTTAACCTTCTTGGGCGGACCGATTCAGACTACGTGGCTGCGCCACTCCGTCATCGGCGCGCGAGACGCAAAAAACTCTTGATGTCTCCGGGGCGGAGCTGGTGGGGCGGCTAAAGCCCCAGGATAAAAGTTTTTTGTGCGCTTTTTTTCAAAAAAGCGCCGCTTTTTAAGTTTCACTAAATTAGAAATAAAGAATTAATAGCTTTACTTATTTTAAATTGCCCTGTCTGATTGGGCTACCGGGGCGTTGATCCCGGCAAATAAAGGCACGAGCCGGTAAGGGTGGTGCGCCTGAGAGAGGATACGGCAATGAATGAGCGGCTAACGCTTGCAGCCTATTTGACTTTCGAGAGTGACCGGCGGCCGGAGATGGCGCCGGTTTGTGAGACGGTTAGGGCGATTGCCGAGGCCGGTATGAAGCTTGCGGCGATTTTGGCGCAGGGCAAGCTGGCGGGGGCGCTCTCCGCCATGGTGGGCGAGTCCCGGGATGGCGACGGGCAGAAGGCGCTGGACGTGCTGGCGCATGACATGGTGCGCGATGCGCTGGTGAGCAGCCCGGTGGCGGTGTTTGCCTCGGAAGAGGCGGATGAGCCGGAGATATTGGATTTGCACGCCAAGCTGGGCGTGGCGGCGGACCCGCTGGATGGGTCCTCCAACATCGACACGCTGGCGCCGGTGGGGACGATTTTTTCGATATTGCATGCGGCGCCGGTGGTGGCGGAGACGTTTTTGCAGACCGGGCGGCAGCAGCTTGCGGCGGGGTTTTTGATTTATGGGCCGCAGACCGCTTTGGTGCTGACGCTAGGGGAGGGGAGTTATATTTTCACCCTCGACCCGCAGGCGCGGGTGTTTGTGGCGACCGGGGTGCGGGTGAGCGTGCCGGCGGTGACGCGGGAATATGCGATCAATGGCTCGAATTTCCGGCATTGGGAGCCGGCGGTGCGCCATTACGTGACGGATTTGATGCTGGGGGCCGGCGGGCCGCGGGGGAAGGATTATAATACGCGGTGGCTCGCCTCGATGGTGGCGGATGCGTACCGGATTTTGATCCGCGGCGGGGTGTATTTGTACCCGGCGGATGAGCGGCGGGATTACCGGCAGGGGCGGTTACGGCTGGTGTATGAGGCGAACCCGGTCGCGATGCTGATGGAGCAGGCAGGTGCGGCGGCCACCAATGGGGTGACGCCGATATTGGATTTGGTGCCGCATGAGATCCATCAGCGCTGCCCGCTGGTGTTTGGCTCGGTGGAGGAGGTGCGGCAGGTGGCGCGCGCCTATGAGGCGCCGGTGGCGGCGGAATCGCCGTTGTTCAGGAAGCGCTCGCTGTTCCGCAAGACGATTTCGGCGGTTGAGACGCTGGCATGAGCGTGCTGCATCCGATTATTTCGGTCACCGGCTCATCCGGTGCCGGGACCACCTCGGTCCGTAATATTTTTGAACAGATTTTCAGGCGGGAGAAGATTTCGGCGGCGTATCTGGAGGGGGATTCGTTTCATCGCTATGACCGCGCGGAGATGAAGGCGAAGATGGCGGAGGCTTCCGCTGCGGGGAATAACCATTTCAGCCATTTCAGCCCGGAGACCAATCTGCTGAGCGAGCTGGAGGGGGTGTTTGCGAGCTATGCGGCATGCGGGGGCGGGCGGTGCCGGCATTATATTCATGATGAGCATGAGGCGGAGCTGTATGGCGCCAAGCCTGGGACGTTCACACCCTGGGAGGCATTGCCGGAGGCGACGGATTTGCTGCTTTATGAGGGGCTGCATGGCGCGGTGAAGCACGAGGAGATCGATACCGGGCGGCACGCGGATATCAAGATCGGCGTGGTGCCGGTGATCAACCTTGAATGGATTCAAAAAATCCATCGCGACAAGGCGGCGCGGCGCTATACCACCGAGGACGTGACCGATACGATTTTGCGGCGGATGCCCGATTACGTGCATTATATCTGCCCGCAATTCACCGAGACGGATATTAATTTCCAGCGCGTGCCGACGGTTGATACCTCCAACCCGTTCATCGCGCGCTGGATTCCGACGGCCGATGAATCGATCGTGGTGATAAGGTTCCGGGACCCGCACGGGATTGATTTTCCGTATCTGCTGGCGATGCTGCATGGCAGTTTCATGTCGCGCGCGAATTCGATCGCGGTGCCGGGGAATAAGTTTGACCTGGCGATGCAGTTGATTTTGACGCCGGTGATTTTGCAACTGATCGAGCGCAAGCGGCGGGCGATGGATTGATGGTTTGCATTTTTATACCGGGAGAATTTTGATGGCGCGGATCACGTTGAGACAGTTGCTCGACCATGCCGGGGAGCGGCATTACGGCGTGCCGGCGTTTAATGTGAATAACATGGAGCAGGTGCTGGCGATTATGGCGGCGGCGCAGGCCACCGACTCACCGGTGATTTTGCAGGCCTCGCGCGGCGCGCGCTCTTACGCCGGGGATATCATGCTGGGCAAGATGATCGAGGCGGTTGAGGCGATGTATCCGGCGATCCCGATCTGTCTGCATCAGGACCATGGCAATGACGAGGGGACGTGCCTTTCGGCAATTCAGAATGGCTATACCAGCGTGATGATGGATGGCTCGCTGAAGGCGGATGCGAAGACGCCGGCGAGCTATGAGTATAATGTGGCGATCACCGCGAAGGTGACGGACCTTGCGCACCGCGTGGGTGTGTCGGTTGAGGGTGAGCTCGGCGTGCTGGGCAGCCTGGAGACCGGCATGGGGGATGCCGAGGACGGGCATGGGGCGGAGGGTAAGCTCAGCCATGACCAATTGCTGACGGACCCTGACCAGGCGGTGGATTTCGTGCGTGCGACCAAGGTGGACGCGCTGGCGGTGGCGATGGGGACGTCGCACGGGGCGTATAAATTCTCGCGCAAGCCCGATGGGGCGATTTTGGCGCTGCATGTGGTGCGGGCGATCCATGAGCGCATGCCGAATTTGCATTTGGTGATGCATGGATCGTCATCCGTGCCGCAGGAGTTGCAGGAGGAATTCAACCGCTATGGCGGGGAAATGCCGCAGACCTGGGGGGTGCCGCTGGAGGAGATTCTGGTTGGCATCAAGCATGGCGTGCGCAAGGTGAATATCGATACCGATTGCCGGCTGGCGATGGCGGTGGCGATTCGTAAGATTGCGACCGAGAAGCCCGGCGAGTTTGACCCGCGGCAGTTTTTGAAGCCGGCGATGGCCGGGCTGCAGGCGCTGTGCAAGGCCAGGTTTGAGGCGTTCGGTACGGCGGGCCAAGCCGCGCGGATCACGCCGGTCACGCTGCCGGCGATGGCCAAGAGCTATGCCGTTGGCGCGCTGGATACGGTTTTTTCGTCTGTCGCTCACGCCGCTTGAAAGGGAAGATGCCTATGGACACGCCCGTGATAAAGCCACCCGCCGACGGCAATAACCGCTACCGCGCCGGGGTGATGGAATACCGCAAGATGGGGTATTGGGAGCCCGATTATGAGCCGAAGATCACCGATGTGATCGCGGTGTTCCGGGTGACGCCGCAGGACGGGGTGGACCCGGTTGAGGCGGCGGCCGCGGTGGCGGGCGAATCCTCGACCGCGACCTGGACGGTGGTGTGGACCGACCGGCTGACGGCGTGCGAGAAATACCGCGCCAAATGCTACCGGGTTGACCCGGTGCCGAATTCGCCGGGCGCGTATTTTGCCTATATCGCGTATGATCTGGATTTATTCGAACCGGGATCGATCGCCAATCTTTCAGCCTCGATCATCGGCAATGTGTTCGGGTTCAAGCCGCTGAAGGCGCTGCGGCTGGAAGATATGCGGATGCCGGTGGCCTATGTGAAGACGTTCGATGGGCCGTCCACCGGGATTGTGGTGGAGCGCGAGCGGCTGGATAAGTTTGGGCGGCCGCTGCTGGGGGCGACGGTGAAGCCGAAGCTCGGCCTCTCGGGCCGGAATTACGGGCGGGTGGTGTATGAGGCGCTGAAAGGCGGTCTGGATTTCACCAAGGATGACGAGAACATCAACTCGCAGCCCTTCATGCATTGGCGCGACCGTTATTTGTACTGCATGGAGGCGGTGAACAAGGCGCAGGCGATGACCGGGGAGGTGAAGGGCACCTATCTCAACGTTACCGCGGCGACCATGGAGGATATGTATGAGCGGGCGGCGTTTGCGAAATCGCTCGGCTCGGTGATCGTGATGATCGATTTGATCATTGGCTATACGGCGATCCAGTCAATGTCCAAATGGTGCCGGCGCAACGACATGATTTTGCACCTGCACAGGGCCGGGCACGGGACCTATACGCGGCAGAAGACGCATGGCGTGAGCTTCCGGGTGATTGCGAAATGGATGCGGCTTGCGGGTGTGGACCATATCCATGCGGGCACCGTGGTCGGCAAGCTGGAAGGTGACCCGAAAACCACCGCCGGGTTCTATGATATTTTGCGGGAGGATAAGAACCCCGTGAAGCTGGAGCACGGGATTTTCTTCGAGCAGGATTGGGCGAGCACGCGCAAGGTGATGCCGGTGGCGTCCGGCGGGATTCACTTAGGCCAGATGCATGAATTGCTGCATCTGCTCAAAGACGATGTGGTGCTGCAATTCGGCGGCGGGACAATCGGGCACCCGCTGGGGATTGCGGCCGGGGCGACCGCGAACCGGGTGGCGCTGGAGGCGATGGTGCTGGCGCGCAATGAGGGGCGCAATATTATGGAGGAGGGACCGGATATTTTGAATGACGCGGCGCGCAGCTGCTTGCCGCTGCGCCAGGCGCTGGATACCTGGGGGGATGTGACGTTCAATTATGCCTCGACCGATACGCCGGATTTTGTGCCGCTCGCGACGGCGGCGTTTTAGAAAGTAAGCGGTTCTTTTTTTGAAAAAAAGAACCAAAAAAACTTTTATTTATGCTGGGCTACGGGGGTTCCACCGGCAACGCCCCAAGGGAATCAAAAGTTTTTTGCTTCTTTTTTTCAAAAAAGAAGCGCTTGCCTTTCACTTGCCTTCAAGGAGTTCTCTCGATGCGCGTGACCCAAGGCTGTTTTTCGTTTCTGCCCGATTTGACCGATGCGCAGATATCCAAGCAGGTCCAGTATTGCCTGGACCATGGCTGGGCGGTGAGTTTTGAGTACACCGACGACCCGCACCCGCGGAATACGTATTGGGATATGTGGGGGCATCCGATGTTTGACATCAAGGATGCCAAGGCAATCATGGGCGAGCTGGCCGCGTGCCGGCGGATGCATGAGGATGTGTATATCCGGCTCTGCGCGTTTGATTCGACGCATGGCTGGGAGTCGCTCCGGTTATCGTTCATTGTGCAGCGGCCGGCGCGTGAGCCTGGGTTCATGCTGACGCGCGGGGAGGGTGAGGGGCGGAATATTCGTTATGAAACCCGTGCTTATGTAGTGGAAAAGCCCAGCGGAGAGCGCTACGGTGGTTGACGGGAGGCCAAGATGGCGCTGGTGCTGGAAGAACAGCCGGAGGCGATGATCGATCTGCGCGCGGAGTTTTCGGCCGCGGGGATTGAGGCGTTTTTGCACGGGCTGGATGAGGAGCTGGTGGGGCTGCGGCCGGTGAAGGCGCGGATCCGGGAGATTGCGTCATTGCTGCTGGTTGAGCGGGTGCGGCAGAAGCTCGGCGTTTCGACCGAGACGCCGACTTTGCATATGTCGTTCACCGGCAACCCGGGGACGGGCAAGACCACGGTGGCGCTGCGGATGGCGGGGATTTTGAAGGCGCTCGGGTTTGTGCGGCAGGGGCAGTTGATCTCGGTCACCCGGGATGATCTGGTGGGGCAATATATTGGGCATACCGCGCCGAAGACCAAGGAGATTTTGAAAAAGGCGATCGGCGGGGTGCTGTTCATCGACGAGGCTTATTACTTGTACAGGCCGGATAATGAGCGCGATTATGGACAGGAGGCGATTGAGATCCTGTTGCAGGTGATGGAGAACCAGCGCGAGGATCTGGTGGTGATTCTGGCCGGGTATGCCGACCGGATGGAGAAATTCTTCACGATGAATCCGGGGTTCCGGTCGCGGATTGCGCATCATATCGAGTTTCCGGATTACGAGGATGGCGAGCTGCTGACGATCAGCGAGGCGATGCTGGCGCGGCAGAATTATAAATTCAGCGCGGCGGCGAAGGCGGCGATGCGCGATTACATCGACCGGCGGCGGGCGCAGCCGTATTTTTCCAATGCGCGATCGATCCGCAATGCGCTGGACCGGGCAAGGCTGCGCCAGGCGGGGCGGCTGATTGCGCATGACGGGCCGATCCGGCCTGAGATGCTGATGACGATTGAGGCGGAGGATATATTAGCGAGCCGGGTGTTCCGCGGTGTGCCGGACAGCGCGGGGCCGGTGTGAACGAAGGGGCGGCGTTTTTGGTGTTTTGCGGCGGCATTGTGCTGCTGCTGGCGGTGATGCTGGGGCTGCCGCAATGGCTGGCGCCGCGGCGCCGGCGGCCGGCGGATAACAACCCGTTCGAGTCCGGGATTTTGCCGGCGCATGGCACGGATATCAGGTTTCCGAGCCAGTTTTATCTGATCGCGATGTTTTTCGTGATTTTTGATTTGGAAGTGGTGTTCGTGTTCGCCTGGGCGGTGGCGGTGCGGCAGGCCGGCTGGACGGGCTATGCGGGCATGCTGGGGTTTTTGGGATTGTTGCTGCTGGCGCTGGCGTATTTGTGGCGCGCGGGGGGGCTGGAGTGGCGGCCGCGGGCGGGGAAAATGACGCGGTGAGCGGGCCGGATTCGCAGAAATTTTTGATGGGGCGGTTGGAGGAAATGGTCTCCTGGGGGCGGAAAAACTCGCTCTGGCCGTTCAATTTCGGATTGTCCTGCTGCTATGTGGAGATGGCGACCTCGTTCACCTCCAAATTCGATATTGCGCGCTACGGGGCGGAGGTGTTGCGGGCGACGCCGCGGCAGGCGGATGTGATGGTGATCGCCGGCACGGTGTTTTTGAAAATGGCGCCGGTGGTGAAGCTGCTCTACGAGCAGATGCTGGAGCCGCGCTGGGTGATCTCCATGGGATCCTGCGCGAATTCGGGTGGGATGTATGACGCCTATAGCGTGGTGCAGGGGGTGGATACGATCCTGCCGGTGGATGTGTATGTGCCGGGCTGCCCGCCGCGGCCGGAGGCTTTGTTCGAGGGGCTGCTGCTGCTGCAAAACGCGATCGGCACGACGCGCCGGCCGCTGCAATGGATGGTGGGGGATAACGGGCCAATGCCGTATGAAAAGCCGAGCCAGCGGGATGCGAAGCAGGCGGCGCGGGCGGCGATGAAGACGCTATGAAGGTAGAAAGGAAGCGCTTCTTTTTTTGTAAAAAAAGAAGCAAAAAAACTTTTGAGTCCGCTGGGGCTTTGCTCGTTGGACCGCGTCAGCCCAGTGTTAAAAAAGTCTTTTGCGGAGCTTTTCTTCAGAAAAGCGACCGCTTACTAACGCCCCGTACCGTTCATGCCTGACGATATGCGCCACTACGCGGGTGCGGTGCAGCACACGATTGACGGCATCGAGACCATTTGGGTGGCGCCGCGCGAGCTATTGGCGCGGGTGCAGGCGCTCAAGACCGATTACGCGATGTTGCTGGATATTAGCGCGGTGGATGAGAGCCGGCGGGTAGAGCGGCCGCATGCGGCGGCGTGGGATGTGACGCTGGTGTATCATTTGCTGCGGCCGGCGGATGCGGCGGAGATCAGGCTGAAGGTGCCGCTGGGGTTTGAGGCGCTCGAGGTGCCGAGCCTTTGCGCGGTTTGGCCGAACGCGAATTGGTATGAGCGGGAGGTGTGGGACATGTTCGGGGTGCGGTTTACCGGGCACCCTGATTTGCGGCGGATCTTGATGCCGGAGAGCTGGGTGGGGCATCCGCTGCGCAAGGATGAGGTGGGGCGTGCGACCGAGCGGCCAGCCTTTGTGATGACGCCGGAGGTGATGCGGGCCGAGCTTGAGGCGATGCGGAACCTGCCGGCGGAGGCTGGGTTTACCGGCGAGGATGCCGACCCGGAGACGATGATTTTGAATCTGGGGCCGAACCATCCGAGCCTGCACGGGGTGCTGCGGCTGGTGGTGAAGCTGCGGGGGGAGGAGATCCTCGATGTGCTGCCGGAGATCGGGTTTCATCATCGCGGGGCGGAGAAGATTGCGGAGCGGCAATCCTGGCATGGGTTTATTCCGTATACCGACCGGATCGATTACGTCGCCGGAGTGATGAATAATTTTCCCTATGTGCTGGCGGTGGAAAGGCTGGCGGGGATTGAGGTGCCGGCGCGGGCGCAAGTGATCAGGATCATGCTGGCGGAGCTGTTCAGGATCATCAGCCATTTGGTGTTTTTTGGGACGATGGTTCAGGATATCGGCCAGCTCTCGCCGGTGTTTTATGCGTTTACCGACCGTGAGCGGGCGCTGGAGATTATCGAGGCGATTTGCGGGTTCCGGATGCATCCGGCCTGGTTCCGGATTGGCGGCGTGGCGGCGGATTTGCCGGCGGGCTGGGAGGGGCTGATCCGGGATTTTTTGGCGTATATGCCAAAGCGCCTGGATGAATATCAGACGATGGTGATGAAGAACCGGATTTTTAAGGCCCGGACCATCGGGGTGGGGGCGTATGACGCGGCGGAGGCTGTCGCATGGGGGATTACCGGGCCGGGGTTGCGGGCCTGCGGCCGGGCGCTCGATTACCGGAAGGTGAAGCCCTATGGCGGGTATGAGGATTTTGATTTTGAGGTGCCGGTGGCGGCGCGCAGCGATTGTTACACCCGCGTGCAGATCAGGCTGGATGAGATACGGGAATCGCTGAAGATTATTGCGCAATGCGCGGCGAACATGCCGGCGGGGGCGGTGAAGGCGGCGCATCCTTTGGCGATGCCGCCGCCGCGCGATCAGATGTTGCGGGATATTGACACGCTGATCCCGCATTTTTTGGGTGTGAGCTGGGGGGCGGTGATTCCAGCCGGCGAGGCTTGCGTGACGATTGAGGCGGCGAAGGGGTTGAACAGCTATTATCTGATCAGCGATGGCGGGACCGGGGCTTACCGCGCGCGGATCCGCACGCCGTCCTTCGCGCATTTGCAGACGATACCTTGGCTGGCGCGGGGGACGTATCTGGCGGATTTGATTGCGATTGTTGGCAGCATTGATTTTGTGATGGCCGATGTTGACCGGTGAAGGCGCGCTGAGCGCGCAGGAGCGGGCGCATATCGTTGCGCTGATGGCGCATTACCCGCAGGCGCGGGCGGCGTGCATTGACGCGTTGAATTACGTGCAGGCGCAGCGTGGATATGTGGCCGATGAGGTGCTGGCGGAGACCGCCGCGCTGCTCGGGATGAGTGCGGCGGCGCTGGATGAGGTGGCGACGTTTTATAACCTGATCTTCCGGCGGAAAGTGGGCCGGCATGTGATGATGCTGTGCAACAGCGTGACGTGCTGGATGCTGGGGAGTGATGGGCTGTGCGCGCGGGTTAAAGAGGTGTGCGGTATTGGGCTGGGGGAGACCAGCGCGGACGGGGCGCTGACGCTGCTGCCGATTGTGTGCCTGGGGGCGTGCGACAGGGCGCCGGCTTTGCTGCTGGATGGGGAGCTGCATGGCGGGGTGGATGCGCCGCGCTTGGCGGGTTTGCTGGGCGGGCTGACGGCGGAGGGTGGCTAGGTGGAACGGCCGTTGACGCGCAACATTGTGGCCGGGCGGCCGCCGTTGGATTTGGGCGGCTATGAGCGGGCGGGGGGCTACAAGGCGGTGCGCGGCGTGGTCGGGCGCGTGGCGCCGGCGCGGGTGACCGAGGAGGTCGGCCAGGCGGGGTTGACCGGGTGCGGGGGCGGCGGGTTTCCGACCGCGCGGAAATGGCAGGCGATGCCGACGCGCGCCGAGCGGCCGGGGCCGCGCTATTTTATTGTGAATGCGGATGAGATGGAGCCGGGGACATTCAAGGACCGGCTGCTGATGGAGGGCGATCCGCACCAGCTGATCGAGGGGATTATTTTATCTGCCTACGCGGTGGATGCCGACCACGCGTATATTTTTGTGCGGGGCGAGTACCGTGTGGCGATCTCGCGGCTGAGCCAGGCGGTGGCGGAGGCGAGGGAAGCCAGGCTGCTGGGGCCGAACATTCTGGGCAGCGGGTTCGGCCTGGAGATCGATGTGCATGCAGGGGCGGGGCGGTATATTTGCGGCGAGGAGACGGCGCTGCTGAACGCGCTGGAGGGGCGGCGCGCGATTCCGCGGGCGAAGCCGCCGCTGCCGCAGGTGAGCGGGTTGTTCGGCTGCCCGACGATCGTGAATAATGTCGAGACCATCTGCAATGTGCCGCATATCATGGCGTATGGCGCGGCTTGGTACCGGGCGCTTGGGGTTGAGGGCGCGCCGGGGACGCGGGTTTATGGCGTGAGCGGGCGGGTGAAGCGGCCGGGCTCGTATGAGTTGCCGCATGGGACCAGGCTCTCGGAATTGATTGAGGATCATGCCGGGGGGATGCAGGAGGGGTTTGGGCTGGTGGCGGTGCTGCCGGGCGGGGCCTCTACCGGGTTTATCGCGGCGGGTGATCTCGACGTGCCGATGAGTGCGGCCGGGCTGGCGAGGCTGGGGCAAAGGCTGGGGACGGGCAATGTGATCGTGCTGGATGACGCGACCTGCCCGATTGGGTTCATGGTCAATCTACAAAAATTTTTCGCGCAGGAATCCTGTGGCTGGTGTGCGCCGTGCCGGGATGGGCTGCCCTGGGTGGTGGATATGCTGCAGCGCTTTGCGCGCGGCGAGGGGCGGGCGGCGGATTTGGCGGTGCTGGAAGAGATGGTCGACAATCTCGGGCCGGGGCGGACGTTTTGCGGGCTGGCGCCGGGGGCGGCGGCCTCGCTGCAGAGCGGGTTGAAATTGTTCGGCGGTCAGTTCCGGGCGCGGCTGGCCTTGGGGGCAGCGGCGTGAGCAAGGCTGGCGTGACCGTGTGGGTGGATCATGTGGCGATTCAGGCCGACGGGGCTGAGAGTTTGCTGCAGGCTTGTTTGAAGCACGGCCAGGATTTGCCGTATTTCTGCTGGCATCCGGCGATGGGCTCGGTGGGGGCGTGCCGGCAATGCGCCGTGACGGTTTATGACAACGCCGAGGATCAGACCGGGCGGGTGGTGATGGCCTGCATGACGGCGCCGGTGCAAGGCATGCGGCTCTCGATTGCCGATCCCGCGGCGGCGGCGTTCCGGGAGGCGGTGATTGAGACGGTGCTGACCAACCACCCGCATGATTGCCCGGTGTGCGAGGTGGGCGGGGATTGCCATTTGCAGGATATGACGGTGCTGACCGGGCATTTCCGGCGCCGGACCGCGATGCAAAAGCGCACACATCTGAACCAGGAGCTTGGGGCTTACATCAAGCACGAGATGAATCGCTGCATCGGCTGTTATCGCTGCGTGCGGTTCTACCAGGATTACGCGGGCGGTGATGATTTTGGCGTGTTTGGCGCGAACCGGAATGTGTATTTCGGGCGCGCCGAGGATGGGGCGCTGGAGAGCGAATTCGCGGGGAATCTGGTGGAGGTGTGCCCGACGGGGGTGTTTGTGGACAAGCCGTTCTCGGCGGTGGCGCGGCGGAAATGGGATATGCGGGCGACGCCGACAATCTGCCCGCATTGCGCTGTGGGGTGCAATATCACGCTGCAGGAGCGGGGGGGTATTTTCCGGCGTGTGGTGAATCGTCGGAACCCAGCGGTGAACGGCGATTTTTTATGCGACCGCGGGCGGTTTGGCGTGGGGTATTTGGAAAGCAGGGCAAGGCTGCGGCAATCCCGGACGGCGGATGGCGTGGCGTTGAGCCATGCGGCGGCGGTGGAGGCTTTGGCGGCGCGGCTGGCGGGGGGCCAGGTGGTCGGCGTAGGCTCGCCGCGGGCGACGCTGGAGGCGAATTTTGCGCTGCGCCGGCTGGTGGGGGCGGAGTGTTTCCATAGCGGGCTACCGGCGGTGGCGCAGGCGGTTATGGATGAGGCCGTTGCGGTGATGCGGCGGGTGACAATGGCGAGCCTGGCGGATGCGGCGCTGTCGGATGCTGTGCTGGTGCTGGGGGATGATCCGGCGAAGGCGGCGCCGATGCTGGCGCTGGCGCTGCGCCGGGCGGCGCGCGCGGTGCCCGAGGCGTTGCTGGCGGCGCGCGGGATTCCGGCCTGGCACGACCAGGCGGCGCGCAACGCGGCGCAGGGTTGCCGTAACGTTTTGATCATGGCGACGCCCGAGGCGAGTTGGCTGGACGCGGACGCCTCCGCGCTGGTGCGGGACACGCCGGAGGGGCTGGGGCGGCTGGGTTTTGCGGTGGCAGGCGCGCTGGACGCGGCGGCTGGTGGCGGCGTGGCGGATGACCGGGCGGCGGTGATTGCGGCGCAATTGGGTGAGGCGCGCGCGCCGCTGGTGGTGGCGGGCGGCAGCGTAGCTTTGGTGCGGGCGGCGGCGAATATTGTGCTGGCGCTGCGCGCAAGGGGGCGGGCGGCGCGGCTGGTCTTGCTGAGTGAGGCGGCGAACGGGGTGGGCCTGGCGATGCTGGCGCCGCGCAGGCTGGACGCGGCGGCTTTGGCCGGGCGGCATGTGGTGGTGCTGGAGGGCGCGCCGGATGTGGATTTGTCGGGCGCGGCCTCGGTAACCGCGCTGGACCATGTGGAGACGGGGATCGCCGCCGGGCTGCTGGTGGCGGTCGGGAGTTTTGCCGAGGGCGATGGCTGCCTGGTGAATTTTGAGGGCCGGGCGCAGAACATTGTGAAGGCGGTGTTCGGCGCGCGGGACGCGCCGCAGGCCTGGCATGTGCTGCGCGACGCCGGCGTGGCGGCGGGGTTGCTGCCGGCGGGGGCCTGGGAGA
>Ga0116231_10008456_pt1 | contig 18066 bp, 15 predicted proteins | sample S1TSphgellanicum_2_FD_89695 | JGI IMG/M metagenome (GOLD analysis project Ga0116231, IMG submission 89695) | Host-associated microbial communities from peat moss isolated from Minnesota, USA - S1T2_Fd - Sphagnum magellanicum MG | ecosystem: Host-associated > Plants > Peat moss > Unclassified...
ATCGTAAAAAGGAAGAAAGGCCTTCTTTTTTGAAAAAAAGAAGCAAAAAACTTTTGAGTTTTTGGCTGCGCCTTTCGAGACAAAAATCATCAATAAACAAAAGTTTTTTGGTTCTTTTTTTCAAAAAAGAACGTCTTCCTTGCCTTGTTACGTCAACGGCGCGTCCGCAGGTGAAACGCAGTCAAGAAATTATTGTGTTTTCAAAAAATAGGCCAGTGCAACACTGGGAAGGGTCGCGCCAAGGATGCATATGCCAAGCCACCCGTAATGTACAAAAACCGGACTGACCAGTGCCGAGCCCGCGGCGCCGCCAGTAAAGAAAATAGCCATGAACACCCCATTGAGGCGGGAGCGCATGTCCGGCGCAAGGGCATAGATGGCGCGCTGGCTAAAGACGAGATTGGCTTGAACGCCTGCATCCAGCAACACGCCTGCGCCAGCCAAGATGAGCACGGAATGGCCCGAGAGGCCGCTCCAGGCCGCCAAAGCAAAGGCGAGGGCAATCGACAGCAGGGCAATTGCTGTACCAGGCTTGCCGAGTTCGTTGTCAGCCAGGCGGCCGGCGATGGGCGCCGCAACCGCGCCGGCGGCGCCAACCAAGGCGAATACGGCAATTCCGCGCTGGGTAAACCCAAAATTGCCCGTGAGCAACAGCGGAACCGCCGTCCAGAACAAGGAGAAGGCGCCGAAAGCGGCGGCCTGGTAGGCGGCGCGGCGGCGCAACAAGGGTGTGTTGAAAGGCAGTGCGAGGAGGGACCGCAAAAGCCCGGCGTAAGTCTGTGAGGCCGCCGGTTGGTATCGCGGCAGAGTGACGCGAAGAACCGCCACAAGGATTGCCATCGCTGCCGCCGAAGCAAAAAACACGACGCGCCAGCCGAAACTGCCGGCAATGAAACTGGCAACCGGGCGCGACAACAAAATGCCAAGCAGCAAGCCCGCCATCACGTTGCCGACGATACGGCCACGCAGATGGTCGGGGGCCAGGTTCGCGGCCAAAGGTACCAGCATCTGCACAGCGACCGATGTCAGTCCGATCAGCGCAGCGGCCGCCAGAAAGATCGTGCCGTTATGCGCCAGCCCCGCCGCGAGCAAGGCCGGGATGGAGGCGCCGATAGTGATCGTCAGCAGGCGCCGGCTTTCAACCATATCCCCCAGCGGCACCAGCAGCAGCAGGCCGGCAGCGTAGCCAAGCTGGGTAAGGGTTACGATCAGGCTGGCGACATGCCTGCCAAGGCCGACATCCGGACCGATGAGGGCAATAAGCGGCTGGGCATAATAGATGTTGGCGACGATAACTCCGCAGGAGGCTGCCAGCAGAAAGACCATGGCGGAGGAAGGCGCTGAGACCATGCCGGTTGAACCATCGGGTGAGAGTGTAACTTGCATGACGAATGCGATGTCGGCCAGGGTGCGCGGCGTGTTCATCAGGCTCAGCAAATGCCAGCGTGCGAAAGCAGTTCTTTTTTGAAAAAAAGAACCAAAAAACTTTTGTTCTTTTGGTTGCGCTGGGTCGAACGGCACGCTTCAGTCATAAAAGTTTTTTGCTTCTTTTTTTCAAAAAAGAAGTGCTTTCTTACTTATGCTTCCGCGCATAACGCTCAGACGCAATCTGCGCGCCCCCCATCAAATAGGGCCCAAGCTTCCAATATTCGCTCAGCGGCGCCAAATCCCCCGGCGGCGCATCCCAAATATGGTCGCGCCGCATCTGGCCCAGCAGGCCGGAGGCCTTGATCGCCACGGGATCGATCGTTTCCGCCCGCGTCTGGTCCGGGCCCACGAAAATCGCGTCCTGCGGGCAATAGAGTTCGCACATGAAACAGGTTTGGCACTGGTCCAGCCGCGCGATCACCGGCGGCCCGCCCGCCTCACCTGGATCCAGAACATGCGTCGGGCAGGCACTCACACAGGCCTGACAGCCGTTGCACAGGTCCGCGAAAATATGCGCGATCATGCGGCCGCCTCCGCCAGCAGGGCGCCGACCGCCGGGGTTTCGAACCGGCTCCAAACCGTGTCCAGCCCGCCCACCAGCAGGCGGCGCGCGCCGCCGGGCGATAGATCAGGTGCGTCGGCACGGCCGTGCAGCCCGCGTGTTTCAGTCCGCACCAGGGCGGCGCGGGTCGACCAACGGGCGGTGGCCACCAGCGAAGCGGTTTCCCGCGCCGCCACCTGGTCCAGCCCCTCGGCGCCGCGATGGCCGGCGATCTCGGCCCAAACCCCATCCAGCAGCAATTGGCTGGCCTCCAGGCTGGCGCGGCGCTTCCAAAACGCCTTGTCGTAAGACAGCATTTCGTCTTTCACCACGCCGATCGCGGCGCGTTCGTCCACATCGCGCGCCGCCCCCGCGGGGCGCAGGCCGGCGCGGCCCCTGGCGAAGGCCCGTTCGCCCGCGCGCCGCCCCTCGCTGCGGGCCAGGCGGGCCGCCGCCGCCCCGCCGAGCTGGCCCGAGGTGAGGGCCCAGGCCGAGTTGGGCGAGCCGCCCCCGCTGCTGGCGCCCACCACCAGTTCCCGCGTCGCCGCGTCGCCGGCGGCGAACAGGCCATGCACGGTGGTCTGGCAATCGTCATCGACGATCCGCAGCCCGCCCGTGCCGCGCACCGTGCCCTCGCCAAATAGTTTTACCTCGAAGCGATCCTCGAACAGCCGCACCCCGCGGCGTTCGAAAGGCGCGATGGTGGCCGGCTGAATGCGCCGCAGGATAGGCTTCAGCGCCTCGGGCGCTTCGCTGAGATCGGCGAAGACCGGCCCCTCCAGCATAGCCTTTGCCAGCGCCCGGTGATGCGCGCGGTCGGCCATGGGGGGCGGAATATCCAGTTCCGCGCCGGCCGCGTCGAAGAACCGCGCGGCAGGGTAGGGCAGCGTGCGGGTGGAGCACCAGGCCGGCGACAGGGTGTAAATGGTGGAGAATTCCATGCCGGAGAGGTCCGCGCCGGCCTCGGCGCCCATCAGATACCCGTCGCCGGTATTGGTGTGGCTGCCGATCAGGCCGGATCGGAAGGCGCAGCCGCCGGTGGCCAGCACGCAGGCGGCCGCGCGGATGGTCCAGGGCCGCCGTGCCAGCCGCGCGTAGCCGGCGGCACCCGCCACAGCGCCGTCGGCGTGAGTCAGAAGCTCAAGGGCCGGATGGTGATCGAGGATACGCACGCCGAGATCGAGCGCGCAGTGCCGCAGCGCGCGCAGATATTCCGGGCCGCGCACGCCGGGGTAATAGGTGTTGCCCGAACCGTCGCGGCTGAACGGATAGTAGGCGGCCAATTGGGGCAGTGTGCGCCAGGTGGTTTCCAGCACCCGTTCGGCCCAGATGCGTTCCGAAAGGCCATAGGCGGCCTGCTGACGTTTCTCGATTGCCGCCGCGCGCAGGCTGGGGTCGGGCGGCACCCACCAATGGCCAGGCCCGGCGGTGGCGGTGACACCGCTGGTGCCGACGAAGCCTTTATCCACCAGCACCACTTCGGCGCCCGCGCGCGCGGCCCCGATCGCCGCCCAGCATGCGGCCATTCCGCCGCCGATGATCAGCACGTCGGTTTCGAGATCCAGCGGGCTCATCGATCGTGGGGGTTCCTGGGGTCGGCGGTTTGGCCATGATCCCCTAGAGCGGCTGCTGCCCGCCGAACAGCGAGGGTTTCTCATGGCCGAGTTTTACAGCCTTGATTGGCGCCGCATGAAAGCCGTGCGTAAGATGATGCGATGACTGACTTACGACAGCTCGGCCGCAGCGATATCCGCGTTTCGCCCCTATGCCTCGGCACCATGACATGGGGCCAGCAAAACACCGAGGCCGAAGGCCATGCGCAGTTGGATTACGCGCTGGATCACGGCATCAACTTCATTGACACCGCCGAGATGTATGCGATACCGCCGCGCGCCGAAACGCAGGGCGCAACGGAGCGCATTATCGGCGCCTGGCTGGCATCGCGGCGCAACCGCGACAGGATCGTGCTTGCCACCAAGGTTAGCGGCCCGAGTGCCGCCACCTATTTGCGCGCCGATGGCAGTACGCCGCGGCTTGACCGGCGCAACATTCGCGAGGCGCTTGCGGCTTCGCTCGCCCGCTTGCGCACGGATTATGTCGATCTTTACCAGGTGCATTGGCCCGATCGTCCGTTGGCATTGTTTGGCGGCGTGGCGCCGGGCGGGGCCGCGGCAGCAAGCCGCGAGGAAGTGCCGATCGAGGAAACGCTCGCCGCGTTGGGCGAACTCGTCAAAGACGGCACGGTACGGCACATCGGCATTTCGAATGAGACTGCTTGGGGCCTTTCACGCTATCTGCACGTTTCAGAGGTAAAAAATCTTCCGCGCGTGGTTTCTGTGCAGAATGCCTACAATCTTCTCAACCGAACCTATGAGGTTGGGCTTGCCGAATTCGCGCCGCGTGAGCAGGTGGGCCTGCTCGCCTATTCGCCGCTCGGCCAGGGCTATCTCACCGGCAAATACCGTGGTGGCGCCCGGCCGGCGGGTGCCCGCACCACGCTGTTCAATCGCGGCGGACGCTACGAAAAGCCGGGCGCGGCCGAGGCCATCGACAAATACCTGGCCATAGCCAGCGATTTTGGGCTCGACCCGGCGCAATTGGCGCTTGCCTATGTTACCTCGCGCCCGTTTGTGACCTCCAACATCATCGGTGCCACGAGTCTGGAACAATTGCGGACGAATATCGCCTCGCAGGCGATCACCATCACGCCTGAGATCGAGGCGCGCATCGACGAGGTATATCAGGTGCACGGCAGCCCCGCGCCGTAACGGATCTGTCCGCGGGCGCTAGGAATAAAAGTCTTTTTGCTTCTTTTTCTTCAGAAAAAGAAGACTTCCTCTTCGACTTGTCGCCGCAGGGCACGCCCCCCGCACCGCTCGATAGACGAGCCCCCTCTCCCGCACCCGTCCGACGGCTCGCCGCGTTCCGAAACGCGCAACAGCGATCGCCCTGCAGGGGCGCCCTTACGTCTTGCAACAGTAATTGTGTAGTGTATGGTGTATACAATGACTGACGACTATCAGCGGGATATCGCCCGAGCCATCCCGGACGAACTGGCTCGGCGCCTGGGGGAGGATATCATTTTCAATCGCCTGCCCCCGGAAACCCGCCTTACCGAGGAGCAGGTCGCTGCGACCTACGGCGTGAGCCGCTCCCCGGTGCGCGAGGCGGTGCGGCTGCTGGAACGCGATGGCCTGGTGCGGCGGTCCGCACGCCGCGGCTTCTGGGTGGCACCCGTCTCGCTGACCGATTTCGACGAAATCTATATCTGCCGGATCGCGCTGGAAGCCATCGCGGCGGAATCCGCCGCCCGGTCGCCGGACGCACGCGCGGCGGAGGCGCCGTTCGCCGATCTGCTCGGCCGCCTGCGGGCCGCAGAAGCCTGCGGCGACGCACGCGGCTTTTTCGATGCCGATGTCGAAGGGTCGGAACTGATCTACAAATTGGCCGCCAATGTGACCCTGCGGCGCCTGCTCGCGAGCCTGGAAAAACAGGCACTGCGCTACCGCTTCTTCGCCTACGCGCAAAGCCCCGAAGTCATCCGTCTTTCAGTGGAGGGAACCGCCACAATCTACGACGCGATTTGCGCCGGCGATGCCGCGCGCGCGCGCAGCCTGACGGCCGAGCTGATCGACAGTATCTGGCATAAGATGCGGGCGGTCATCGGCCAATCGTTTCAGGCGACCGCCTAAATGCTCTCGCTCGCCGCCAGCTATTCGGTGATCGATTCGCATACCGCCGGCCACCCGACGCGCGTGATCCTCAGCGGCCTGCCGACTTTGCCCGGCCGCAATGTTCGCGAAAAACGTGATCATTTCAGAAAGCATCACGATCGGCTGCGCGCCGCCCTGCTGCACGAGCCGGCCGGCCATGCCGCCATGGTCGGGCTGGTGCCGGCGCAATCCACTACAGCCGATTTCGGCGCCTTCTTCATTTCCAGCTATATCTATCTCGACATGTGCGGTCACGCCGTGATTGGCTACGCCAAAACCCTGGCTGCCACGGGCAATCTCGCGAAGCCATTGGCGCATTTCACGCTCGAGACGCCGGCGGGCATCGTCACCGTTCACCTCGCCTGGTCCGAAGCCGGCGAGCTTGCTTCGGTGCGGCTGCAAAATGTTGCTGCCCATGCCGGGATAGAAGGGCTGGCGGTGGACGTGGAGGGCATCGCGCTCAATGTCGATCTGGCCTATGGCGGCATTTGGTACGCCATTGTCGATGCCGGCGCGATCGGCCTGACGCTCGATCCTGAAAATGTCGGGCCCGCGCTGCGGCTGGGCGCCGCGATCAAAACCGCGGTTACCGATAGGCTGCGCGCCCTGCCCGCCGCACTGGGCGGCGGCGCCACGCCCAGCGTCCTGTTTTACACCGAGATCAGCCGCCTGCGCGCGCGCCATCTTGTTGTGCTGGAGTCCAACAAGTTCGATCGCTCGCCTTGCGGCACGGGAACCTCGGCCAGGGTTGCCCTGCTCGCGCATCAGGGCCGGCTCGGTGAAGACGAAACCTATGTCGCCGAAAACCTGCACGGCATGACGTTCGCCGCACGTATCGCCGGGGGCATTCCCTCCATCGAGGGGATCGCGCATATCACGGCCTACTCGACGATCGTGAAGGAAACTGCGGATCCTTTGGCGGGAGGGTTTCTATGCCGGTAGCGCAGGGACCAGAAAAAGAAAAGGAAGTATGTTCTTTTTTGAAAAAAAGAACCAAAAAACTTTTGATTCCTTTTGGTTGTACAGCGAACAAAATAAAAGTCTTTTGCTTCTTTTCTTCAGAAAAGAAGGCCTTTCTTTCTTCCTTCGGCCCCACGCGCCGAGCGGTGATCGGGGTGGCCCTCGCCCTCCCCTTCGCCGCCCGCGCCGACGATCCCTCCTCCGTGCTCGCCGCGATCCGCGAAAGCGGCGTGCTGCGCGCCCCGGTCATGCTCGGCGAGGAGCCAGGCTACATCAAGGATCACGTCACGGGGGACTGGAGCGGCTACTACGTCACGTTCCTGCGATCCATCGCCGAAGATCTCGGCGTGAAACTTCAGCCCGTCGAAACCAACTGGGGCAATCTCGCGGCCGATTTCCAGGCCCACAAGATCGACGTGGCCATCGGGGTCAATCCAAATCCGCAGCGCGCGCTTGTGGTGGATTACCTTTCGGTGCCGATCTTTTCCGATGCCTGGGCGGTGCTGACGCAGAAGGGCGCCCATGCCGCCACCTGGGCCGAGCTGAACGTGCCGGCCAAGCGCATCGTGGTACAAACAGGCAGCACGATGCAGATCGTAGCCAGGGCCTTGCTCGCGGATGCGCAGGTCACGCCGGTGGCCGATCGCCCGACCGCGCTGCTGGAATTGCAATCCGGCCGTGCGGATGCCGTGCTGCTCTCGATCTTCGATGCGCTGGATGTGCACGCGCATGGTATCGGCGACGTATCGCTGCCGCGGCCGATCCTGCAGAACCCCGCAACCTTGTGTGTGGCGCGGCAGCCGGGGAATGCCGGCTTCATCAATTTCCTGACCACCTGGGTGGAGCAGCAACGTTCGCTTGGCCTCGCGCAAGCGACACTCGCCCAGGCCTGGAAGGCGCGTGGCATCGATCTGTCGATCCTGCCCCCGGATTTCACGTTCTGATGTTCGATCTCAGCGTCATCACCGTCAACGCGCCCCTGCTGTGGCAGGGGCTTCTGGTAACCCTGCTCTACACGGTCACCACGATCGCCACCGGATTGCTGGTGGGATTCACCATAGGCCTGGCACAACTCAGCCGCTACCCGATTATAAAACTCCTCGGCCGCGTCTATGTGGAATTCTTTCGCAATATTCCGCTGCTGGTGATCCTGCTCTGGTCGTATTATGCGCTGCCGATCTTCCTGCATGTGAACATCACCAAGGCCTGGGCGGGGTATCTCTCCCTCAGCCTCTATATCGGTGCGTTCTATGCGGAAATCCTGCGCGCGGGCGTGGAGGGAATCGATCCCGGGCAGGTGGATGCCGCAACCGCGCTCGGCATGTCGGCCAGCCAGCGCATGCGGCGCGTGATTTTGCCGCAGGCGATACGCCGCATGTTGCCGCCCTTGGTTGGCCAGTCGATCATCCAGATGAAGAACACCACGCTGCTTTCCGCCATCACGGTGCCGGACCTGCTCTACCAGGGCAGCTATATCAGCAGCTTCACCTACAAGCCGATGGAAGTCTATACGGCCGTAGCGGGCATCTTCCTGATCATCCTGGTGCCACTCACAGCGCTGGCACGCCGCATGGAGGGCCCGCATGCGAGCGCCCACTGAGCCCCCTATCCTCATCATCGAAAACCTCCATTTGAGCTATGGCAAAAAACCGATCTTACGCGGCGTCGGTCTGACCGTTGGCCACGGCGAGGTGGTGGTTCTGCTCGGCGCCAGCGGCAGCGGAAAAACCTCGCTTCTGCGCAGCATCAACCTGCTCACCCAGCCGCAAAGCGGCCGCATCGTGATCGGCGGCGAGCCGATTTTTGACCGCGCGGAGAATGGCACCGACAGGTTGCGCATCCCCCCGAAGCACATCGAGCGCATCCGCGCCCGCACCGGCATGGTATTTCAGCACTTCAACCTGTTCCCGCATATGAGCGTGCTGCGCAACGTAACCGAAGCGCCGATTCTCGTCGGCGGCGTGAAACGCGATACGGCGGAACAGGAAGCGCAGCACCTGCTGCGGCAGCTTGGCCTTGAAACGCATGCGGAAAAACGCCCCGCCCAGCTTTCCGGCGGCCAGCAGCAGCGTGTGGCGATTGCACGCGCGCTCGCCATGAATCCCGCGATGATGCTGTTCGATGAACCGACATCCGCGCTCGATCCCGAACTGGTGGGCGAGGTGCTGCGCGCCATGGTGTCGCTCGCGCGCAGCGGCATGACCATGGTGATCGTGACGCACGAGCTTGGCCTGGCCTTCGAGATTGCCGATCGCGTGGTATTTCTGGATGCCGGCCGGATCGTGGCGGAGGGCCCGCCGGCCGAAATCCTGCTCAAACCCAGCCATCCGCGCGTCGCCGCCTTCGTCGCGCGCTTTCATGAGTCCGCCGATATGCTCAAACCTTTCCTGGAGACCGCGTGATGTCGCTGGATTTCGATCCGGATACGCTCGCTGTTCCAACCGGCCACCATATCGGCGGCCGCTTCATCGATCTGCCGGGCGAAGCAATCGAGGTGCGCCGCCCATCCGATCATCAAATAATGGGCGTCGTGCGCGACGGCGGCGAAGAAGCCGTGGCAATCGCCGCCCACTCCGCCCAATCGGCACTGGCCTCCTCGCGCTGGGCACGCGTTTCCCCGCGCGAAAGAGCACGCGTGCTGCATGAATTTGCCAATGCGGTGCAGGCAAAGGCACAGGAACTGGGCCGGATCGAAGCGGCCGGCTCGTCCCGCCTGATCGCGCTCACCACGCCGCGCGATGTTGTGCGCACGGCCGGCGTGATCCGCTACTACGCCGAATATTGCGACAAGCTGGAAGGGGCGATCACCAGCACGGAACAAGGCGCGCTATCGCTGGTTCGCCGCGAACCCTACGGCGTGGTGGGCGCGATCGTGCCGTGGAATTTTCCGCTGATCACCGCGGCCTGGAAATTCGCCCCCGCACTCGCGGCCGGCAATGCGGTGGTGATGAAAACCTCCGAACTCACGCCGCACAGCCTGCTCGTTCTGGCGGAGATTGCAACCGGGGCAGGCCTTCCCGCTGGTTTGCTGAACGTGGTGAACGGCTACGGCCCCACCACCGGTGCCGCGATCGTGCGCCATCCGGGCATCGGCAAAATCTCGTTCACCGGTTCCACGGCCACGGGTGCCGCCATCATGTCACTTGCCGCACAACACGGCATCAAGCCGGTCACGCTGGAACTCGGCGGCAAGAGCCCGGTAGTGGTTTTCGCCGATCACGGCGATACCGCGGCGACCGCGGCAAAAGTGCTCGCCGGCTTCAGCGACAATGCCGGGCAGGTGTGTACCGCGGGATCGCGGCTGATCGTTCACCGCAAAGTGGCAGAGGAACTTCTCGATCGCATCGAGCAACAAGCCACGTCATTGCGCGCCGGACCGACCTGGCAGGAAGCAACCACACTGGCGCCGATCATCAATGAAAAACAGATGCTGCGGATCGAAACATTGCTGCGCCGAACATTGGATGCGGGTGCCTCCCTGCGCATCGGCGGCAAGCGCATCGAAAGCCGCAACGCCGGCTGCTTCTTCGCCCCCACCATCCTGGAAAACGTGACACCGGAGATGGAAGGCTACCGCGAGGAATTTTTTGGCCCCGTCCTCACCGTCGATCGTTTCGATGAACCGGAGGAGGCCGTAGCACTGGCCGCCCACCCCGCCTATGGCCTGGCTGCCAGCGTGTTTACCCAAAATATCGGGCTGGCCCTGAAAGCCGCCGACGCGATCGAGGCCGGCATGGTGTGGGTGAACCAGCACGGAAGATCGCCGGAATTCACGTTTCCCGCAGGCGGTTTCAAGCAATCCGGCTTCGGCAAGGATATGGGCCGCGCCGGCATCGAGGCGTTCACACGGCAGAAGGCGATATGGATCAATTACGGGCCATGAGCCATCACGCCATGCCGATCATTCACGCCGACTTCGTGGTCGTCGGCGGCGGCTCGGCCGGCGCCGTGCTGGCCAGCCGCCTTTCCGCCGATCCCCGCCTCAGCGTTGTTCTGTGCGAAGCGGGGCCCGATACACCGCCCGATGCCGTGCCCGATGTGATCGCCGATTCCTACCCCGGCCTGTCCTATTTCGATCCGCGCTTCCATTGGACAAATCTGCGCGTTTTCACCCGTTCGCGCCACGTGAATGAGGGGCCTGCGCCGAAACCCGGCAAGCTGGAACAGGCCCGCGTGATGGGCGGCGGTTCCAGCATCAATGGCCAATTCGCCGTGCGCGGCCTGCCCGCCGATTACGATGAGTGGGAAGCCGCCGGCGCACGCGGATGGGGCTGGAACAACATGCTGCCGGTTCTGCTGCGGCTGGAGCGAGACCAGGATTTTACCGGCCCTTTGCATGGCAGCAGCGGCCCGATGCCCATCCGCCGGGTGTTTCCGCCGCACTGGGCGCCGTTCACCAGCGCCATCCGCGCGAAGCTGGAAAGCGATGGCGCCGCCTATCATGACGATTACAACGCGTCCGTGGATGACGGCATTTTTCCCATGCCGATCGCCAACGAAAACGAACGCCGCGTTTCCACCGCCACCGCCTATCTGTCGCCGGAGGTAAGGCGGCGGACAAATCTGCTGATCCTGTCGGATACAACCGTCAGCAGTATGCAGATGGAGGGGCGGCGGGCCACCGGCGTGACTGTGATGATGGCCGGAACGCCGCAGCGCATCGCGGCAAAAGAGGTGATCGTAAGCGCCGGCGCGCTGCACTCGCCTGGCATATTGATGCGCGCGGGGCTTGGCCCGGCCGGGCATCTGCGTGCGCTGGGGATCGATGTGGTGGCGGATCTTCCCGGCGTGGGCGCCAATCTGGCGGATCATCCGCATATCGCCTTCGCCGCCCATCTGAAGCCGGCGGCGCGCCTGCCGCGTGGCCAGCGCCGCCACATTTTCATGGGCCAGCGCTACAGCTCCGGCCTGCCCGGCTGCCCGCGCGGCGACATGCTGCTGATGCCGGTCAACCGCGCCGGCTGGCATCGCCTCGGCCTTTCGATGGGGGCGCTGAATATCTGCGTGAACAAATCCTTCTCCCGCGGCACGGTGCGCCTCGCTTCGGCCGATCCGCAGGCCGAACCTCTGGTGGAATTGAATCTGGCGTCAGACGGGCGGGATCTCGCCCGCCTGGTGGATGCCTTCGCCCGCATGTACGCGGTGATGCAAAGCAGCATCGTACGGCAGCACATCAACACCTGGGTTCTCGCAGGCTACACCGACGAAGTGCGCAACCTCAGCGTTCGCAGCACACGCACCTGGATCAAAACCGCGATCGCCGCCGCCTTGCTGGATTTCGCGCCCACCCGCGGCCTGCTGCTGCGCCGCCAGTTCGGCAACCTCGATGCCGTGCACGAAATGGCCGCGAACCCCGACAGCGTGGCAGACTGGGTGCGCCAATCCGTATGGTCAGGCTGGCATGTCTGCGGCACCTGCAGGATGGGCGCGCCCGATGATCCGATGGCCGTGCTCGATCCCGCCTGCCGCGTGCGCGGCGTGACGGGCCTGCGCGTGGTGGATGCCTCGGTAATGCCGACGATCGTCAGCGCCAATACCAACATTTCCACGATCGCCATCGCCGAACGCGCGAGCGACCTGATCCTCGCCTCCACCACCGCCAGGGAGAAATGACGATGCGCGCCAATAACATACGCAAAATCTGGGGCCAGGGCGGCACGGTATATAACGGCTGGCTGATGGTGCCATCCTCGGTGACCGCCGAGATGCTGGCGCGCCAGGGGTGGGACAGTATCACCATCGATCTCCAGCACGGCCTGATCGACTACGCCGATGCCCTGCCGATGTTGCAGGCGATATCCTGCACCGACGTGACACCGATGGTGCGCGTGCCCTCGCTGGAATCCGGCATCATCGGCAAGATGCTGGATGCCGGCGCCTATGGCGTGATCTGCCCGATGATCAACACGCGCGCCCAATGCGAGCATTTCGTGAAATCCTGCCGCTACGCGCCGCTCGGCCATCGCAGCATGGGGCCGGTGCGCGCCACCATGTATGCCGGCAGCGATTACGGCGTGAAGGCCAATGGCGAAATGATCGCCATGGCAATGATCGAAACCGTGCAGGCCATCGAAAATATCGACGACATTCTGAGCACGCCGGGGCTCGATGCGATTTTCATCGGCCCCTCCGACCTTTCGGTATCCTTCGGCCACAGCGCGGGCTTCGATCCGCGCTTTCCCGCTGTTTACGAGGCCATCGTGAAGGTTGCCGAGGCCTGCAAGCGCCATGGTATCGTCCCCGGCATCCATACCGGATCACTGGCCTATACGCGTGAGATGGAGGCGCTGGGGTATCGCTTCTTCGCTTATCTCAGCGAGCTGCGCTTCATGGCAACCGCGGGCGCCGAGGCGCTGGCCGGGCTGCGCAGTGCAAAGGCTCAGGCGCAGGAGAAGAGTTATTGATGGAAGAAAGGAAGAGTCTTCTTTTTCTGAAGAAAAAGAAGCAAAAAGACTTTTGTTCCTGGTGCTGTACACCCATGCGTGTACAGCGAGGACATAAAAGTTTTTTGGTTCTTTTTTTCAAAAAAGAACGCGCTTTCTCATGATGAACACAGCACAACCTCGCGCCACCATCATCGGCGCCGGCATCATCGGCGTGTGCTGCGCCAGCTATCTGCAGCGCGCCGGCTTCGCGGTGGAGATTCTCGATCCCGAACCGCCCGGCACGATGTGTTCCTACGGCAATGCCGGCGGCATCTGCCCCGGATCATGCATCCCCATTGCCGGCCCGGGCATGTTGCGAAAACTGCCGGGCTGGCTGATGGATAAGGACGGGCCGCTCTATATCCGCCTGGCCTATCTGCCGGCGCTGCTGCCCTGGCTGCTGCGTTTCCTGGCCGCCGGCCGCGTGGCGGAGGTGCAGCGCATTTCCCGGGCCATGCGCGCGCTGCATGCCCCCACCTTCGCCTGCTACGAACCGCTGTTGCGCGCAGCCGGCAGCACCGGTCTGCTCGCCAGGCGCGGCCAGTTGTTCGTCTATGAAACACAAGACGGCCCCCGGAACGACGCTTTCGGCCTGCGCCTGCGCCGGGAGGCGGGCGTGCAGGTGGAGATCCTGGACGAAGGCGAACTGCGCCAGCTGGAGCCGGCTCTGGCGCCGATCTTCCGCAGCGGCGTCTATCTCCCCGAGCAGGGCCAGTGTGCCAATCCAGGGCGCCTCGTAGCGAGCCTGGCGCAGGAAGTGGAACGCCAGGGCGGCACCATCCGCCGCACCCGCGTGCGCGGCATCCTGATGCAGGGCGGCAAGCCCGGCGCCCTGGCCACGGATGCGGGCACGCACCCGATCGAAACGCTGGTGGTGGCCGCCGGCGCCTGGTCGGCCCCGCTGGCGCGGCAAGTGGGCTGCAAGGTGCCGCTGGAAACCGAGCGCGGCTACCACGCCATGGTGGCCGGCGCCGATACCGGCCTGCGCATCCAAACCATCTGGGCCGAGCGCAAATTCGTCGCAGCCCCGATGGAGGAAGGGATTCGCTTTGCCGGCACGGTGGAGCTGGCCGGGCTCGCCGCGCCGCCCGACATGCGCCGCGCCGATACGCTGTTGCGCCAAGGGCGCCGCATGCTGCGCCATGTGCCCGAGGGCACCGTGCGGCGCTGGATGGGCCATCGCCCGAGCCTGCCGGATAGCCTGCCGGTGGTCAGTGCCTCGCCGCACCACCCGAATATGTTTTTCGCCTTCGGCCACGGCCATATGGGCCTGATCGGCGGCTCGGTCACCGGCCGCCTGATCGCCGATCTGGCCAGCGGCGCGGCACCCATCATCGATCCCGCACCGTATCGCGTGGACCGGTTCCACTGATGCCCCGCCCCATTTGTCGTGAGAGGACATAACGATGCCGACTGTGCGCAACACGATCGCCGGCCGCCATGCCGACCCCACCGGCACCGAGCGTTACCGCGCCATCAACCCCGCCAATCTGGACGATGTGATTGCGGACTACGCATTTTCCTCCGCGGCGGATATCGAAAATGCCGTGCAGGCCGCCAGGCACGCTTTTGCAGCCTGGCGCGGCCGCACCGCGGCCCAGCGTGCGGAAATCCTGATGCAGGCGGGTGCCGCCCTGCAAAACCGCGCCGCAACCCTGGGCGCGCTGATGACGCGCGAGATGGGCAAACCCCTGCCCGAAGCCATCGGTGAAATCACCTATGCCGGCCGCGTTCTGCAATTCTACGCGGCCGAGGCACAGCGGCCGGTCGGCGAGGTTCTGGCCTCCGGCAGGCCAGACGTGCACTACTACACCCAGCGCGAACCGGTGGGCGCGGTTGGCCTGATCACACCATGGAATTTTCCGTTTTCGATCGCCTGCTGGAAGCTTGGCCCGGCCCTGGTCACCGGCAATACATGTGTCTGGAAGCCGGCGCCGCACCATCCTTTCTGTTCCCAGGCCCTGCTCGATACGCTGCTGGAAGCGGGATTGCCCGATGGCGTGGTGAACCTGGTGCATGGCGGTGCGGAGGCGGGCGCTGCCATGGTGGGCCATCCCGGGCTGCCGGCCATTTCGTTTACCGGCTCCACCCCGGTCGGCCAGTCGATTTTCCGGAACGTTTCTCAGCGCCTGGGGCGTGCGCAATGCGAGATGGGCGGCAAGAATGGCCTCTATGTGCACCAATCGGCCGATCTTGCCCGCGCGGTAACGCTGGCCGTGGAAGGCGGCTTCCGCAGCGCCGGCCAGAAATGCACGGCAACCAGCCGCGTGCTGGTAGATCGCGCCATTCTGCCGGAATTTACCGAAATGTTCGTTGCCCGCGTTGCCGAATTGCGAGTAGGCGACCCCGAAGCGGCCGATACATTTATCGGCCCGGTGGTTGACGATCGCCAATTCGCCAAGGTGCGCAAGCACATCGATGCAGCGATCGGCGCCGGCCAGACGCTCGCCACCGGCGGCCTGGAGAGGCCGCGCCGGAATGGTTATTTCATCGCGCCGACGGTCTTTACCGGTGTGGCACCTGATTCGCCTTTGGCGCAGGAGGAGATTTTCGGGCCGGTGGTGGCGCTGCTGCCGGTTGATGGGCTGAGCGAGGCGGTCGCCGTTTTGAACAGCACGGAATACGGGCTGAGCAGCACGATCGTGACCCGCGACCTGATCGCGGCCCAGCTTTTCGCGCGCGATGTGGCTTGCGGCGTGATCAACGTGAATCTTCCCACGGCGGGCGTAGAAATGCATGCGCCTTTCGGCGGCTGGAAAGGCTCCGGCCTTGGCCAGCCCGAGCAGGGGCTGAAGATACTTGAATTTTATACCCACTGGCGGAGTGTCGCGATGAACTTCAGCTAGAAAGGAAGCAAGATGTTCTTTTCTGAAGAAAAGAACCAAAAGACTTTTATTCCTGGTGGTGGCGGCCAGATGCGTTTATGGCATCGATCGTGGGAAGTGCGGAGGAATAAAAGTCTTTTGCTTCGCGCAGGGCGGGCTCCGCCTTTTCTTCAGAAAAAAAGAGTCTTCCTTCCCTTTGAACTTTTCGGGGAGACCCGAACTCCCGCACGCCGCGTATCAACAATGAGGTCAACATGGCTCTCGTCGGTCAAAAGCTAAAGGAGCTTCGCTGCAGGCGCGGTCTGCCGGTCCGCGAACTGGCGCTGCGATCGGGTTTGTCGCACGCAGCCATTTCGCTGATCGAACGCGACAAGATGAGCCCTTCCGTCGATACGCTCGGCGCCATTCTCGATACGCTCGGCACCACCTTCGCCGGGTTCTTCGCCGATTTGCCGCCGGCGATACCGTATAATCCGTTTTACACCGCGGCGGAGCTTACCGAGATCGGCATGGCCTCATCGGTATCCGCCAAAATCATCGGCGCTAATCATCCAAATCGCAAAATACTGATGCTCGATGAAACCTTTGCCGTCGGCAGCGTATCGGGGCCGGCCTACGCACATAACGCGCAGGAAGCGGGGCTGGTGATCGAAGGCGCGGTCGAAGTAACGGTAGGCGATCAGACGCAAACGCTGAAGGCGGGCGAAGCCTATTATTTCGACAGTCATCATCCGCACCGGTTTCGCAATGTCGCCAACCAGAAGAGCCGAATCGTCAGTGCCGTCACACCGCCGAGCTACTAATTATTGAATTAGCCTCTACCTACCTGATGGATATTATTCTCACCAGGCATGCATCCGGCGGGATGGTTGTTGCGCGCACCAACGACAAGAAGCCGACGCGTTTGCGTTGCTGATGCGGATCAACTTGGCGTATCGGGCGTTCAACCACCTTATGGCGGCGCCAGATTGTGCATCCAAATTGCCTCGGAGGCAGATTTCGCCTTTTGATGCTGCATCGGCAGATTTGCCAATGGAACGCTCGTTCAAGCGATAGAGCGCAGCCGGCAAAATCCCGCTGGCGAAGCGGTAAGTATAATTACGTCCCACATCGAAAAATGCTTCTAACCCGTAAACCGATGTGCTTCTGTTGCTCATCTGAACAGGTTCCGCTTTGCAAGGCGCAGGAAGGATGTTTTCGATCGTGAGCAAGCATGTGTCCGAAAATTCCGATGTGGCGTGCGGCAGCACACGAACCAGCCGCAACCTGCTTCGGTTCGGCACGAGCATGCCGGCAGCCCTGGCTACAGCAGGCGCACTCCTTGCCACCTCTCCCGTTTTCGCAGCCGATACCGCACTGGCCCCGGCCGCAACCGGCACGCCCCCGCAAACCGCTTCGCAGGCGCGCCAGTCCGAGGAAATCATCGTCACCACGCGCAAACGTTCCGAGAAACTGCTCAAAGTGCCGGCCTCGATAACGGCTCTCTCCGCGGCCGATCTCAAGCGCTACAACATCCAAAAGTTCAACGATTACGCTACACAGGTTCCGTCGCTCTCGTTCATCACCGGCGGCGGCTCCGCCTATGGCCTGGCGGCCTCCCGCGCCATCGCCATACGCGGCGTGGTCGGCAACAACACCACCGGCTTTTATATCGATGATACGCCCGTGCCCGCCACCATCGACCCGCGCGTCGTGGATCTGCAGCGCATCGAAGTGCTCAAGGGCCCACAGGGAACGCTCTACGGCGCGGAATCGGAGGGCGGCAATATCCGCCTGATCAGCAATCCGCCTGCCTATGACAAAAGCACCTACGATCTGGCCGCCAACGCCGGCGCCACATCGCATGGCGGCAGCCCCGATTATGGCGACAGCCTCATCGCCAATCTCGTGCTCGTGCCCGATCAAACCGCACTGCGCCTCGTGCAATACGATAATCACGAGGCCGGCTTTCTCACCCGCACCTACCCCAATCCCAACGATCCTTCCACCAGGATCAGCGTCGGCAATCAGGGGCAGATCACCACCACCGGCTATTCCGCCGCCCTCAGCGACCGCGTGACGGAAGATCTGACGGCCACATTGCGCATGTTGTTCCAGAATTCCTACGATTACGGCTGGCCCACCGCCTACGCACCCGCAAACGACTTCACCGTGCACTCCTATACCGAAGACCG
>Ga0116231_10008458_pt1 | contig 18059 bp, 6 predicted proteins | sample S1TSphgellanicum_2_FD_89695 | JGI IMG/M metagenome (GOLD analysis project Ga0116231, IMG submission 89695) | Host-associated microbial communities from peat moss isolated from Minnesota, USA - S1T2_Fd - Sphagnum magellanicum MG | ecosystem: Host-associated > Plants > Peat moss > Unclassified...
AAATCCATCATGGGCGCGCCGGTTGCCTATGATTCGGTGCCATGGTTCTGGTCTAACCAGTACGATTTGCGGCTGCAAACCATCGGCCTTTCGATGGGGCACGACGCCACGGTGCTACGCGGCGATCCTGCCAGCAAAAGTTTTTCCCTGGTTTATTTGCGCGAGGGGCGCGTCATTGCGCTCGATTGCGTGAACGCGGCGCGGGATTATGTGCAGGGCAAGGCACTGGTGTTGAACGGTGCACGAATCGATCCTGCGATTCTGGCGGATAGCGGCACACCCTTGAAGAAGAGTCTTCTTTTCTGAAGAAAAGAAGCAAAAGACTTTTATCTCTCCGGCAACCTTCAAATTGGGAGGCGATGGCCGGGATTGTTCCGTCCGCGCAGAAATAAAAGTCTTTTGGTTCTTTTCTTCAGAAAAGAACATTCTTACTTAATCTACCGACAGCGTAACAGGTGCTGAAACATCGGGCGCCAACGGCAGCCGCAACTGAAACCGATGCCGCCCGGGCAGCATCGGCCAGAAAAACGGCTTGTCCGGCGGGGTTGTGGCTGCTGGCGCGTCATCCACCAGCCAGGTAATTTGCGGCACAGCGGGTGTGACCGCGGCGCGGAATGCGAGCCTGTTCAGCTTGTCCGGCAATTCGGGGTTTCGCCAGACATGCGTTCCGGTCGGCGGCTGGATTATCGCCAGATGGGCTTGCGTTTCGGTGGCACGCGTCGTGGCGGCCATCGTTACAAATTCCGGCTGCCGGTTTGCGCACGCGCCAGGGCGGCCTGTGCGGGCGCACAGCTCTGTCTGCACCCGGCCGGACGGTGCCAGGAAATCCCCGGCAAGCAGATCCGCGCGGCCGATAGCGTGCAGGCCAAGCAGCACGCCTTGCACCAAAGCGGCGGCGGAGCGCGCGCCACTTACCTGTGCCATGGGCGCCGCATCGGGCCGGCCGACCCAGGCGCCCACAAGAAAGCGATCGGACCAGGCGACCGTCCATGCGTCGCGATAGCCTTGCGAGGTGCCGGTTTTCAATGCGACGGCAAGCGGATATTCGCTGGAGCCATAACGCTGGAACGAGGGCAGCCGCGCCATAGGGTCGCTCAGAAAGCGGGTTACCAACCGCGCCGCCGGAACTGAAAATACCTGGCGGGGCGCGGATGGTTGCTGTTCGCGGAACCAAAGCAAATCCTGCCACGTGCCGTCATTGGCCAGCGCGCCATAGGCACGCAGCAAGCGGTCCAGCCGGGTCGGCACGGCGCCGATCGCCATGCCGAGGCCGAAATGGCTGGCGGGTACATTCAGATCGTGCAAGCCGAGCACACGCAGGAAGTTGAAACTTGCATCCAGTGTCAGGCGCCGCAGCAGTGCCGCGGCCGGCACGTTGCGCGAATTGGCCAGGGCCTGGCGCGGCAGAACCGGCCCGAGGAATTCGTGATCGGCGTTAGCAATGCCGAAAGCCTGTTCGGGCTGATCCAGAAGAATGCCATCTGGCGCGATCAGGTTTCGATCCAGTGCCAGAGCATAGAGAAACGGCTTCAGCGCACTTCCCGGCGAACGGTCGGTTGACGCAAAATCATATTTCGCGCCTGGGCCGCCCGGCACCGACCCGATACAAGCGAGCACTGCGCCCGTGCCTTTCTGCACCACCATGAGGGCTGCTTGCTGCGCACCGAAATTGCGCCAATCCCGCATCTGGCGGCCGAGCAGCGCGGAAAGGGTCGTTTGCAGGCGCAGATCGAGTGTCGCGTGATCGATCGGCACATTATTTCTAGGCAAAGCGCGTGCCCTTGCCTCCAGGCGCGCTACAAGCTGAGTGAACACAGGCCGCCTGGGCCGTGGCAGCGGTTGTGTATCCGCCAGCATCGTTTCCGCGAACCCAGCCTCCGCGTCACCTGCGTGCGCAATGCGCGTCAATGCCGCCCGTGCACGCAGCAGGGTTCGCGGATTTGCATGGTGCAGGGCGAGCCAGGAGGGCGATTGCGGAACGGCGGCCAGCAACGCTGCCTGCGCCCAATCCAGATCGGCGGCCGGGCGCCCGAAATACCACCAGGCGGCATGGCCGATGCCGTGGCTGGAGTCGCCATAGGGTGCCAGGCGAAGATATTGCGCCAGGATTGCCTGATGGCCGTATCGTGTGGTGATCGCCACCGCCACGCCGGTTTCGACCATTTTGGCCCATAGCGTGCGCGGCCGCGGGTGCTGCATGCGCGCCACCTGCATGGCGATGGTGGACGCGCCCGAGCTTGTGCCGCCTGAAAGGCGCATGGCCAGGGCACGCAGAATCGCCAACGGGTCAACACCGGGGTGAAGCCAGAACCGGTGGTCTTCCAGCGCCAGGGTGGCGGCCACAACGCGCGCCGGCGGTTCAACGATCCAATAGCCGTACGCCACGCGGGCACCGGCAGTGACATGGCCAGCCTGGGTGATGAACGCGCCGTCGCGATCGAGAACAACCGGGGTCGGCTCGGGCGCCAGGAGATGCGCATCCAGCGCTACGTCGCGCGCCCAGGCGAGACATACGCCGCATAAGGCGAGTGCCACGGAACTTGCTAACCGTTTCGTCAAATGCGCAGCAAAGGAAGAAAGAAGTTCTTTTTTGAAAAAAAGAACCAAAAAACTTTTTTTCATTGATTTCACCTGCTGCAACGGGCGCATTCAAAATATCAAACGTTTTTTGCTTCTTTTTTTCAAAAGAGACGTGCTTTCTTGTAAAACCTATTTTTCCACGACAATGGCGGCCCCCGCCGAATTGCCCGCGACACCCGGATTATACAGCGCCTCCGCCCAGGCCGAGGGTGCGGTGAAGGTGCCCGCGAAGGTGGCGCGCAGCCGCATGCGAAGCGTTGCCGTGCCGCGTGCAAAGCCGAGCCAGATAGTCAATACCTCGTCATCGCCGAAGCGGGCATAGGAAGGTGCGACGGTCGGAGGCGCGGAGGGTGTGGCTTCGGCCGTCGCGGTTGCCAGGGCCGGGTTCAGCGGCTCCATCCCCGCGGCGAGTGGCATGTGCAAGGCGAGGTTGTTGCGGTCCTCCAGCGTTTGCAGCTCGTCAACTTCCTCCACCACCTCGCCGACATGGAAATGGTAAGCGCCATCCGGCCCAGGATCGATACGGGCCAGCGGATGATCCGCCACGACGCGATAAAAACTGCGGTTCACCACGAGCCCGTTTTGCGCCGGATGTGCCTTGGCACCCGGTTCTGCTTGCACGAGGTCGGTCGAGGCCAGAATGGCGAGGCCGGGCGCTGCCTGAACGCTGGCCTTGCCTTGCGTTTCCGTTGATGATTGCAGCAAAGGCGTGCGCGCATCCAGAGTGCCGGTCACCCTCGTATCCGGCAGGCCGATCGTGACCTGAATCGGGGAAGCGGGTGAGCGCCAGGCGCCGGCCAACGCGCGCAGCGCAGCCGATGTGGCGTTGGTGGTGCCCCATCCCTGGCCATCCGCCAGGCCCACCAGGGCCGCGCGCAGCAGCGGAAGGCGGGAGTCGTTCGGCGCCACCGCGGCAACGGCCCGCACCACGCCAGCCAGGCTGCGGGCTTCGGATGGCAGGATCACCGCGGTCTGCTCATGATCGGTGAGGCCGGCATAAACGGGCATGCCCTGCCGGCTCAAGAAATTCACCCGGCTCCAGAGCACATCCGTCACTTCCTGCATCAGCCGCGCATCCATATGCGGCAGGCGCGAGAGCACCGTGGCCACGTAGGCGACGCCTTCCGTGGATAAAAACTGTGCCCGCCGCGCCAGTTCCGCCGCATAGGCCGCATCGATCTTGCCGCCATCGGCCAGGGCCGCCAGCGCATCCACCCGTTCGAACTGTTCGCATACGCACACCAGATGCGGATAATCGGACCGCAGCGCATTGGTGAGGATGGTGGCCATGCGGTCGGCCATGGCCTTGTCCACCGGCAGCCCGGCGCGACCGGCATCGACGACCAGCCGATACGCATCCGCCGTCATCCACACGCTGCCCTGCACACCGGGCCAGAATGCCACGAGACCATCTTCGTCGATCGACCGGCTGATGGCCTTCAGCGCGGCCTGCACGTCGTTCGCCAATCGCCCCTGCAAACCGGCGGCGTCGATCAACGGCGTGAAGGGCAGGAGGGCCAGTTCCGCTCGGGCGAGCGACATGAGCTGCTCGGTGCCGCCGGTGGGGTCTCGCAGCAGAAAATTCATGCCCGCGATCAGCCGCACGAGCTCCGGATCGGTCGCCACCGTGACCCGGCGCTGATAGGGGGCGGGCCGCAAGGTTTCTGCCGGTGGTGGGATGTTCAGGGCATCCGTGCCCGTGGTGAACACTGAACGCCGATGTTCGAGCGGGCGGTCCGGGAGGATCGGCAAGTCGAGTTGGACGGCGTCACCGGCCTGATCGGAGCGTCGCTGGACCGCCAGCTGGATGCGGGCGGTGTTGCTGCCATAGGGCAAGTCCGGCACCGCGAGCGCGGTTTCGATGCGTGCCGGGCGTGCCCCGTCCCAACTGAAATCCTGCGTTGGCGGGCCTAGAATTTTCAGATTATCGGCTTGGATCGCCTCGCGGCCGGCGCCGCCCGCGCCTTCCACCACGCGGGCGATCAGGCCGGCGGAAAACCTGTCGCCGGTGCGCAGAAAGCGCGGCAGGGCGGCCTGCGCCACCACAGGCAGGCGAACGCGCAACTCGCCGGTGCCGAAGCCAAAACGGTCGGTGCCGCTGACCGCTTTGGCGCGCAGCATGAACACGGTGAGCGAATCCGGCAGCTGCACCTGCAGATGCGCGGTGCCATCCGGCCCGAATTTCACCCGTGGCGCATAGAACGGCACCGGCGTGAAATTTTTCCGCACGGATATATTGGCCATGCCGCCTTCGCCGTTCTCCGCGCCGCCCGGATTTTCCGACAGCGGTAGCATGCCGAAAGCCATGCCGCGCGTGTCATAGGCCGCCATCCGGCTCGGCCGATCGACAATAAAAGCCGGCAGCGGATCGAGCGGCCTTTCCTTCGCTAAGGAAAGTACCGCCTGGTCCACCAGCCAGACGGTCGCTTCCCCCGCCAATGGGTGCCCATGCGCATCGCTAAGATGCACCGTCAGATCGATCTTTTGCGCGGGCCGCGCTTCCGCCGGCGCGTCGAAAGATACCTTTACTTCGTTCTCGATGGGCGTGACGGTGATGAATTTTGTCGCAGCCAGCGTCACCGGTTTTCCGAGATCGAAAGGCGCGCCCGGCGCCGGCGTGCCGGGCAGGCGGCCACGCATCAGCAGCGCATGAACTGCGAGGCGCGGCATCTGCTCCTTGCGAATGGGCAGGCTATAGCGCCCGAAACCATGCGCGATATCCACCCAGTCATAGCTGAAGCGGCCCTCCGGCTGCTCCACCACCATCAGCGCACGCGCTGTCTGAAACGGGCTTTGGAGTACCAGAGTGGCGGTCTGCCCCGGATCGTATTTTTCGTGTTCCGCCGTTATAGTCACGGTTTGCGACGGCGGCCGCGACCAGGTCACTGGCGTATCGCCGGCCATGAAAAGATCTTCGCGCACCTTCTGGGTTCGCCCCGCCTTGTCGGCCGCTTCAACCTCAACGACGTAGACGCCGGCATCCTTAACGTCGAAATGCAGCTTTTCGGCTTCGGTGCCGGCGGTGAAATGCCGTTCCGTGACCGTTTCATCCAATACCTGCGTTTCGTATTTCGCCGCACCTTGGGCGAAATCGCTGGCCTGCAAAATGGAATTCCATTGCCGGTGGATCAGCCTTGCCGTCACCTTCAGGCTTGGCACCGGCTTGCCCTCTCCATCCAAGGCCAAGGCCTCCGCATCGATCGCGCCGGGTTGCGGAATATAGCGTGGCATCTTGATGCCCAACACAAAGGGCGGCAGGGCGGTAATGCGCTGCACCGCGCGCACCTGGATATCGTCGTCGCCGGTCACGGTCGCTTCCACCAGATATTCCCGCGGCTGCGCCGTCGGCTCCAGCGTGGGATCGAGTGTGAGAAGTGCCGATCCACCCGCATCGGTTTTCGCGTCCCGCGTCAGCACCGGTGTGGAACGGAAAACCTCGTCGCCGGAAAACCGGCTGTCGCTGCTGAAGACAAAACCTTCGCGTCCGGGTGGCGACCACACATAGGGCGACTGCGTCACCCGCCAGGTCATCGGCCGGTCAGAAAGCAGGCCGCCGGCGAAAAACCGCGCCACGGCCTTCACGTCGAACGGCGCGTCCAGATTGGCATGCGGCGGCCCGTTTAGCAGCACTTCGAAGGTGGGAAGCCGATAGGCTTCCTTTTTCACCCGCATCTCGCCACAGGGTGCCGCATGCGGCGCCACCCAGGCAATCTGGTATTCGCCTGTCGCCTCCGTCTTGGCATCGAATTTCACGTGAAAACCGCCGATCTCATCGAGCGGTGCAGGAATATGCCATTCCTGCTCGTTCGGCCCCGTTACCAGCACTTCGCCCCCGCCGGTCGCGTAATCGAAATGGCCCGCGCGGTAGCGGCGGATGATGCCGGCAATCAACACCGGCTCCTCGGGACGATAGATCGGCCTTTCGGTGAAAACATGGCACAGCGTCTGGGACGCTTCGCGCCGGGGCGCGGGATCGGCGGTGATCCAGTTCAGCCAGGCGCCACTTTGTTCCGTCCACGCGCCTTCCGCATAGCGGGGCGGCGCATGGCCCGGTTCCAGCACCAGCGTATCGGCGCCCTTCCGCACCACGATCCGCCGGAGCGAACTGTTCTGCCCAAACCGCCCGGCCGGCAAAGGGGCGCGCAACGTAAAACTGCCGTCTGGGCCGGTTGTTCCGCTGGCCAAGGTGAAAAACTTTTCGTCCCGCAGGCCATCGAGATCGATGGCCGCACCTGTTATTGGCTTTGCGCTGGCCAGCGACGTGACCACAAAGCGCACATGCGCCGCTTCCTCCACGGCGGTGAGCGAAAGATCGGTGATCTGCACACGCGCCCATTGGCGCTGCGTGCCGTCTACCGTGCGCAGGCCAAGCAGATAGGTGCCTGGCTGCTGCGCCCCGGAAATGGCGCTGAACGCCGGTGAGAAATCGAGGCCGAATTTGGCATCCACGCCGCCGCGGCGGATCGGCAAATCCATCAGCGCGGAAAATGCCGGCGTGCCGAGCGCCTGTATTCGTGCCGCAATGTCCGGCTCCGGGATCGGGCCGAGTCTCGTGTAAAATCCCGGCTCCTTTCCGGGAAGCGGCGGGGCCTGGATATCCGATGTTACGAGGCCACCACGAGGAAACGGCCAGAAATCGCGCGATAGCGGATCGATGGCATGGATGCGCATATCGGCTCGATCATAGCCGTGGCCACGCAACGGCACCATCTGCGCGCCCAGCCGCTCGGCGATTCCCTGAGCGGTGTCCCAGGCGAGCGCCGGCATGCCGGCGACGAATCTCAGCTTTGCGGTCTGCGCCGCCTCGAGCGCGCGCCCATGTGTATCCTGTAATGCGCCGGCGGATATCGCCAGTTCGTAAACCGTGCCGGCCAGGAATTTTCCATTGATAACCATGGTCGCGTCCGCGACGCTCGTCGAGAGGTCATCCACCGGCGGCGTGAATCGCAGTGCGTTGCGGGCCTTTACAATATCGATGGCGGCGGGCGACGCGGAAAAATTCAGCTCGATCGAACGCGGCGGATCGTCCGATCCGGGCGGGCGGCATACCGTGACGCCATCCTCGGAGGTGCCGCTATATTGTCCGCCGCAATTCGCGGCCGTGATCGAGAAGGGCGTGGCGCTATGCAGCGCGAGTGAGAATATCGGGTCATCCAGCCCCGGCTCATCGGCCAGGCGCAGATGCAGGGTGGCAATGCGGCCGTCCTGTATCGGCTGGCGCAGAGCGACCAGATAGGTTTCCCGCGCGGCACGGCCGGCACGCTCCTGCGGCGTTATGGAGAAATCAGCTTCTCCCAGTGTCTGCGTGCCCGCCGCTTTCTGCCCAGGCTGCGGCGCAACTTCGATCGTCATCAGCCGCGCCAGCGCCGCCACATCGACCGGCTGCGAAAATGTCAGCGCTACACTGTCGAGTCCGGAAATGCCGGAAGGGCTGTCCTGCGGCCCCGCCTCCACCGGCACCGGTAGCAACGGGACGAGGCGCACCGAAGATGCACCCACAGCCACGGATACGCGCTGCAAGGGAGTCCATGCTTCTGCCGGGCGGAATTGCAGCGTGCGCGGCCCGAGCCATGTCCAGGCGCCGGGCGGCATTGGCTCCATTTTCACAAAGCGCGCCGGCGCATCCTCGGGGCCACCGGCTTTTGGCCCGCGATCGGCGCGGAAAAGAATCGTGATGGGGTCCCATTCGCGCAGGAAACGATCCGGCAGGATTTGGGCGCCGTCGGCGCGGTGGAGTTGGTCGAGGACGGGGGGGACTTGCGCGAAGGCTGGGGCAAACAACAACAGGAAGAAAGAAAGCAAGAATGTTCTTTTTTGAAAAAAAGAACCAAAAAACTTTTGTTTCTTTGGTGCGTGCCGACCCGAGACGCGCTTGCCTTGAAAAATAAAAGTCTTTTGCTTCTTTTCTTCAGAAAAGAAGGAATTTCTTACTTTCTTAATCATGGGCTACCCGCCGGCTTAAAACCTGCTTCTTCCAGATATGATCTCACAATCTCCGGCGGTGGCCCGGAGGATCGTGGCACGGACCCAAGCAAAGCGGGCCGCAGCGTGGTGGGGGGCGCGGACGGCATCACGCGAGCCTCCAGCACGTAGCGGCCAGTGGGCAAGTTGGGCAGAAGCTGCGCCACGCCCTCGCCTGCGATCTTGCCTTTCTCGTCGAAAACACGGACATGCACGAAATCCGGATTGGCGCGCACGCCGACCCCGATCGTGGCCGTTGTCTGGAGACTGAAGGAAAAGGCGGCACTGCCACCCGGGGCGACAAGCACTGTTTCGCCCAGGCCCTCCCCAACTGGGCGAAGCGGCTCGGCGGATAGGGAAAGCGTGCCCGAAAGCGGTCCATCTTGCGGTGAGATCAGGCGAAGAACGGCCGGGCCCTCGATCACGCGGTGGACCTCCGCGCCGGCCTCGAACAGCCCGACCGGCTGGCCCTCCAGCCCGAGCAGAACCGGCGCGGTTGTTGTGGCGTGCAACAGCATTGGGCCGGGTGCCGGTATTCGTAGCGACATGGCCGGCCCCGCAAGAGCTACCGTACCGGGCAACGTGGCATCGTTGGCCGGCGGATCGGGCCATGCCGGGTGCCCGGGCAGGTTCACCCATAGCACGACCAGGCCCTTGCCGTGCGTCACCACCACCTGCGCCGGGCCCTTGGCCGGCGAAACATGAGTGCCCGTAAGAACTTTTCCCATCGAATCGCGCACGAAAAGCGAGGCGTTGCCCGCGACCCAGATGTCGCTGCAATCCGGCAAGTCCGCGGGCAGTTCGAACGAGCCGGCGGCGCCGAAAAATCGTTTCTCCAGGCTGCCGGCACGCAGGATCGATGCACCAACATGCGGCACCGGCGAGACTGCCGTAACCCCGGCCGCGTCATCGAGGTTTGCAATGAGGATATCGGGCGGGGCCGGGATTCGGCGGGTGATGGCAGCACCCGGCGCCCATACGCCCCCGTTTGCGCTGGTGAAGGCCGCCAGACCAGGGCTGAGCGACACCAGCATGTCATTTGCTTTGTTCGCAGTGCCAAGCAGCAATATGGCCTTTCCCGGCGGCACGGCGAGTGACACGCCGGTTCCAACCGATCGATTGGCCATCAGCAAAAGATCGCGCCGCTGCAGCTGCGCGCGCATCATTGTCTCGCCTCCTGCATTCTGCAGAATTACCGGTGTGCCGGATGCCTCCAGCGCCGCGGAGAAAGGCGCCAGCGCGCCACCGAGAAAACCAGGCTGGCCGTCACCGCTATCGGCGCGCCATATGCGCAACTCGCCGGCGGCCGGCTTTACATTCGGCAAATATGCTTCCGCGCCTTCAGGAATATCCAGGGTCAGCCGGTTTTCATCCGCCGGTTTCGCGGTAATTTGCCCCGGCACCGGGCCGAGCAGCCATAACACCTGCCCCTGCGGCAAGGCGTGGCCGCCGGTCAGTTCCATGGCGCCGTGGCCGGCAAACCCGGCCTGCATCATCCCGGCCGGCCCGGTCACATCCAGAACCACCGGCGCCGCCAAATCGAGCCGTGCAGCCGCCGCAGCAAGGCCCGGCTGAACCGCAAGCCGATCCGCCGGCGCGGCCGTGATTGATCGCACGGCAGCCGAAACCGGCGCGGCCGCGTCATCCAGGCTCCAAACCGCGGCACGCCATGGGCGCGCCGTTCCGTCCGACATTGCCGCCGCCAGGGCCGACGCCCCGCTGCCTTGCGCCACGCCGCGCCAGACGCCCTTATCGTCGGGCCGCTCCAAGGAAACGACGCTTGTCCCGGCGCCCTGCGCGGTGGCCAAGACCAGCGCACCCGCAGGCGGCGGTGCAATCGACAAGATATGCACGCCAGCGCCGTTCAGTTTCTCGAGCGAAAGCGGGGCAGGTGTGGGCGGAAGATCAGCAGGAAGGTCCAGGTGAAGTGTCGCTTCCGTGCCTTCGTCCTGGGAGTCCGCGGGAGCCTGCGGAGAGGCGCCATCATCTTGATCGAACCGTGATGGCGCGGTTGGCTGAACACCCGGCGGCGTGCCCGGCTGGATTTCGATCGTGTAAGCGCCAGCGGGCAATCTTTGCGAGATCGCGGTATTCCAGTCGTGCTCGCGCGCGCCGGCGCGCGCGAGCACCTGGCCTGAAGCCGAGCGCAGCACGGCCTTGGTTGCAATCCGCCCGGTGGTTGTAAGCGTGACCACGCGCGGCGCCGCAATAGTGAACGGCGTCGTGGAATTAAGCTGTACGCTGCGGGGAATGCCGGGCTGCACTTCGTCCGTATCGATACGCAGCGAGTAGTCGAGCCGGTCATTCCGGCCTTGCGCCGTAAGGTCGAGCCGCCAGTCGCCGGCCGCAAGTTCGCCCTCGTATGTCCCGGAAACACGGATCGGCTTGACTGGCCCTTTCAGCACAGCTTCCATCCCGTCGCTGAGCGCCACATGCGCATGCGCGGCACCGGCCAGGCTGAAGGTAAAGCTGTCTGGCACGCGATTCGGATCGCCGGGCTTCGGCTCGTGCCACACGGCGGAAACCTGTTCGCCAAGCACCAGGCGATGCGGACCGTGGCCGGTGATCGGCGCTTCCGGCACGATGCGCTGCATGGATGCCACCATGCGCTGGCCGGTTGTGCCGGGCGTCACCACCAGGCGGTCGTGCCCTGCTCGCAATGTGATGGTTTGCTCGGCCAGCCCGCCCGGCGCCATCAGCGGCCAGCCCTCGGAATCCTCCAGGCGACCGGAAAAGCCTTCACCTGGCCCGATCACGGTGATTCGGTAAGTGCCGTCCTGTGGCACGTCGATCGGGATTGTTCTTCCCGTGCCGGCCGCAAGTGTGTCGCGCACGCTGCCGCCAGGGGTGAGCGTTGCGGTTTGCAGCAGCGGCGCCCGATCGGCCTGCACGCCAAGATGGCCCGCGCTTGCTTGCGCCGTGACGCGCAGCGTGTAGTCGCCCGCACGCAGCCAGGGCATGAGGCGCATGTTTTGGCCGGCGCCGTTGGCCTGGGCGGTCGCCAATGAGGCGATGAAATGCGTGCCGATTTCGCCGGATGTCCGCAGCCGGCCAAGCGTTTCGATTTGGAACAGGCCGCCTTGCGCAGCGTGCCATGCGAAACTGCGGGTCTGATTTTCGCCGAGGTTAAAGAAAGCGGCATGGCCTTCCTGCAATGCCGGGTTTGCCGGCGCGGGCGCGGGCACGGCATTGGCCTGCGGCGCGGGCGCCGGCGGGCGCGCCGAAAGCACCACGGTTCTCGGCGTTCCCGGCGCCGGGATCGTGACATCTTCGCCGCCATCTTTCCTTTCGGTGACTGCAACATCCAGCGATCCGTTCACGCCGACCACGCTTGCCGCGAGCGTTTCGTTTGGCTGCAAAGCCACCGGTATCGTCAGGCTCTGGCCGCGTGTCTGCGTTACGATCGCTGGCCCCTCGGCGAGCATGACGGGCGTTTTGCGTGCCGAAAGCCACGTTTCCACGCCAGGGGCCAATTGCGTGCCCAGGAAAAACCCTTGGCCCGGCCACAAGGATTGCACGCCGAGCGGGATCACCGGATCCGGCGGCAGCGGTTCGACAAGTGCGGCCTCCAGGCCGGGCGGCCCGAAGGTGAGGTCGAGCACGCCAAAGGCACCCGCGGCAGGAACAAGGTGAAGGCCGAGCAGATCGCCGGGGACATCGATATAACTGTGCGAGTCGAACTGGCGGTCCAGCTTCACACCCGTTGTGCGCAGCGCGAGCGGGCCGCCGGCGTCCGGTTGCACCAGCAAATCGGTCGGGCCGCGCAGATTGAAGCGTGTGTGCCAGGCAACACTTGGGCCGACATGCGGCACCGTGCTCGCCAGGATACGTGAGCGGGATGGCGGATCGCGCAGCGCCAGCAGCAGCGTGGGAGGCACTTCGTCGCCGCCGGCGCCGAGCGTGTTTGCGGAGACCCAGTAAGTGCCTGGGCCGTACGGCCCGACCGCATGGGCCTCTATTCCGCGCAGCGTAAACGCCTGACCGGCCGCGCCGCGCAATTCGACATATCTTGTCGCCGCGGCATCGTCTGTTGTGCGCGCTGGATCGAGGCGCAGCACGCAAGACGGCTCACGACTCTTGCTATCGATGTGTTCCGATGCATCACCGCTTGAAAGGTCAACATTGGCAGGGCGCGGCAGATCGAGCCTTACCGCATCAAACCACTTGGGAACCGCGAACACCTCGCTGCCGGATGGCCCGATCTCACCCCCCGCCCAACCCGCGTCGAGCGCCGGCGAGACACCAGCGCGTATATGGAATGGCATGGCGGCGGAGCCATCGGCCCACACCGCCGGCTTACCGCCATAGGCAACCACCAGATACGTGCCCGGTTCTACGCGCCTTTCGGCCACCAGCTCCGTCATGGGATGGCCATGCTCCGGTTCGACGAGGCGGCTGACCAGCGGCAACTTGACCAGATCACGCCCATCGCGGAAGACGACCAGATCGGCGAGTGCGCGCCCGGTGGCGGCGATGCGCAACCCGCCCGGCGCAGGCATTTCCATCCAGAAGCTGCGCTGTTGCAGGTCGTTCAGCTCCGCGGAGAGCAAAAGGCCCGGCGGCGGCACGGCAGAAGGCGGCGCCGCGTCACGGAACGGTAATACCGAGAGAGCCACGTTTCCCGTGGCCTTGGCGGCGGAGAACACGCGCAATTTATAGGTTCCACGATCGAGCAAGGCATCGATTCGCCCGTCCTGCGCGCCGGGCTCGCCTGCCATGCCGCCGGGCCCCGACAGCATATCGACAAGCTGCAACGCCGCGCCGCTTGCACTATGAGCGACCAGGGCGAAGCGACCGGGTGCCTGCACGTGCAGCAGCGTGGCGGTTTCCTCTTGCGCCGGTAACGTCGCTGAGGCCAATGAGGCAGCGGCCGGCGGGTTGGCCGCTGCCGGCAAACACAAGGCTGCCAGGCAGAGCAGAACGGCACGACGCATTTTGATTAACCCCCCTCCCGCAGCGAAACCTTGGCACGGTTCCGGGCGGCTTGACAGGGGTGCCGCAGAAAAGAAAGGTGTTCTTTTTTGAAAAAAAGAACCAAAAAACTTTTAATCCTGAAGCGTTTGCCCCCTCAACGCGTATCCGAAGAATTAAAAGTCTTTTGCTTCTTTTCTTCAGAAAAGAAGACCTTCCTTCTCTTACGGATGTTTTGATATGCAATTCGAACGCCGCTTCAAATTCCTGATTTGCTCGCCCGCTTTTGAGCCGGGCGATATCGAGGGCGAGCGGCTGGAACAGATCACCGAGGAGATCGAGCGGCTCGGCTTCATCTCGGTGCGCGTGCGCAAGATCGAGGAAGCCGAGCTGATCATCCGTTCGGACGCCGCGGTGGGCTGCGTGGTGGTTGATTGGGGCAAGCGCGGCCCACAAGGCAGGGCGGCGGCGCTGGTATCCTTCATCCGCAAGCGCGGGCTGGATGTGCCGATCATCATCCTGGTGCGCCGCCAGCGCTTTGAGGACATCCCGGTGGATGTGCTGCACGAGGCGGATGGCTATGTGTTTCTCTCCGAGGAAACACCCGTCTTCATCGCGAAGAACCTCGCCAGCCATCTGCGGCATTATGCCGAGAATTTGCGCACGCCGTTTTTTGGCGCGCTGCTGGACTTTGCCGAGCAGGGCAATCAGCTTTGGACCTGCCCCGGGCATAATGGTGGCGTATTCTACAGCCGCAGCCCGATCGGCCGCGTGTTCGTGGAGCATCTGGGCGAAGCGGTTTTCCGCGACGATCTTGACAATTCCGTGCTGGATCTTGGCGACTTGCTGATCCACGAAGGCGCGCCGCTCAAGGCGCAAATGGAGGCGGCGCGCATTTTTGGCGCCGAACGCACCTATTTTGTGCTGAACGGAACTTCCACCTCCAACAAGGTGGTGTTGCAATCCCTGGTGGCCGATGACGATTTGGTTCTGTTCGACCGCAACAACCATAAGGCCGCGCATCACGGAGCACTTTATCTCGGCTGCGGCATTCCGATTTTTCTGGAAACCGCTCGCAACGCGCATGGGCTGATCGGTCCGATCAATTTTGCTGCGCTGGATGAGGAGGCCTTGCGGGAAAACATTCGCCGCAATCCATTGGTGACCGATCCCGAAGCCTGGCAGCGGAAGCGGCCGTTTCGCGTGGCGGTGATCGAGCAATGCAGCTACGACGGCACGATTTACAGCGCCGACATGATTTTGGAGAAGCTCGGGCACCTTTGCGACTACATCATGTTCGATGAAGCTTGGGCCGGGTTCATGAAATTCCATCCGCTCTATCGCGGCCGTTTCGCGATGGGATTGCAGAAACTGCATGCCGAAAGCCCAGGCATTATCGCCACGCAATCGACGCACAAGCAATTGGCCGGCTTTAGCCAATCGAGCCAGATCCATATGCGCGACAACCACATCAAGGGCCAGCGCAGGCGCGTGGAGCACCGCCGGTTCAACGAGTTTTTCATGATGCACGCTTCCACTTCGCCGTTTTATCCGCTGTTCGCCTCGCTCGATGTCGGCGCACAGATGATGAAGGGGCGCCAGGGCGAGGTGCTGTGGGACGATACGATCCGGTTGGGCATCGAACTGCGCAAGAAGCTGCGCGCGATCCGCGATGAAATTCTGGCCCGCGAGGATGATCCCCTAAAACGATGGTTTTTTGAACCGTTCGTGGCAGACAAGGTTTTGTTCGACGGCGAGATGATACGTTGGGAAGATGTGCCAACCGACGATTTGGCCGGACGGCCGGAGTTCTGGGCGCTTGCGCCCGGAGAAGCCTGGCACGGGTTTGGTGCCATCAAGGAGGGGTTCGCGATCACTGACCCCAATAAACTTACGCTCCTCACGCCGGGATTCGACCGTGAGACGGGGCTTCATCTGGCGCATGGGGTGCCGGCGCCGGTGCTTGCGGTTTTCCTGCGCGAAAACCGCATCGTGCCGGAGAAGAACGATCTGAACTCGATTCTCTTTCTGCTCACTCCCGGCGTGGAGAGCAGCAAGGCCGGCACGCTGCTGAGCGCACTCGTATTTTTCAAACGCCTGCATGATGACAACCGCAGGCTGGACGAGGTGATCCCCGATTTTGTGCGCCAGCGGCCGGCGCGTTATGCCGGTTTGGGATTGCGCGATCTTTGCGCCGAGATGCATGATTTCTACCGCATCCACGACACCAGCCGGCTTCAGCGTGAACAATTTCAGGCGGCCCATTTCCCGGTCATGGCCATGCGACCTGATCAGGCGGTGCGTGAGCTGGTCAGGAACAATGTGGATTTTCTCCCGATTGAGGAAACGGAAGGGCGAATCGCCACGACGCTATGGGTGGTCTATCCGCCCGGCATCGCCACTATCATTCCCGGCGAAAGGCTGGATAGGCGGGCGCGCCCGATGATCGACTATCTGCGTATCTTCGAGCGCGCCGCCAACAGGTTTCCCGGACTGGATAACGAAATCCAGGGTGTATATCGCGCCAAGCAGCCGGATGGGTCAGTGCGTTTCTACACCTACGTGGTTCGGGAATAGGCTCAGCGATGGCCGCCGCCGCCGTGGAAGCCGCCGCCGGCGAAGTGGCCACCACCACCGAACACCACGACGTCAGCACCGCCCCAATACGGGTAGGGGCCCCAGTCGCCCCAGCCAAACATATCTTCCTGTTGCATGTCTGTTGCGGCGATCTGCTCGTTCGCGAGGTGCTGCTGGAAGGCGAGCTGCTGGAAGCGCGCATAGGCCTCTGCATTACCAACAAAGACGCAGTGGCAAAATTGTGGGTCGGCATAGATGTAGCCCACAGTGTCCTGACCGTTCGTGGTCACACGTTGAGAGAGAACACGGTAAGGCTGTAACGCTGCCAGATGCTGCTCCCGCCTCGGTGTGTTCGCCGGCTTCTCCAGGAAGCCGGATGCGGCGAGCATCTGCTCCGTATTTTGGGTCATGGTTTGCTGGGTTGCGCAGGCGGTCAGGCCAGCCGCCGCAAGCGACAAGGCAAGGGCGGTGATACCGCCCCTGACGAGGAAAGTCCGCATGTTGGATATCCTTGAATTGCAAGAAAAGATTCTGGCCAAACGAACGCAGGTGCCTGCCCCAAGTTTGCCTGGCGCGGAGACGTGATCGCGCCCGGTGGGCAACCTCGGGGATAAAGCCGCCCGCGCGCAAGCTATGGCGCCCGCCAAAACTCTACCTTAAGCTTGCTATGGGGCCAGCGAAGTGAGCCGATGGACGGACGCATAGGCCCCGGAGGCCAGCATGTCGTTCGCACCGGATGAGGATCATAGCCACGCGCACGGGCACGGAACAGGGGTGAAGTGGCTCGACATCATGGTGGGTGTCAGCGCCATGTTCATCTCGGTGGTGTCGCTCGTGGTTTCCATCCAGCATGGCAAGACGATGGAGGAAATGGTCAATCAGAACGAGCGCATGGTGGAGGCAAATACGCTACCCATGCTGCAGATTTTCCACAGCGCCAGCGATACGCAGGCCCCCTCATCCCGCTACACGCTGAACCTGAAGAACACGGGTGTCGGCCCCGCTATTATCGATTGGTTCGACGTGCGCTACAAAAACCAGAGCTATGGCGATCCGACGGCATTCTTGCACGCATGCTGCATGGATCCTGCGGCCGCGCATGTTCATTTGCCCGATGGGGTTTTTTTCTCCAACGTGTCCGGCACGGTTATACCAGCGCGTGAAACCATCAAGCTGTTTGAGGCAACCGACAAGGCGCCACCTGAGTTGATTGCCAGGCTGGATCAGGTCCGGACCGAAATCGACATTCATGCGTGCTATTGCTCGGTTTTGGAACATTGCTGGATGACCGATTTCGGCGGAGAGCGCCCGCACCGCGTGGAGGTGTGCAAGGTTCCTAAGGATGTGAACCCCTGGTAATAGAAAGTTCTTCTTTTCTGAAGAAAAGAAGCAAAAGACTTTTATTTCTCTGGCTCGCTTCCCATTGCGTGGCCCATGCCAGGCTATTGCCGAAAGCGCAGGAATAAAAGTCTTTTGGTTCTTTTCTTCAGAAAAGAACGTCTTCTTTATTTTATAGGGTTCAGCAAATCATCCAGCAGAGCCGCCTTCCCCTGCACCCGCTCAAGATGCGGGTAGCGCGGGCCGCCATGATAATCGATCTGCAGCGTCCGGAAATGCCGGTCATCCTGCACCAGCACTTCGATGGGGGCCTTGCTTGTCTTGGCAAGCTTGATCGCCGCGATCATATCCGATGGGTCTTCGTAGGAAAGGCCGTTGATGGCGATGATCTTCCCGCCCACTGTCAAGCCGGCGCGGAAGGCCGGGCTGTCCCACTCAACCTCCTTGATGCTGCCACCCCCGCCGAGGGTCAGCCCGACCGACCAAATCAAGTCAGTCACATGGCGGCGTGATTCCTCGCTTTTCAGAAAGGCGTTCTCCGCCTCGGTATAAACCAGTTTATAGCCGCCGCGCGTGATGCCATCCAGCGGCGCGGCGCCCCCTGTGCGATCCAGCCGCGCGCGCAGGAAGCCCGCCCAATCATAGGCATAAACGCCGTTGAGCGCTTTCACCACATCATCGAACTGGTAGGG
>Ga0116231_10008459_pt1 | contig 18056 bp, 9 predicted proteins | sample S1TSphgellanicum_2_FD_89695 | JGI IMG/M metagenome (GOLD analysis project Ga0116231, IMG submission 89695) | Host-associated microbial communities from peat moss isolated from Minnesota, USA - S1T2_Fd - Sphagnum magellanicum MG | ecosystem: Host-associated > Plants > Peat moss > Unclassified...
CCCCCCCCCCCCCCCCCCCCCCCCCCCCCCCCCCCCCCCCCCCCCCCCCCCCCCCCCCCCCCCCCCCCCCCCCCCCACCACCAAAAGAACCGACGATTATATAGAGGAGTGTGTTTTCGGAAATTTCCAAAATTTTCGGGAACCAAGGTTCAAAATGTCAGAACCAGGTAAGGGAGTAAACACCCGGAATGATAACCTGAGGGTACACACGGTTAGTTCTGATACCCGCACAATGTCGATCGAGACCACTGCGCGTTCGGGGTGGCTGGAGTGGCGTAGCCACGGGTGTCCAAAGGTCACGGGTACCACTAGTTTAAATCTAAGTATCATGATTTTAAGTCAATTTGAAAAAATTAATAAATATAACATTTATATGCAAATTTTCATTAGAAAATTTCAATTAAAAATATTTCCTAGTCCTTTTGTTAAATTTTTTTTTTGTGATAAGTGACTATATGTTACAAATGTATTATATATATATATATATAATTCATATTTGTGCCAATTTCACAACATAATGATAGAATAAAATATCAATCACCTATAATTGCACATTTTGACCGTTAAACCTTTTCTAATTATATGCCCAAATTGTTTTATATTTGTTTGTAGTGAAAATTGTGACAATGTGATAAGTTTTTGAGTCCATTGTGCCATGCAAACACCTTAATTAGCTACAAGTTAGGACAAGTTAAGGTTCATCAATCAACCAAGGACTAATTGAAATCTCTTGAATTACACACAACAACATGATATAATAGGATTTTATTATTTTTCCAAAAAAAAATGAAAACATGAATTGAATAACTATTGGTTGTTTATAAAAAGGATGGGCCTTAACTATTATGAGTGTTCAACATCTAGCTAGCATGGACTATTTTGAAGACCATTTTATTAGTGAATTTTGTGGTTACAATATGTTATTTTGATGTGGACATTTCTAAAGACCAACTAAACTTCAAGGCATGTTGTTGAATAAGTGTGGTTTTCACTTTATTTGCACGTTGTGTGTCAAATTTTTTCAATGCATTAATTTTGTAATCTCAAAACAATGGTTGTAATTTGCAACATAAGGAACTTTACAAACATTTTTGTGCCATGAAATATTGTTGTCATTACAAAATCCAATTGGGTGGAAGAAATCTATTTATTATAACATCGATTGACAAACATGTTATAGTTTAATAAGCTTAAAAAAAGGTGTTCCAACATTCCACATTATGGGCTACATTTGTTTGATTGTTTTGGCTTTGAGCTTGCATTTGTTGTCTTTGATGGTTAACTAATCTTTAGTTCTAATGTTGTAAATGTTTGATGGTTAATTAATCATTAGTTCTAATGTTGTAAATGTTTGCCTAATAATTGTTACAAAATTGGTGTTGGAATGAGATTCATTCATTAGAATAAATCATAGCCTATACAAGAAATTATTAGTCATGTTTTTGATAGGAGGTATAAATCATTACAAATTTTATGCTAATGATCTTTCTCATTGAACACCTATAATCTAAGTCTTACAAATTTCATTCCAATTGTGTTTTATGAGATGACCTGACATTAAGATGGACATGCCAAGTATCAAAAGTTGCAAAAGGCATACAACATGGCAAAGAAATGTTGGTGCCTATGATATGCCAAGATAAATGAAAGAAAAATGTGTAAAGGTAAAAGATTAAACATAGCTATGTAAATGATAATTTTATCATTGTTTTTTTGTGAATGTAATTTTATACACATTATTAATAGTGGGTTGGTCATCTAAATTTGTGATTGCTTCTCCTTGTGCTTGTGGTTGTATGTTTAGGGTTTGGATGGAAGTGACAAGAACAAGATCTATTGATGGATTGTTTATTCACACATCTTTGCTTTTAATCTCTACCCTAGACATTCACCTTAGAAATGTTTCCTTATGAAGTCTTCACAAGTAATATCAATAGTATTTAATTTTCTTAATAACATTACTAACCCATATACACGATCATATAACACAATTCCCATCACACTTTGAGCATAAGTTGCAATACCTCAATTTTGATTATTGCCCCAAGATAATGGATGCACATGTGTAGATTTTGGGTGCACCCATTCAATTGATGGGTTGTTTTGAAATCTACCCATCTACTTGTTGGTTTCTTATCAAAATATGAATCATAGGTAATTGATTTAATCATGCTTTTATATCATTTTATTTTTTTGGGTTATCACTTACCTTTTTGTATCACAAGGTTTCAAATCACTATGAAATGTAAAAGCAATTCATATGAGCAATTTCTAAAATGAAATTTGTTTGATAAACATACAAATAATTAGCTTCAATTCCTTTAAATCTTATTTAAAGTAAGATTCTTAAAAAATTGATTTGAAAGATTATGCAAGAATTGATTAAAATAAAACACATTGTATATATAATTTTATGTTATTTAAAAAACTTCAATAAGGCTTTAATGAAGATTTAATAACAAAAATGATAATGAAATTAATTTTCTTGTATTGATGTTGTCTTTTATGTTATAAAAGTTTATTATTGCCCTAAGATAGACATGCATCTATGATTTTAGGTTTTACCAAGCATGTATGGGGCAAACACAACTAGTTTTCATTGTGATCACACCATTTCCCTCGTGTATTTTGTGTCTATAGCGCTCTCATTGCTTGCATCTCCATTGAGGTCACACAAATATTTTTCAAACTTTAAACATTCATGTCATCAACAAATTCTACTCATTAAATTATTTGTAGCCCACATCTCACATGATTGAATGTGCTATAATCAGATGTGATACATTTTGTAAAACTTTCTTGTCACCTATTTTGCGCAAGGTAGGTGGAAAGTGCCAATGACACACCATCTAAAACACCCAATAATTTGTTTTAAATGATGATGGTGGATGGTTTAGATCATAAAAAATAAAAACACATCATTGTTTTCCCTTTGTTATTCAGGGCAATTTTGGGTGCAAAATTTTGTTCACTCTTGAACACCTATAAGGGGCATTATGCATAAGGCCCATATTAGAGGGTATAATATCCTTAACACCACCTTGACAACTAGATTTTTTTATTATGTAAAACTAGCGTGACAAGCTTTTATGAAGGCACCCTAATGACCTCAATGGAGGCCAGTACCCATAATGCCCTCAATGGAGGAGGGCCTTACCCTATACTTATTACTTAGTGCTCTTGAGAGGGATAATTATTATTTTTAATTTTTTTAAAAAAAAATTTAAACCCAAGTATGCCAAAATAGCTTCCAAGGGGCAAGAAAAAAAAGGTTAACCACTGGTTGTCAATCAGCCCCCATAACCGTGCAGCAGTTACTGTTGCGGCGCTACTGAAGCGTACCGTTCCGTCCAGAAAGGGGAACACAAGTATTCCCAGTCCCACATTATTGTACTGCTCCGTCCACGGAATCAGTACGTGGCTGGCCAGTCCAGATGGGGTCCACGTGCCAAAAATATTTTGACTCTTTTGTTCGTTCATACCATCAGCGCCTCATTTTCTTCTTCCCGTTCCGTAGGACGGAACAAGTACCAAAAACGCCCCCTCTCATGCGTACCAGTCCGTGCTATCGCTACCCCTGCCCACAGGCTACTCGATTCTGCCACGCTTCTCCCATTGGCTCCGTACGCTACTTCTACCCCCTACTTATTACCTCTGTGATTCTACCTCATCATAAGTCTGTACAATACTCATAGGTAATTAATTCCCTTCATTTGACTAGTTTACCCCCCCCTTGTAATAAATTGGAAGGTAAAAAAAGCAAAAAAAAACCAGTGTTGTGCAGTTTTTCGATTCTGACAGTTACCTCCGGTTCCCATTTATTTGAGAAATTTTGTTCGAATCAAAGAACCGGGGGGTTTCAAAAATGTTCCGGGTTTCTTGGCAAAAAATTCAGAAAGAACCTCCAGTTCCAGGCTTTTGAAAAGAATATTCAAAAGAAGCTGCAGGCAACAAATCGGCGGTTTAGGGTGGGTTCTTTGAATTTTTTTTAAAAAATCTCAGTTTAGAATAAGAGCCAGTTCTATGGCATTTAAGAAATTGCCAATCAAGGGTCGGAACCCATTATTTTGATTTTTCAGAACCCTTAACAAGGGTATATATGCATATACCCTAGCCTCACCCACCAGTTGCAAGGTTCAAAAATATAATAACCTCGCAAGACTGGTAGTAAAAAACTCAAAATGCGATCGGTATGTAAATCCAATAGTATCTGAAAAAGAAATTGATGGGGCAACAAGCCACAAATTGTGAAAGGGGGGCAGATTTCATTAGTTTAATTAAAACCTTTGAAAATTCGCAGTCAAAATTAGGTGTTCGTTTCATGCCTTTGTTGAGTCTAAATTAATCATGGGGAGGAAATAGAGGACTAGGTTAGGTTATACATCCAGTGATAAAAAAATGTGCAAATCTTACTAACCATCGTTATTTACGTGTGTCTTTGGTTGTAAGTCAAGTTCTTAACGTTACTTGATTTGTATTCAATTCAACCACCCATCCATGTGACAAACATTTTGTTGTTGTTTGAATAATGCAAGGACGCAAGAATGTGACTCGTGATAATGTCTGATAAACCATAACTTGTTTCTTGGGTCAGATTAGATGCACTTCCTTCACATAAACATGGCGTGTAGAGCGAGATTGTGTGTCCACTTTTTACAGTAATAGGCAAGTGGTAGTATGATACTGTAACCAAGGGTCAGTTTCCAGATTGACAAAACGAATAATTATTTATTTTCAAAACATGAATTCACTCTAATATTGTGATATGAGTAGTGAAATTATTCAGAGTGTAGTCTGTGATAATTACTATGTCAACTTCATATTTTCACAAATTTTCATTTTGCTATTTTGAGGATTATTTAATGATGAAGCTGACCTTAGTGTAAGTTAATATTTATCAAGGTGGCTTTTGCTGTGATTGCATGTTACACGATGATGTTGCTTTCATGAGCTTCAAACACTAGTCCTCAAGGCCATCATGGAATGTGTAAGAAGAGTCTATGTAAGTTGTCTTTTCAGTTCTCAACTAAAGAGCATCTCCACCCACAACCGGCATTACCTCTACTGGTATTAAAACACATCCAAACATATATTGTTAATCCCTAAATGTCCACAAAAAGAGATAGATTGGTCCATCTTGACGTTCAGGGGGAGAGGAGAGCAATTTCCTCATCCCCCGCCCACCCCCCTCCCTAAACATGAAAAAATGTACAATACATAAAGTGAGAGACTACTCAAGTGCCATCACCAAGGAGGTCTTTTTTCTTTTTCTTTTTTCAATTTTAGTGATATAAATTTTTTGGCTATTTTTTGAAATATAAATGACAATAAATATCAAATTTACACTTTTAAAAGATTTTTTATCTTTTTTAATTTCCATTTCCGGTTTTTAAAAACATAAAAAATTATTGAAAAACAAATATTAGCCACCACCTAGGCCAATGAAAAGAATTTTTTTTAATTTATTGGTTCATGATAATTTTTGTACATCCAAAGTCAGTTTCACCCATACCCCCTATTTCGGCTTGTAGTTGTGCTTATTATATTTAAGAGGGGTATTAATTATTTTTTAACCCTCATCCAAATTTATAAAAATGGCTCAATATAAAGGTAAGAGACAATTTGAGTGCAACATTTGAACCAGTCATTATAGCCCACCAATGAACAACAATCATTTTATTATTCAAGGTGATGTAGTGTCACTAGATCCTTTGCAAATATTCTAGCCCAAACAACATTGCTTAACCCAACCCAACATTTATATACCATACTTCATCCAAAATTTAATGTGCAGGGCATTAGTGAAATTACTTTAAAGGTTTTATTATATCCAAAGTATTATCACAATGCCATTATACTATTGCCGGTGAACATGCTCGAAAGGTATTTGAATAAAAAGTCTTGTGGTTGAGATCAAAGAGAGGAATAACACAAACACAGCACACACACAGTGATGAAGGTAGGTCATGCAGTTATGGGGTGTATATGGGACACTGGGAGGGACACACCATAGTAGTAAAATGTATGAAATACGGAAGTGCTTCAAACGTTTTGGATTTCTATGGGTGGGTTCGATAGGAAATATAAGCCTCTCTATATCTCAGAAGTGCCATTTGAGGTGTGCCAAAAACTAGTGTTCCAAGTCTGGAAAATTGCACTGGATGCATCAATCTGGTTTTGTAATCTTATAAATATTTGACCCAAGAATGTATGCACACTTTCTTTTATACTAAGTAAATATTTGACCCAAGAATGCATGTGCACTTTCTTTTATACTAAGTAAATATTTGATCCAAGAATGTATGTGCACTTTCTTTTAAACTAAGTAAATATTTGATCCAAGAATGTATGTGCACTTTCTTTTATACTACGTGGATATCACTTATCACCAGACAATAGTCACTAGCTTGGATTAGTGAGGAAAACAGATGGGAAACTAAAAGTTAGTTAAGATGATAATTTTTTTGATGGCAAGCAAAACCTATGTTGACAGGGCATCAGATTTCTGTAGATGCATGGAGAGATATGTGGTGACCTGGGTATCAATATTCGTTCGCAGGAAGTAACACATACATGTTGTCTCTTGTTCATTGCTTCATCTCTGGGCTAAACATTCCTTGTTTAATGCCGGAGGCCAAGGGAGAAGATAACTTCTATTATTGGATGTGTCTTGAGAACTGAGGCCTGAAAATGTTTAATAGTCAGCAATTCACAAGTTTAAAAATTGCACACTTCAAAAAGATTCCTGGAAGCTTGGTAGAAGGCAGCTTGCCAGGCAAAAGTATACAGAAGAACTAATATGTAAGACGTATGAGGACCCATTGCCTAAACAGCAATGGATCAATTCTAAACTTAGAAAATTGGAGCTTGCTCAAGGAAGAGTGACATGAAGAGGAAGTGTGACATGAAGATCTACCCACCCATCAAGCAGGAATTACTATGGTCTTCCATCATCTTAGTATGAATTACCTAACAAATTACAAACGATTGAGTTACCTATTTGGAATTTTTTTTTAAAGTACAATTTTGATATGTCAAATTTTATTCGGATTACTCCAAGATGTATTGTCAAAACCCTCACCCTTTTTTTCTTTTTTTTTGTATAAGGCAGTTTGTGAGCTTTGAATTTCATTTGAACTTGGATTTGGATGTAGTTTCATCACTTTCACCAACCAACAAAACTATCCTATATATCATGCAAAGGACAAATCCACAATAAGGATTGGATGCGTGCTTCCACTCTTCCCAATTAGCTGTCATTTGGATGCTGTGTGATGGGCACATGCCTCATCAAACAGCAAAGGCAATGCTGAACCTTTAGTAGTACTATTTAATTATATCCAACTTTGCAAAAAAGTCGGTAGGTAAAGTTTTGTTTTGCAAAGGAAGGGGTGAGGGGGGAGACAAGAAATTCCGTATGTTATAATAAGCAAGTTTCCACCCCCAAAATGTTTGAATGTATTGCCAAAATGTGTTGTACAAAGCACCAATGTACAAATCCTTCAGCCTTGGTCTCTTTTAAATGGAGCAACTTAAAAGATTGCCAACCAGGTTGCATCTATTTATAGTAATACCTACATTACTATATCAATTCCTGCATGTGCAAAAAGCTTTTCAAATTGAAAGAATGTTGAAACATGCACATGGGTTAGTGGGGTCCTGGCTCTTGGTCAGGTATGATGACCCATTGACCCCTCCCCCAAAGGCTTTCAATATATTTCATATTTCCATACACATTACTTTGGTTTGGAGGATGACCCCTGTGCACCTTCCCACTTCTCTAAAACGACAAAATAGAAGCACCAGCTTATCAAGCAAAACACTCTCTCAAAAAACTATTATCTCCTAAGAAGATCAGATCAGACCCTACATTTCCATGATTTTTCAGAAATTTGGTATGTAGCCTTCTTTTTTGACATATTTTAGTGCACCCATCACTTTGATGAGGAATTTCAAATCATTGGGAACATGATCATGGTATGTAAACCCTTTTGGTCGGTAAGAGAATTACTAAGCAACCTGCCTCATTGGGTGGAGGCACCTGCTTTAGTGGGGATTTCAGACTTTGGGTGCTGATTTCTTTTCTTATTTGTATAACACCTTTTGAAAACTGGAAAACTGGCTTCCTTCACTTAAAGAGGCAGAGGATAGAAAAAGCAATGGCCAGGAACCCAAGAAACAATAAATAATTCCAACAGCCTTCTTCCCATAACCTGGTGGAGAATTTTTGTGGATGATGTAGCTCCAACCTCTTCTTATCACTTATCTTCTTGAAATCCTATAAGTAAATAAGTAGTGAAGAACACAACAAATATGAGAAATTTGTCTCCATGGGTTTTATAGTAAATGGACAAAGGTGAGGTGAGGTCATGTTTAACCTTGAGACTCTTTCCATAGAGCTGCTGTGGTTGTGGACCTCTTTGCCTCAGGCGGCCCCATGTATTTTTTCAACACTCTTTATCTTGGGAGTTCAGGAGTCCCAAAGCAATTTTTTGCATAGGGTGCTTGACTTCTAAGTTAAGATCACATCTCACCTAGCTAAACCTTACCATGTACCTAGTGTTTTATTCTATGAACTGGCGTTCTACAAACAAGGGTTAGGCATTCAACTTCTTTCTTTGCTTTCCTTGGTATTGCCTTTAAAATTGTTCACTTTAGTCTTTTCCAAGCTTGGGGAATTGTACTCTCTTCATTTGATCAATTGACCATGCATTTTCATTTATCAGGCACTCAAGATCAGGCTGATGTTGCAAAATAACCCAACACCCAACAAGAATTACAATCAAAAGTTAGCATGTGTGCTCCATGGACAACGGTCAGAGTCACAAATTGAGACTGTTTGAAAATAAAGGATTGCAAGACCTACGATTTGCATAGAAAAATAGAAATGCCTAGTGTAAAAACATTGACATTAAACATTGCAATATTGTGGTAAGACTCTTCAGAGGTTCTAGACAAGAATAAGTATGATGTAAGTTATATAGGTTACATCCAAACCAATGTTGGCAGGTTGGCCCAGCTTGCATGGTCAAACTCAAGGGTCAAGTTCCAGTTCTTTTGACCCAGACCCAAATCAATGGCCATTTGTGGGAATTAGCACAAGAACCAAACAGTGGAACTAGGAGCCTCCTGCTAGATCTAGAACCAAAACTTTCAAAAGAAACTCTTGAGCACATTTCAAGTTTTTTTGAGTAATAAACTTTAATTTTTTCAAAAAGTTAGCAACATGGGACTGAACTCAGGCCCAATTTTCAAACTAGGCTCAACCTTGGGGACTGTGTACATGGAACCGGACTCAGACCCAATTTTTGAACTAAGCTGAACTAGGCCTAGAGGTTCTTGAATTTGAAAAAATATGCCAAAACTAAGATGATATGATTTAAAAATTTGAAAAAACTAAGCTCAAACTCACACTCCAAGAACCTCCAAAAAAAAATTTCAAGTATCAAAACTTAGACCAGATGTCCTCTCAAAAAATAAGAACCAGCCAACATTGATCTAAACCCCAAGCCCTAATAAGTGGAGCAAGAATTGCTAGTCAATGTTTGATCAGACTCTTCCTGGACATGCAACTTATCAAATCTAGGGGAGCCAAAACACATTTTAGTAGTCAAAAACTGAAACCATGCATCTCTACTTATGACTTCTTAATGTATATGCCCAACAAATGGATTTTTATTGTTATTACATAAAACCATGCACATTGTTCAATGTTGACCAACTAATAGTTTCACTGTTAACTCAGGGTTGGAAAGCACTTGGATTATCTGTGTGACATTTCAATCATCTTGAAATGATGTAGCCACTCCATTTGCTTAAGGGGTTTGTCTCAAACCACTCCTGTTCCTTGGAGATGCTCATATCTGAGCTATTCTTGGGGTTTTTTATACTGCTGTTTTTTGAGGCCACCAACAAGCATTGAGATAACAACCAATGTAATTATGAAAAACTTCAATCACAATGTTGGCATGCTGACAAGAAGACACAATCCATGATAATTTACCAAATGTCATCTCACACTATAGATATGAACATCATGCTCTAGACAAGAAAGTTGGTGATTTGTACAAATAGTTGAATACCAAATAGTTCCTAATCAACTTGGAGAGTGGGTTGCCCAATTCTTTCCTTGTGGAGTGCATATATTCAATTTTGAGAAGTTCACATAATTATCACCATTGTTATAGTAAATGGGAGTGGCAAGTAGGGTTGCATCCAAAGCGCATAGATTGTACAACCAATTGCAAGGTGGCCATGGACTCAAGACAACTCAAGTGCCGACTTAATGCTACAATAGATACAAGGAAAAATAAAATGAAGAGATTACCGTTATCTCCATGCACACTCACTTGAATAATTCTTGTTTTCCATTTTCCACATCCTTCTCCCCCTTTGCACATGTGATTATAGACCTTAAGGGTGCATTCATTGTAAAACAAACCAAAGTAGTTATCAAATGCAATTTAACATTGTACCATTCTACTTTGAAAGACAAGTTTGTGTATTGTATTTATTCAATTTTTTAAAAAATTGTTGTAATTGTGTTTATTTGCTAGTGATCTTCTTCCTTCATGAATTTGGAATCATTTCATTAGGTTATGAAAGCCATGTGATGTAAGGTCATGGTTTGCTTAAGTGTCACAAAAAAATATAAAGAATTGTAGTTTTTCAATATTTTCAAACGTTATAATTTTTTTAACATTTTCACCAACCTTCCCATGTAAACATATGAATTGCACAATTTTCTATGTGTGAAGGTCTTCAAACAATTAAACCATATGGTATGTGGCATTATTGTACCCACTTGGGTTTCAAATATATTAAAAATTTGGTATTTGGTGAAAAGAAGTGATATTTTTTGGATATTTTGAAAAGGACCCATTTATAAACCATATGACTAAAATTTTAAAAGATATTTTAAACATAATTTCAAGCACTAAAATAGATAGGGCACTAAAATATATCATATTAAATTCATTAAGAGATGATTATCCCTCATTAACACAAAAATCAAGGTATTTTGCTAAATGGACAAAAGAATACACACCTCTAACATCCCAGGGCTCATCAATATATGTAATTGGGCCAATAAGATATTGAAAATATGCATATCATATATACATATCAAATTACAATAGTCATTTTTTATACAAATGATTATATTATAAGAATTCTATACATATAAACACAACAACACATTTTGGGTTTTGTAACTGGCCTTTATGACTATGTATTAGTTAGAAAGGATATTTGCAACTAATGACTATTGAGTTGTTAAACCCATGCCATTTCACCCATTTAATTGCAAAGGACATATAGTTGCAAAGCCTAATTGTCTTATCAACTAGGAATTTATTATTTTCTTATATTCCATGTCATCATTGACCTTGGTATGACATGTAAAGTGCATGTTATGTCAACTTAGTCATTTTATTCAACTAAAAATTATAAAAAACATCTTAATAAATGGATGACATATGTCAAAAATCTATAAACACATGTTCAAATGAGTCATCACACATGAACACAAGTCAACCTAGCCTAGCTTACCACCTAGGTAACTAGCTTAACCAAAAATCAACCTAGCCTAACCTAGGTAGGTAGTTAGCCTAACTTAGGTTACTTAGGCTAGGTGGCCTAAGTATCATAAGTTGCAAACACAAGGACTTGAACCCTTCAACTTCCACTTTAGGGTTCAAGTCTTTATCCATTGCACTACCACATTTTTCTATACTAAATCTATTAAACACAAAATTATAAAGATCAATTTTTTTTAGCCTCAAATTAAATTAGGCCACCCTAAGTTGACATAAGTTAACCTTCTTACTATCTACCAACCTAATTTAGATTAACCTAGGGTTCCTTAGGTTGATTTAAGATGAATTAGGTCAACCTAAATTGCTTACAAACCTAACTTAGGTTAACCTAAGCCTCCTTATGTTAAAAATAAACTAACCTAATTTAACTTAATTAAGACTACTTAAGTTTTAAGCTAAATTTAAATTAAGCTAGGGTAGACCTAGCTAGGTTAGACCTAAACTAAACTAGGTTAATATAGGCTAGACATAGACTAAATTAATCTAAACATGGCTAAACATAATTACTTCAAATAATTTTGGCTAAAAAAAATCACCTAGGCTAAAAAATGGCTAAATTAATATATAAATTAGAATAAACAAAATTATTTAAGCTAAACATGGTTAAAAAAACATAAATAAAGCTAAACATAATTACTTAGGTTAAACATGGCTAAACGCTTTTAAACGCAATTGTTTGAACTAAACTTGGCTAAACACAATTACTTTGGTTAAACATGGTTAAACACTTTTAAACACAAATATTTAGGCTAACCATGGTTGAAATTTGTTAATATATAGTTAAATTAATATAATTTATATTTAAAATAATGATTTAGGCTAAACATGGCTAAATTAACATAAATGAAATTAAACACAATTTTTATGTTAAACATGGTTAAACAATGATAAATTAAGTTAAATTTGGTTAAATTTGGAAAATTTTAAATAAAATTTCATTATTGAAACAATACATGGCTAAATTTGGATAAATTTGTGATAAAATTATAAATTAAACTAGGTTATTTAAACTAAAATTGGCTAATAAAATGATTAAACCTATGCGATTGTAGTTGTTTTTTTAGTCATTTTTGTTAGTTGCATGAATCATAAAATTGTTTACTAGTTGTTAAAGGCATTTTTAGTCATTTCTTTAATCATGTTGTATTGGACACTATAGTTGCATAGAAGATTTTTTGGCATTATAAACATTTTTTATTAGGGTCAAAACCTATAACTAGGAACCAAAGGGATTACTTTGGAAAAGGATTTCACATTTTTTTTCAACAAATTTTTTTTTACACGCAAATGAATTTTTGAATGAAAAATTTTCTAACTTTTTTTTAAAAATATTTAAATGTTACCCAATGCATCACATTTTTTTTAGTCATTATTGAATAAATATGAATTTTTTTAAATGTGCAGACTCTTTATAGATTCAATGTTTCATCTTGAAAAATGATCAAAATTCTAAATCATCACCAAAAATTAAATTTTCACGTTTTTTAATTTTATTATACTTTAATCTATAACTTTTCTTCATAAGTCATGTACATTATAACCCATTTATATGTGGTAAAAGCCTTTTGAAAATTTGAAACAATTTTGAAACATTCTTTGAATTTTTAAAGTTTTAAAATTCCACATTTTTAAAAATATGATTGTTTTTTGAGTGTTGCTAATATGTTCTTATCATTTATATTTTTATGAAAATTCTTTTATTGTATGAGTCTTTTTTAAAATCCTTTGCAAAATTAACTCCATCTGATGTAGTAGGTGTACATTTTCAAACATCCTAAATTAAAACCAAAATTTAAAATTGGATCAAATGAATTTTTATTTTAAGTTCCTTGACATTCATATGAAGGAAAAATGACTAACTTGCCATGATTACTATGGTTTTAAATGGAAATAAAAAAATAAATGTTTGATTTTGACTAATTATGTTGAACATCTAACACCCTTTTTGGCACCTAGTTATGTGTTTTGACCCACCAATCAATAAATCTAATTTTATTGAAATTAGTGTCATGAGTCATTGAATTGACTACTAGTTGCAAAAAACATTTTTAATTGTTTCTTTAATTGAATTGGACATTATAATTACATAAGACAAGTCATGAAATACATGTTTTGGAATGATGAACATTTTTGACCAATCGATAAACGTAATTTTATTGAAATTAATGTCATGAGTCATTAAGTTGATCAGTTGTTAAATACATTAAATTAATCATTTTCTTAATCATGCTGGACATTATAATTACATAAGACAAGTCGTAAAAAACATGTTTTGGCATTATGAGCATTTTAAACCAATCAATAAATGAAATTTTATTGAAATTAATGTCATGAGTCATGAGGTTGACTACTAGTTGTAACACCTTGTTGACACATGTCATGCCACATCATCATCATTAAAAATTGAATCAATATAATTAGTTGCTATTAGTCACAAGAGTAAATGATATTTTTGAATTTTAAATTTTAAATCATTCAAATATGTTAATATAAATTTAAAAATAGTAATATGTTTACCCAAAGATTGAACAAGTTATCATATTGATTATTAGTCACAAAACCACAATGCCACAAGACAATAGTCATTTTTATTACCGGTCACAAAACCCAAGATGTGTTGTTATGAAAGTATAGGAGGTATGTCCCTCTACATGATAAGAATATCATGTTAAACAATATTATCAAAATACCAATTGTATTCATATGCATGGAAATATTTCAACATTTTTGTGATGTGCTTGTTCCATACTACAAGATCGTACTTTTAAATTTTCATTATCACACATTTAACATTGCCTTATGTTGTGTTTTGTTCCAAAAAATACCCAAAAAAACTATGATGGATAATATATTCATGACACTCAAACAAAATGTGACCCTGCGCATAAAATATTTACGAAAAAAATCATTGAAGATGGTTTTTAAATTCAAACTCCTTTTTTGTTTATCAAATGTGCACCATTCGTTCCCAAAATTGGAAAAGGAATTGAGATTGGTAGAAATTTTATTTATCAGACATATAAACACATTTGGTTCAAACATGTTTTTGGCCTCAATTACAAAATTTTGATGAGGTGTCTTTAACAAATTTCTCATTTTTATGTGGTGGAATGCGTAGATAAATTTTATGGAAGGCCTAATGTCAACTAAATTGTTTCCAACATGTTTTGAAAAATGTGTAAATTAGGTTCAATTTTCAACTTTTGCATATTTAAAAAGTGAATTTACATGTGATAAACTTCTTTCAAATAACATAAAATTCAATTCAAAGTTGGAAATGTATTCATTTCTTGTATGTAAAAAGTAATCATTTTCGAATTTGTATGCACATTCATTTTCATGTACTTGAAATTCATTGATGAAAACAAGTAGATAACACTACCAAAAGTTGGATGAAAAAACTATAATCTTCATAACAAAATGTGTAAAATATGGTTAAACTTAATCACTACTACAATTCATAGTTTTTAAAGTTGTCCAAGTTGAATGCCTCATCCACCTTGATTAATGAACATTTCCATTTTGATTAGAAGCCCATGGCTTGAATGACATGTATATTTTTTAATTAGTGAACTTGACTAAAAATGACATACTTAACTATTTATCAAATCAAATATCCAATCAAGTTGAACCAAAAAAAATGACATGCTTGGTCAAAAATGACCAATGGTTTTCTAATCAAATTGAACATCCTATGTTAGTTAATAGGTCAAGCCAATTAACTAAATTATCTAAACTAGGTAGGTAGCTTAGGTTTACCTACATACCTATTTACTATCTATGCTAGGAAAATAGACATAAATAGGTACATAGCCTAGGCCTATCTACCTACCTATTTTCATACCTAAATACCTACATATTCTATTTACCTATCATCTTATAACCTTCTTCCAACCTACTTATTAATTACCAAACCTTCTTATTTACCTACATATATAGTGATGTGAAATAAACATGCACATGAAATAAGAAACTTGACAAAAATTGTTACATTTTGGAGGTGTACTCCATTGATAAGGACTTGATTTATCATTGTGAAGGTGAAGGGTTCAATTTTTTATACTTATAACCTATGTGCATGCATAAAGGACTAAGTAAATAGGTTAAACTAAAGTAGTTAGGTAAGCTAGGTTAAATTAAGTTTACCACCTACCTACATGCTTACCTTTTTACAATCTACCTAAACCTAATTATTATTTACATACCTAATTTTTAAAATAATAATCTAGTACAGAAATTATTTAAATTTAAATAAAAATTTAACTAACAAATGATCCACTATTTAGTAATGAAAATAATTAATCTAGGCTTATGCAAGGTAAGGTGGTTCAAATCGTTGATGTAACATTCACTAATAGTCCAAAAAAAGCCTAATGGATAGTGCATATCTAGGAAATAGGGGGGTAAACTCTAGGATAGTGTGAGGTCAATGTGATGTAAAATCATGCATTTTCATTGGCCAATTTTTCTAGTAGGTAGATTTTGAAATCACATGCCTTACTTCTCCCTCCACAATCTTCATTGTCAACAAGAGCAAGTGTCAAGAAGGTGTGCATTAACCTATTGTTGTTATTTTTTTTACAAATGAATCATTACATTGAACCTATTCGTGTAAGGATTATTAGCATTTAGGAAGTGCAATTTGTTGTGCAAATGATAATACATGTAACTAAAACTTGATTATTGAAGTTTTTTTTAAAAATTATTTTACAAATGTCTCTTATTGGAAATGGAAATATTACTTTTATTATAAGTGGAAATTTGAGCCAGTGGTAATCAAAAAACTTCAATGGGGAAGAAGAAAATAAAAATTAAAAGAATGTATTGGTGTGGGTTGAACCTTTATACGGGAAAAAACCTAGTGTCATATTCGATAAGAAACAACCTATTTTTAAACAACAATTTGCATATACATACAACATTTGCAACAAAGGTCTGTTGCCTAAGTGCTATAAATTAGGGAGAAATTTTGGAAAGGAAAATGTAAAGAAATTTTTTGGGTATTATATTAATAGGAATGGTTATAACACTAGAAGAAAAACATGTATTTTCGATTGTTCTTTGCGAGTAAATTTTAGTTGCAAAAGACATTTTGCAACTAAAATCTTTTTAGTCACTTAAGACATGTCACATGTGATAAATTAATCGCAAATGACAAAAAATATTGTATGAAAGAAAAAGTCAACGAATACATTTCATCCTTTGATTCCATTGCATACGTATTGTCACATGTGACTAAGATGCAACTATTTTGGTCACAATTGAAGGCAAATCATGTGTTGCCACGTGTTTTAATATATGATTATTTATATTATTTATATTATTATTTTGAAATAATCTAAGACATTCAATTCAAATATTAGGATGATCTTATATTATGACACGTGGCCCAATGTAAATATGTCACGTGGCATTAAACATTTTAATTTAATATAAACATAAATATTAGGTTGGTAGGTACATAAATAGGTGCCTATAATCCTTACCTACCTACCTACTTACCTATTTAGGTTTTAAAAAAAATAGGTAGGTTCTACTTTCCTAGGCTAAATACCTACTCATATAGGTAGGTACTTAGGTAGGTAGGTACATAGACCGACCTAAATGGGTAGGTCAAACTAAGTACCTACCTAGCTAGATAGATAAGTAAGTTGGGGAAATAAGTACTTTAAAATTGTGCATTATTTGTTTTTTTGTTTTGGGTTAAGCCCTTTGATTAGCTCATTTCATGTGCACAAATTTCTTAATGTGAAATTGGATAGGCACACCCCCTTGCTTATATAGTGTTCAAAATAAAAATGAAGAACAAACAATATGGGATAAGTTTTGAAATTGCAACTTCTTTACAAAGTAAGTTGTAATTCCAAAATTTTCTTCATGCCTTACTTTTTTAGGTTTTTAAAATTTCAACAATTCAAGTATTAGATAATTAGATAATCATTTAATTCATAATGATGAAATTTACATATATTTAAATTATAAATTATACACTACAAATATTCAGTATTCATTATCAATTACTTAAATAAGTAATACCTTCTTAATATTTAACAAATTAGCTATCTAGTTATTCATAAGTTATTAATACATAAATCATAAATAATAAAATATTTAAGAATATTTTATTGAATTTTAGAATCTGATCAAATTATATATAATATAATTAATGTGAAACTAATTTAATGACTATAATTTAAAATTAAATATTTTAAATATTTATTTTAAAATTATAAACAATAAATTAACAATTGTTATTAGAAAGTGAATTCGTGCACAAATGTTTTTAAAATTATTATTCAAATAATTACATTACTTATTGTATAATAACATTTATTTTTGTAAAAATTATTATAGGTCAAGTAATTTTTTTCTCTTGGTAATTATTAACTATAAATACAATAATTTGTTAAACATAACATTAATTTTCATAATTACTGTAAAATTACTATAAAATATTTA
>Ga0116231_10008460_pt1 | contig 18056 bp, 6 predicted proteins | sample S1TSphgellanicum_2_FD_89695 | JGI IMG/M metagenome (GOLD analysis project Ga0116231, IMG submission 89695) | Host-associated microbial communities from peat moss isolated from Minnesota, USA - S1T2_Fd - Sphagnum magellanicum MG | ecosystem: Host-associated > Plants > Peat moss > Unclassified...
AATTTTGAAGTAAGAGAAATTGTTGTGAAGTGGATGGGGGGGGGGGGGTGGTTGTGTATGTGTGGGTCAGCCTTTTTTTATGCTGGTGACATATAGCCAAAATTTTAGATCAAAATTTAAAATGCTAAAAATCATGTGCCTTTTGAGATTTTCAATAGCCATAATAATTCGACCCAAAGTTAAGAAAGAACACCAGATTTCTATACATGGTTCAAGTAGATAGCCTAAAATACAGAAGGATGTTTTACTTTGATATTTAGCTTGTAGACAAATCTGGCTATTAAATCCTCCTATGGATCATTGCCACTTTGGCTATAACACAAAATTGACCCCAAAAAAACACTTGTATGTGAGCATGGGGATGTATGAAGGCAAGCGCTAGGTTTTGTTGCCTCATTGATGGCAGTGGGCCAGAATGGTCCAAAGTCCTTGGGGGATGGAGAAATAGGTGTACAACAATCAATTATAAACAAGCAGCTCATCATGTAATGGCTCTGGCCCCCCCCCCCCTCCAGGATCAAAACAAAACAAGAAAAATGGTTCTATAATTGGAATACGGTAGCTTAGGGTCAGTTTCCACATTGACAAAACGAATAATTTTAATTTTTTTTTCAAAAACTGAAATTGTTCTGTAAAATTTTGAAATTATATATATTTTCCATCATCTACTATAATATTGTGATATGAGTAGTGAAATTATTCAGTGTGTAGCCTATGAAAATAATGATGATTTTTCACCATTTTCAACCTGATATTTTCACAAAATTTCAATTCACTATTTTGAGGATTACTTAATGACGAAACTAACCTCAAGGGAAGGTAGACTGAAAATTTAGAAGGAAAATTGTGCCACAAGTTCATTGGGGTTTGATGTGGGACTGGGCAGTCATTTCTTCAGTTTCCCACTGACCCAAAACTCCATGCAATCAGGGGCGATTACCCGATGTAATAACCACAAGGCCGCATGTGCAGTGGGAGATTATGTTTTGTAATCTCCCACCGTGCCAGCGGAAGAGCCCAGTATGATGCTATATGTGCGGGTTCTGTGCACGGACATTTCACAAAAAGAAATGCCCACCAGCAAGGTTATAATTATGTTTATGATGTATTGTTTGCCATGTATGTGCTTTACGATTAGTAAAGACCACGGGTGGAGACATTCCCATAGTAGTGCAGGGCCCTAAATGCCAAATTGCCCAAATTAAATGCTTTCCCCCCTTCTACTACTAGTTCACGTAAATGGCCCCTACCTATGTACCAATAAATTATGAATTCTGATTAGTTTACATTTGAATGAAGGTGAATATCATCAACCTATCTTTGTTGTTGATTAATTTAGCAAAATTCGATTAATTTATGTATAACCGAGTTAGATCAAGTTAAGCTTTGTTGTTACCTTTGGAGTGTGAGGTTTTTAGAGAGAGGCTCAGACCATAGAAGTAACTAGTGTGGCCTGTGCCATTGGCCCAAGTGTTACCACCTCGTCAACTGATTTTTCCTTCCAAAAACCTGGATTTTGGGAATTTATTTGAATTTTCAGCGGCAGAAATCAGTTAAAAGTCAATATCTCTCCCACCTTCTGAATCCAAATCTTACCAAATAAATTCCATTAAATCCTGCTCATCAAGATCTTTCCAACAACACCAAACGCACATTCCAATTCCTCCAAAATTTTCAGCTACGATTTAATTTAATTTTCAGAGATGAAATCATTCAATATTCAAGAACTTTTGCACCGCAAGTCCAAACAGCATAGAACCAAGCCCATGCACCCCTCCTCGGTGAGAGCTTTCCAAAGACACCAAGAACACAATCTGAAGCATCCGGGTTCAGTGGAGCTCATAACTCCAAAAAAACTACTTTCCTTCATAGATAGATTGGAGATTGATCATGTTGGACAAGAACAACACAAAATGAAGCAACAAAAAGCAAAGCAATCACTCATTGGGTTCCATCCAGACTTTGTTTTCAGGGGGTGGGGGGCACTGTTCCAAATTTTAGGCCTCAACAAAACAGAAAGGAATATTTTGTCACAATTTCTTGCCAAGTTTCCCCAAATTTTGAAGAAATTTCAACACATTTAGAAACAAGTTCTTGATCAGGGCAGGTTTTTTCTGCCAGTTTTCCAGCAGAAGAGACTTCTTTCTGCCAGAATATTTTCAATGACTTCAATTTTTCTGTGGAGACATTCATTCATTCCAGTGGTGGCAAAATTGCATGCCAGTTTCATATAAATGAAACTCAAGTGCATGGACTGGGAAAATGTTGGAAAAGCATTAATGGAAACTCTTCATTGTACATTGAAAGCAAACTTAAAGACATGCTCCAATTATTTTAGTATAATTGGAGAGCACTTTATACTCATGAATATTCCTCTTACAAAAGAGGAGGGATCTTACACCTACATCTCAAAGAGTAGGAGGGAAATAGGTGTAAGATCTCTTCCACTCTTAAGCAGTAGGTGTAAGTACTTTCCCCTCCTATACCTCGTGATCTATGTATGTTTACGTCTACAATAATGTTCATCTTGTGCTTTAAGATGGGTCAAGCCCATGAATGAGGGGTCGGACTTGACTTTCGCCTTGTCCTAGGCCCCTGATTTTTGAAACCACCCATCCCTTGGGCTTTACCATTACACTTTGCATACCTTGTACATGTCTCCAGGGAACAGAACTGGGACTAGTTAGGGTTTCATCCAAAAGAGAGTCAAAATTTAGTTCCATTCATCAATGGGCTAGTGGGGGTTGATGCCTCACCCCAGCCCAGCTAAAAAGGCTAGTGAGTTGTGACACTTTTGATTTTGGGTACCTGGCCAAAATACGCTAATTGGTAGGTTAGTCTTTCCAGAGTTTGGACTTGTCATAAATAAATTCTTTTTCCTGACTTGAGGGTATTGCCAACAGCTTGTCAGTCACTGGGTCTACTACCATTATATTCCAAAAAAAACAAAAAAAACAAAAAAAACAAAATTCATTTTTAATTTTTGGATTTGAACCTTTTTTTGTTTTATGGGGGAGTTGTGAAAAACTAGCTAGAACAAGTTTTGGCTAGAATTTGTTCCTTCACCCAAAAATAAATAAATAAATAAACAAATAAATAAATAATCCAGTTGTTTAGAAGCCTCATAGTACTACTACTCAAATAATAATAAATATTTTTTTTGTGCATAATTTTCAGGATGGAGTTTGAAAGGTGAAGAGGAAGAAGAAGAAGAAAAAAGGGGCACATGAATTTATGTAATGACAAATGGACAGAGAGAAGATCAACTGTCAATAAAGAATTGGACAGAAGGAATAGGTAGGATACAATCCCAGAAGCTAAACACCCCTTCTCATCAAGCTCTGTCCATCGAGCGCATTGTCAGATCAATTGGGAGAGACCTTGGCCAGAACTTGGAAGAAAGAGAGAGAGAGAGAGAGAGAGAGAAAACTCTCAGAGGGAAGGAGAGGAGAAGGAGAAGAGAAGAGAAGGGAAGGGGTGCAGTAGGCAGACATTCTGCAGGAACTTCCCTCACACTTTAGTGCACATGACATTGATATGTCGGGAATAATTTAGGACTAAAAGTTTGGGCAAATCAAGCAACGTGCTGACGCATGGAAGTTTGTATTTTTAGTGAAGAAGGACGGGCGGGGGAGGGGGTTTGCAAGCGCTCTGTCTGTCTTCACATGAGAACTCAATTAAGAGGGGGAACTGTAATTATGTGTGGGAGTATGTGCAATAATCAGTCAAAGGGGGGTTGGCTGCAAGTGGTATTAAATGTTCCACTACTTTGGTAGTGGGCAAAACCGGAGGGAGTCATCCGTTTTGGGTGGGTTTGTCCTGACTCTATTGCAGCTTGCTTGAATCTTGGGAATGGGCCTATCACCCGTGAGTGAGTGCAGCAGGCGCAGATCCGCTTCAAAATCCATCAACCAAGCGCGAGCCAGAGCTGGAGCGAGATCTCTTCTGCTCATCTTAACCCATAAAACGTCAGGGCGGCCCAATTTGGTGCAATGCATGCTGGCTGGCTGGCTGGCTGGAGGCTGCACCTGGATGGAGAGATGAGCGGTTATTTTTGCCTGTGTACTTTACATTGCTGGTTTTTTCTTTTTCTTTTCCTCTTGTTTTTGGGTTGTGGCAACTCGAGTCAGCTGGAGCTCCTCTCAGCTCTGGGTTCTTCTTCCCTCCCACACAAACAACAGTCCAGTTCCCCAATTGTTTTACCTAGGAAGCTGGGAAACCACAACAGCAATCACATGGCAGATTAAGAGATCTATCTGGAAGCTAATCTACGAGGCCTCCAACAGTTCTTTTTAGTACTCATTCCTTTAATGCAAACTGAGCCACGCTTCAGCTTAGGTTTGTGAGAACCATACGGCACTTCTAGCACTCAGGAGGGATCGACAGACCAGTACTGGCTAACCCAAGTGGGGCTACTTACTTAAGCTATTAGTAGCCCCAGTTAGCCTGTAAACCCAACTTAGCCTTGGGTGAACCAGCAACTAAACTGGTGGTACCTTCACCTTCTTGAGTCAGGCCATTTGGTGTTGAGCAACAATTTCTTCTCTTTTTTTTTTTGGCTATAACTAAGCCAAAATGCTATGAAAAAAATATGGGTGCTAAAAAGTAGTAAGGAAAATAGGCAAGGTAAAAATGAAAATGTCACCAAAATTTGCTTACTTCTCATGCCATGCTAGTCATTACATGATAATAATGATAATTTAAATCACCGCACACAAATTAAAGTCATCCAAATAGATTTGTCAATTTGCTCATTTTTCATCCTAGGAGGGCTAAGGGTTTCATTATTGCTAGGTGAATGAAGTGTGCATCTAGTCATCAAAACATTTACAAACTTATGAAATTCATTTGCCACACTCAACATCCATGTTCATTAATTGAATTTTGTTAAATTAGCATAAATATCAACGATTGTGGTTTACTTGAGCCAAAGGACACACCTTTGCAATTGTAAATATTGGCAAGGAATTAGAGAATAATGCCCTCTTGCAACAATAAAAGTTGCACTAGCTTTAGTCCAAATTTTGTGTGTGTGTTCTTGCACAAGTGCAGCAGATTGAAATAGAATTTTGGTGTGTGAGATCGTTTTTCAAAGATAGTTCTTTTAAATTTTTGAGCTTCATTTCAGGTTTTAGGTTGCATCTTGTTGTGAGTCTTGAAACCTGTGAAAAAACACATTTTTCCAAATGAACTTTTCTCAAGTTAAGATTTCATTCATCTTTTCATGATGGCCTCTATTTACTACTTTGGTGTAACAACCGTTGTCGCATGTGCTTGAAACTGTAATTTTGTGTTTTTTTGTTTGAATAATGTTTATCTTTTTATTTATTTTGATGAAACATTTTTTTACATTCCAAATTCAATCTTTGTTTGTTATTATACTTGGCAACCTCTTAACGAAGAAATATGTTTATTATTTGTAAGATTCATATTTTTTTTGCATTGCATTACATTTCATTTTGCATATTCATTGTTTACATGAAAAGAGGAGGGCTAAATAAATTATTTTGACCTTGAGAGTGTTATTAAATGTTTTGAGTTGTATTGTAAGCTTTAAATAGTTAAATCAATTTGGAACTAAAAAATTAGAATTGCAATTTGGTAGAACAATCTTTTGTTTTGATTTTCCACTATTGTTGAATTAAATTCTTGAAAAATTGTTGAAAAATGGAGTAGTTGAGTGAAAATGAAAACATATTCAAAAATTAAAAATGAAACATGTGAAATTTTTCTCAATTATGTTCTTATGGAAAAAATGTTAGTGGTCAAACCTTCCAAAAACAAATTTAACAAAATTGTTGGCTGAATATGGGTTGAGAAAAAAAATCATTCAAGTAAAAAATGAGGAGTCAAATTTGAATGCTATGACAATTGTTTTGAAGTTTGTTGTGACTTGTGAATGTTTGAGTTTGGAGGAAAGCTTTCAAAGTTTCTATTTTTCCCATGGTTTCTCCAAAGCTTGTCAACATGCAAGATTAGATGAAAAAGTATGTCAATGCAAAATATCAAGTTTGTTTATATTCAGGTATTAAATCAAATTTTCATAAATGTATAACTTGGCTTAAAAGGCTTGGAAAAGGCAAACAATAATGGAACAAAGTTTGTGAAAATTTTAATATTTGTCCAAGAAAATTAAACAATATAATTAAAACAAAATAATGAGTTGTTGCAAAATAAGGTGGGCCACTTTTTGTGTTACATTGTAAGTTTTTGACAAGTTGTGCATTAACATGCCATAAAATCATCATTATGCCAGATTTGCTATAAAAAAATATTTATTAAAAATTATAACATATATTCTTCAAATATATAGTAATGAAATTTTGAGGTTGAAAAATATGGATTAATTTTTTAATGATTGTTTTAGGAAATATCTTATAAGGATTCAATATATGATATAGTAAGGGAAAGTAACATAAATGCAAAAATAAATAAAAATTTAAATTATGGACTTTTGCATGTTTTAAAATGAACCCACTTAAGCAATGATATCATAGTAAACTACAATTTTAACACTATCAAATGGACTTTAATGGACTATTTATTCATCAAAATTGATCCACCTTCTCTTGCATAATCCCAAAAAAAATTTATTAAAAAATATTTTTACAATCATTTTAGACATTTTATTTGAACTATAGATTGAAAAATATTAACATTGAATGTTAAATTTTTTTTGCAATTTTACCTCTAACGGTTTATGTTCCAAAAAGCTTTGAAGTTTCAAAATGCTATTAACCTTTATTACAATAGACAAAATCAGTGGAAAAAAATGTTTCCTCTTCTTACATGGCACATTTTTCAAATAATTGTTGTTTTTTTTTTCCTTTCTTGTGGATGCTTGTGTTTTAAATTAATTTGATTATTGAGTGATGCATTCCATTTGATAATAACAATGTGTTTGAAATTGAAGGAAAAAGCTAAAATCCCACCAACTTTAATTAATTTGATAAATGATGATTATGGGGTTGTTCTTGAATTGTCTTTGGTAACCTCTAACATGAAAAATATGGTTTCAGAAGTGTAGGAGTCTTTCACATCTTTTTAAAATAAATATAATGCCAAAATAAAAGTCATAACATGTTTTTGATGTTTAACCTTAGGTTTAGGAGCCTTTGCTTCATATCATCTTATATTAGTCATTACAATGTGACTATTGTTGGGGAATATGACAAGAAATAGTTCTCTCACATCCTTATCAAATGCCATAATCATTTACATCATGTGAACATTAGAATTTGAAGTTGGTTATGCAAATCCAACAATTGAAAAAGATTGTGAGTTGGATATTTGTGAAACAAACTATCAACACCAATGAACTAGTGAAAGAACTTCTACATAGAGAGCTATAGATTTTCAAAGAATACCAAATGGATATCAAGAATATCAATTGTTCTCTTTAGTGGTGAGAGAAACATGAATCCATATTTCACACCAATAGATTTTGGCTTGCCAAATATTAAGCATTGTAAGATCTCAAATCGAGATAGAGAGGCCCTTTTCTTTAATCATCATATTAACAAATTTAACAAGATGTTGTTTATAAACATCCAATTAGAACAATTCAAAAATTCATTTGAACAAGATGAAGTTGTGAATATGAAATTATGGAAGGAAAAAAAAAAAATCTTATATATTTTTTCATTTTTTTATTTTTATCAAATTTTGGTAACTTTTTGTAATAAAAAAAAAAAATCCTCTTGCCGAAAATAATTGAACGTTTGACAACTAACTTGTGAGAATTGCCTTTGAGAATCAATTGGTCTTGATTTGTGAAAACCGGCACTTCGAGAATTGATTGAATTTTTTTTTCAAAAGTCTGATACCCTAATTGACTCTCTTTTATGGATAATGTTTTCTAGATGACAAATTCAGTTCTTAAAATGTTATGCAAGAATCAAAACCAATGGTTCTCACTAAAAAGTGAGAACCACCCAAAGCTAGTTTTTATTTTCTACATGCCCATATTTAACCAAGGGTTAACTTGGAGTTAAAGACCCTGTTTTAATTTTAGGACCCAATAATTATCATGGTTACAAGCAACCTTTAAAATTTCAGGGATTTTATCCATGGTACCCCTACATGTTCCTAAACCATAAACCCTAAACCCATCCTAAACCCTAGTCCAAATTAGGTTGGTTTTGCATTGACAACACTTCTTCTTCTTCTTCTTCTTCTGTGTCCAAATTTAAGATTTGCTGGGTTAAATATAGCCACCAAGAGGGCTCATTCCACAACCTGAAGGTACAAGTGTTGAGGTGCTTGTTCACCATGGCCCATTGTCCTGGATGTTCACATGTTTATGACTTACTTATATCTCCTTGCATCCAATAGAGAGAAACTTCTTCACATGAATGGAAGAATCATATGTTGTAAGGTATATCCTTCATGCCTTGGGTGAACCAGCACCCACATTGGTAACCATGGTAAAAATCGCAAAATCCATTTAAATTATTTTTAAATATTACAAATATCTCATGCATAGACTTAATCAGAGTCTCTGAGTTTTAAGGTATATAGGTAGGAAAATAAGTGATTATTATATTATGGAAGTATATGGTTTATGCATAGGTAAGGAGTGGGTTTTGTCACCTAACTATTAATAGCTCACAAGTTTTTATTTTTTGGTTAGTAGATAGGTAGTAGAAAAAAGCAACTGAGTTAACCACCATGGTTAGCTAGGGTACTGGAACCCAACAGAAAACTGTTTCCTAAGCATTTTATCATCCATCCTTCATGGTGCACTGGTGGGTGCTGATTCACTAGGGTTAGGGCTCAGCAGAATGTCATCTACCTGGACCTTTCCATGGTACCTTAGAGGAAAACTTATAGTCCTTTTTTCCTGGGGAACTATTCAATCAAAATTCAAAATGTGAACATAAGTTGTTATAGCATTCAATAGACTTTAGACTTTTGTCTTATTGATGTGAAAATTTGCAAAACATCATCCAACAACCGCTATGAAACCTTCTTATGGAAAACATCATGAGAAAATTAACAAGGGATGTGTCACATTGCGGCCTTGCCATTTACATTAAAACATATCTTAAGGCAAAAAAAGAATTATGGAAACTCAAATATTTCACCATGCCAAAATATAATCTTCAAAAAATCCTCTAAAAGAAAACAAAAATCCTTCAAGATATTATAACTCTATAACTAATCTCAAGTTTCAACACAAGCCAAAATATCATCTTTCAAAAATCCTCATATAAAAATAGACCTATTACCTAGGAGCCAAAATTCCTTAAGCTACTATACTCTATAATGAATCGAAACAAAATATCCTTGCCTTGGTAGGCAAGGCCAATAAATTCAGTATTATATAGGGCAACACCAAAAAAAACATGACCAAAAAAGAAGTCAAGGTTGTTAACCATAAATGAGCAAGACCAAGCTTAAACCAAAGGTTTACTGTATTTTTAAAATGTTTTTATTAGTAGATTCAAAACTTAAATACTTTTAATTTGAAACCATTTGAACATAATGTATTGTACCTTACAATGGCTCCCCCTATCTCAAGCACACACATATTCACTTTTACACAAATATACTAACCCAATTCAAAGGGTATTTTGTCAGTCATGTTTTGAGAATTGGATGCAATTAACAAGTTGCTTCAATCCATCACATAATGAGTGAAAGTTGTGGTACCCATGGGTTGTATGACCTTTTGATGATGGTTTTTCAAACCCACAAATTCACTCAATATATAGAATAAAGTATGAGTTATTAGGTTTAAGGGTAGCAATGGAGGTTTAGAGCTCTTCAACACTAGTGAAGAAAGAAAGGTGGTGAAGAAGGGTTTATGAGTTACTGCATGAAGAAGGGAAACTAGGAAGTTTCTACATGAAGGCAATGAAAGAAAAAACAAGGATTAAACTTGCACAAAGATGGTGCCTTAGAGTAATGGGAAGTAGTGGTCACAAGCTTGGAAGGATTGGAGAATGACTAGGAACAAAGGTGAATTAAGAACAAGGATGAACTGATTAGAAGAGAGCAATAGAAATTCAACCAACCAACAAGGACAAAACTACAACAAGTAGTTCATTAGGATCTTTAGAACATTAGTATGTTGTTGTCAATTTCTTTTCTATTGTTGACCTTGTTTTTTTGGCCGTTATCTTCTTGTTCCTACAAGCATTTGAACAACATGATACAATGATATAATGGAAACAATACTTTAATTAAATGAAAACCTAAATTATTTTATTAACGTCTTCATTTTTGTTTTAAAATTGAATATAGCAATTTTGTTACTTGAAATCATTTGTGGACATATTTTTTTCTAGCAAGCCTTTTTGAAATATAAATATTGGAATTCTTATTCATTGTTACAATCGTTGTAATTCAAGATAAAGTATTTTCCATCATTGTTTCAATATTTTCATTTGTATCTATCTCTTTTTCTTTTTTCTTTTAAGTCTGTTATTTCTTCAAATGATATTTCTTTGAATATTAGATTTTCATATGTTCATCCATTGCACCAATCTGGAATGTTTTGTTGAAAGCTTGTTCCAAACCACATAATAACCATTTTCTCCTAATCATGTTAGGTTGATTCACATGCTACCATGCTTGGAAGAGCCATAAATAGAATAATGGTCTCAATACAAACATATGAAATTATAACTTGACATCCTTGGCTTCTTTCACATCTAGTTGCTTGTCAATGTTGCTTATCAATTCTTGTCTAAAACCATGTTTGAAAGGTTTTTACAATATCAAGTCCATCAATTGGTAGACACTAGTGTAGTTTGTTAAAATGAAAATAAGCAGAATTTGTGAACATGCGTTTCTTTCTCCCAAGTGATGAACTCCTTGGATATGTGGATGCTCCAACAATCCAACAATTAAGTAAGTTTTGAGTCCTTATCCATGACCATCTACTCCACTTGTTGGTTTTTGTATGATTCCAAAATGTGTTCCACAAATTTTTTGCATGTTGTCAAATTAAATTAGTGGTTATTTGTGTATGTCAAATGTTGTTCAGTTTCTTCACACATCTTTCATCCAAGATTCCAAGGAGGAAGGCTTCTCTTTGTTAATTTAATGAATATAACCTAGAAGCATAATATGTTACCAAGCTAAAGATGATATTAAAATTATGAACTACCATTTATCTTCTAAAACATGTTTTGAGCCTTTTTTTACACAAGTTTGAGTTCCTCCTATTGGAACAAAATGATTTCCAATTTAGTCTATGTTAATTAAGATTTCTAGTGGAATTGAATATGCCTTGGCAAGATAGGTTTTTTTTTGTAACCATTTGTAAGCCTTACAACTTCTAGTCATTGGGAAGTTTTTGAGTAGCACCAATAGCTTTTGGGTGAAAGCACATTACTTGGGGGGGGTGGGGGTGTTTTAGGAAAAATAATGTATTTTTTTAAGGTACATTTTGTATTATTTTGGGGGCAATTTTTCTTTGATTTCATTTAGCATTTTGATAAACATATAAAATGGATTTTGATACAAAGGCCTCATACATAATTCTTGTCATTTTTCAAATGAAAGTTATTCTTCAAAATAAATAAATTCCAACACATTTGTGTTTGTTTGAATAAAAAACTTGTCCAATTTTTTTTGATGAAAATAGGAGTCAAAATTTTTAATTATAATTTAAATGGTAAAATTAGTTCATACTCAATATATAACTAAATATTTCATCAAGTTTTTCCATTATTTGAATCATTTTTAGAGTATATTTGCATTTTGTAGTATATTGTGACATTTATTTTCTCACAAATATAATTTTTAATAAATTTTATATTAATCAAAAAATGTAATTGATAATTTTATTATTTGACAATTGAACTACCTTATTTTGAATATAATTTATTGAAATTTCTTTAACTATTGGCTTGGTGGAAGTTGAAAATTGCACAATTGAGAAAAAAAAATTTGTGACAACATTTTTGCTTGGCCTTAGTGTGCTTTCACCATTTTCTTAAAGTCCAATCCAAGTTGGTTTGCACAAAATTTCATGTCCAAGGTAGAAAAACTTTAGATTCATTCTTTTTTTCGTAATTAAAAAAATAGGCTCCTTTTTTGGATGAGAATTTTGATCGTTCTTTGCACCATTGCAACATACAAAGGTTGACCAATGTCTTGATGTGCTTTGAGTAGCACAATAATCTTTTATTCAAATGTAGAAAATTTAGATAGGATGTAAACATGTTGTGCACCCCTAATGTCAGCAATTGTTTCCTTAAAAATATGTTGTTTGACACCATCTTTCAATTCCACTATCCTAGGGAACGACTAAACTAAGGAACTTCTATTCAAATTTTCATAAATGTTATTCAAATTCTCCTAGCAACTTGTATTTCAATTTCAAATAACATAAAACATGTGTCAAACTTTTGTGTTGTTTCATTGCTACATAAATAGGATCCCAAAAAGAAGGCATAAACAAGTTTGTGAATTTTCCTTTAACTTCTTTGATGTTGATCCTTTAGGCTTCTCCACTTTTGATGTAAGCTAGACAACTTCAATTTACTTCTTGGGCCACCCATTAGTCTTTTTGCAACTTTTTTCTTCATGGAATGCTCCAACTCTCACTTAGCATTTAGTGTTGCAAAATCACACTTTACATTAATCTCCATCTCCTCTTTGTTTATGTGTGAGAACATGCTACTCAAAGACTTTTGCTTTGCCATAACCATTCAACAACAAGTAATACAAGTGATCTAAAACCATCACCACACAAACCTTTAATTGACATAGAAAACAAACATGTTCATAGTAGGGCAAGATTAGTAAAAAACAAGCTGCCACTTTTAGATTAAAAATCCTAGTATTGTTGAATGAATAAAAAACAACCAACATTGTTAGATGACTAAAAAATAAACACCCATGAAATCTTAACAACCATTAAGATGGGGATCAAAATTGAAATCATCATTATTTTTTCCTTCAAAAACCCTAAAATTTTAAATATTATTTTTTGTATTGTTGAACTTTTTTTTCAAATTAATTAATTATTTGGCAAAGTAGCGTTGAAATTGCTTTGCGGGAACGATAATCACAAACATAAGGTCAAAATGGACAATGTTTCTTCTAGTGAATATAGAATATTCAAAAGCATTCATAAAAGATTGTAACCAATGTTCTTTATTTTTTTTTGAATTTTTAAAGACTTGAAATGCTTTCAATTACATATTAATGATGTATAATAATTATTCACACATTTACATTTTGGCATAATATATCATGACACAAAAAATGAGTATTTTTGGTCATTATGAAAATCATGGAATTACAATTGTGCTACCTTTAATAATCAATTCAATCTATTACATCATTTTGGCAAGTGTTCACAAGTCTACTTTTTAAACAATTGAAAAACAATCACCCAAAGTGGTAGGGTTTTTACTCAAGTGTTATCATGTTTGTACCTCCCACCCATATATATATATATATATATGTATTTCCAATTGGGTAAGTAAATTGGTAAAGGAGTTAACTAGTCCAACATAAGTAATAAACCTAGTGATCACCTCTTTTAAACGATCCAAGGTTCAAATTATGCTTAATATCATGATTTATAAAAAATGAAATTTAAGGAACTTATCCTATAATTAGAGGTGTTTCATGGTGTCTATTTAGGTTTAAAAAATAAAATTTCATTATTACTTGGATGATGTTTTGATATTGTGCAACACTACACTTGGGATTGATGAATGTTGTTTTTATATTATTTGGATGATGTTTTAATGTTGTGCAATATTGCAAATTTATTGTCAGATAATGTGTGTTCTTGTATTTTAATCATGTCAAAATTTAATTAATCACAAGAAGATTGGAACATTCATGGTTTAATTGTTCTTTTCTAATGTGCTATAACATCAATACTCAATAGTATCAAAGCTAACAAAGTTAGGCACATATAAACATGCACAAAACTTCATAATCAAACACTTGTGTAATTATAAAATTCCAAGCCCAAAACAATGAACACATAATGGAAAACACAAACTTTAGTGTCACCTTTCTCTTTATGTTATTTTTATGTGTTTTGGAAACTTATAATGTGAAAGATGAGACTCCAAAAACCAAATTGAACAATAAATCCCCCAAAATAAACAAATAGTCACATAACATGCATATGAATAGTTTGCAAACTTGTTACAATTATTGTCGAAGACATTTACTTGGGCATTAATATGTGTGGAAGGTGACATGGTACATAATTACACATGGTTTGTCTTTTGCACTTGACCATCTTCTTCTTGTCTAATAATTAAACTCCATAAGGTAAAACTTTCAAAGCACCTAAAATGACACAAGTAGTAACATGTCACATCTTATGTGTTGGGTGTTGTTTCTTGCAACTAAACATAATCCTCATGTTCAAACTAGGAAACTTTAAGGGTAAATATCCAAATCCACCATTGAAGGTGATTTGGAAGGAAGAAAAATGATGTTCGAAAAAGTTTCAAGAATTTCTATGAAGGAAACAAGTCATAAAAGTATGAAAAAGTTTCTTAGGATGTGGAACTCAAATAGTGGAGCACTAAAATTATTAATCACATAGATCAATCACAATGAAAAACTAACCATTTTTAAAAGAGTTTATTAACACACCTCTTGGGACTTCATTTTGACATTTCACAAATTTGCAAATGTGTGGTGACTACCATACTACCAAGAATGTCATTGCAAGGATCAATGGGAATTTTTTTTTTGGGAAACCAAATTAGATTCTAACATTCTCAAGAAAACATCCAAATTGAAGGTGTTCAAGAAATCATTCTTGGAATTGCATCAAAGGTTCCATCAAAACATAAATATATCATACCTAATAACTTTCAAGACCAAAAACTATGAAATTGTAATGCAAACCTCATTTAGAATTTTTTAACAATAAATATTCAACTAACCAAATTGAAGGTTTAAATTTTTTTTGTAAAACTATTGAATGTGTAATAAGAATTCCAAGATGCACCTTTATAGATTGAATTACTTTTAATGACAACTTTCATGTTGAATGATTCTAATCCTTTGTTACCATTTTGGTCTTTTTCAACTATGAAACTATTCACAATCAATGTTCATGTGCTTTGCATATATGCTATGTCATAAAAAACTATAATTCCACTATTGGTATGAATGTTTAAAACTTAAAGTTACACAAAGTTTTAATACAACAATCTAAATTTAATTGTGAATTATGAGGAATTTTTCTTTATAGTTTTGGAATAAGATACATAGGTGCTTTCATCTAATTAACATTTTATTCCACTATACATTTCCTAGTGTTGATTTAAGTGAAAATTGAATAAGGGCAGTAGAATTGAACTTGCAATTGATGAAAATACATATTCAAGGGCTAGAGTACAACTTACTAATAACACCTTCTCCCCAACCAACAAACATCAAAAACATCATATCAATATTGTCCTTTCAAATGTTTAAAGAAGAAGTTGAATTAGGTGTCCTTTATACATCAATCTTTGCCACTACATTTCACAAAATGGTTATTTCATCATTCACATCCATATATTCAAATCAAAACTTAGTAAAAGGACATTTGTGATGTTAAATATAACATAAAATTCAACCACCTTTGAAAAATTAAACTAGTGACATGACTAATGACCCCTACAACCTACAAGAATAAAGTGTAAAATACACAAAGGCCAGGCCATGATATCAACATTATTCTTATTTAGTTTTTAGTTATAACTACATTGATGAAGATTACATTATTTCCTTAATATATTTCTAGAGCTTTAAGTTCAAGGCTTTTAGCTTAATTCTAAGTTATTAGAGTATTTCCCATTGATGTGTTTGAATATGACCTATTTATCACCATAAGCTCCAACTACTTTTAACGTTGATGTGTTGATGAATCCATAGTCCTTGTCTAAAGCGCTTAAAGGCACTAGCCAATAAACACCATCATCATTTAGTGATGAAAATACTTAGAATCATTATTTACTCAATTTTGCACAACCATTACAATACAAGTAAATACATTTTTTTTAACACCTACACTTTAATGATTATTAACATAAGATAGAAAAAATAATAAATGCAAAACATGTAGAAATGGTTTTTTCTCATATCAAGCAGCCCATCAATTTTTGCCAATACATTTTAAACATGAAATACACAACAATTTCCAAAATCAAACATGCATTTGCAACATAAAATGCATGCATTGAAATGACACATTGCATAGTGTCAATGTGAGTATTGGGGTTGAATCAAAATACACGAATTGTTTACATACCCAAAATTGATTTACACTTACACGCCCAAAACCATTTACACTTACACGCCCAAAACCATTTACACTTTGAATTCCAAGGAATATATATTTTGAGATTGCATTCACACTTTGGGAATGACGTTTCCATATATTTTGTACAAGTTCAAAAATAACAAAGTTAACACCTGAATAATCCAAAAAAAAATCAAAAATTCCGGGGAAATGACTAATTGTATACAATTCTAGTCATTACTCAATTCAAGCACAAATGTGATGATATGTATGGATTATGATAATAAATAAATATCCATAATCCAACTCCAATTGAATTTTCCAATTTGATGTGGGGGAAACTATTATTTTTATTTTGAGGCCATGACACAATGTTTTTATGGATGATAATATCCTTTCCACTTGGTTATGGTGAGTGGGGGATGGCATTTAAGATATTCATGGGAACAACGCCCTTTTTATTTCTATGTGTATTTTGAGGGATCTCACCCCCTAGAAGAACCCTATCGCATTATGCCGGGGGAAGCTCCCCAATCTACTATGTTCCCATGTTCCCATGGAAATATTTCTTTGTTATGAAATGGGAAAGAAGCCAGGAAATCAAAAGAGAGTTTGGTTTACATAAGGGGAGGTTCCCATACTCATGGGTTCTCTTGAGGTTTGAGAACAACAACCTCAAGCTCACGGCCTCTAGAGCTCCTCCCTCCCTCACGAGAACACACTTGTACGAGGAGAACAACCTCCCCTACAACTTAATTATTATTATTCTAGGCTGATCCAAAAGTGTATGTCTTGGGGACATTAAAAACTTAAGAAGTAAAAAGGTTTTGAAGGAGAGGGAAGAGAGTTATGAGTTATGATTTTGAAAATTAATTTTAACTAGTGCAAAAAAATTCTCTTAACAGGTTCATAAAGTCAATGATTAACTCTTTATAAAAAGTTTAAATGTACTGTTTATGTTTTTTTGTCATTACACATAATTATGAACCTGAATAATTATGGTATAAGGCTCATAGTGAGCGGGGGGGAGGGTAGGAGGGGGTGCTTGGGAGGGGGGTGGGTGGGAGGGTGGTTTGTGGTGGCCTACAAGGGAGTACAAGAGTTATGGGGGTGAGTTAATTGTCTGTAGAATCTTATAGATAAAAATGCCAATCAAATGCAGACTATTAAGGTACCAGGACATGGCCAGTTTACCCTTGAGTGTTGTGCATTCAGAGATCCTTGAATTTTCAATTTTTGTGATGATGTAGCAGATCATTTGGCAATCAATCCATAATAAGAGGATTTAGCCAAATCTGGCTATACAATTATTTTATTTATTTATTTATGAAAGTGTGAAAATTTTAAACATCTTCTTCCTTCTATATTTCTGACTACCACTACTGGAACTTCAATAATGATAGAATTTTCTTTCAAATTTTTGTGACTAGGAAACCGAAAAAAGTTACACTTTCTTTTCACGAGGTGGCAAGCCACAAAATTACTTTGAAAAAAAATATTTTAGGCAGTTCTTTTTTCCTGGCAAAATTTTGGCACTTGATGACCAAAACAAATCCAGTGAAACTAATGCAAAAGAGTTTTGAGGGAAAAAAAAAGAAAAAAGAAAAAGAAAAAGCGCCAAAGTTCACAAAATTTGAGGAATGTGTTTCTGATATAATTGCCATTTCTGTACAGTGGGTTCCAGCAGGTCGCCAAAATATATAGCAGGATTCATAAATTGTTCTACTTTCCTCTCTAACCTATAGCCAAATTTGGCTAATTCCCTCTTGTGGATGATCTCACAGGTGTGGCTACATCACAAAATTGAGGAGGGAGGGAGGGGGGGGGG
>Ga0116231_10008462_pt1 | contig 18055 bp, 14 predicted proteins | sample S1TSphgellanicum_2_FD_89695 | JGI IMG/M metagenome (GOLD analysis project Ga0116231, IMG submission 89695) | Host-associated microbial communities from peat moss isolated from Minnesota, USA - S1T2_Fd - Sphagnum magellanicum MG | ecosystem: Host-associated > Plants > Peat moss > Unclassified...
AATTACAATCCATAATAATCCATAATAGGAATCCAGGACTGGAGCAAGAAACCCATTTCTTCTGCTTTAGGGCATCTCTAGATACTGAGAAGAAGCTCAAGAATTTTCTTTGCAATCATCCCACAGCCACAGTCCAAATTGCATCTTCTCAAGAAAGAACTGGTCAAGAAATCTTACCCCAGTTCCAATGGTACTCATGGTTGCAAACAGATTCTCTTGTTAGCCCGTTTACTGCCTTGCACCTGTGACATCAAAATCATGCATATATAATATAACAAGATGTTATAGCCATAGATAAGCAGATACAAATTGTGACATCGCAGCTTAATCTAGAACAGAACCAGAAATCAATCTGCACACTCACATTTTGATCACCCATGGATGACAGGGATCATTTAATGTATTCACAAATTAAAATTGAGAAATTACAAAAACAATTGTATGTAATTCTCAAACTAAAGACATGTGAAGAAGACCCATGAAATGAAACATACATCATAAAATAATCGAAGCATTGAAAGAGATACAAATGGAATAACGGGCACATTTGTGTGTCTTGATGATTACAAAAATCACAACCACCCATTTGGAAATGAAGAAAGATAATAAACTGAGACTTGGAATCTGACCTTTTCTGCTTTCTAGGCAAAAGAATTATGTTGAGAGAGGTAGAGGGAGCAAGCAAAAGAAAGGAACTATAGAATTCCACATAATTCTAGGAAGAAGAGAAGTGGTAACCACTATGTCCCCAGTCCTGGACATCCAACTGCAGCAGTTGAAACCTGCACTGGTTTTTTTTAGTGTACCTGGACAATGTGATACACCTATTGCTCTCAAAAAGGGCCATTAAAGAAATATGATTGACTTTGATTGGTAAGTCACAATGATGGCTACAATATTTTATGCCAGGTTCAAACAAAAATCATGAGTGATAATGGAGCCATGTAAAACACAGTTAGGCAACCTTGAATCTGAATTTTTTAAAATAGCCTAGAGAATATAACTAGGTCTCCAGCTGTCACCCACACATTGGTTCCAAGTTCCAGCCAAAATCATGCACAGATGTGAATTTTCTCTGCTCTGGGCTAAAAGATGAAGCAAAAAGATTCTTGTGGCTATAGCAAGGTAGTTTCCTGCTGCACAAGAGGAGAGGAATTTGTAAGCCAGGTGCAAAAATTTGACAACCCACAAAACTACTACACATTCAAGTGGCACAAAACAGTCGCAACAGGAAAGAATTGCATCAAATCTGTTGTGTTCACTATTATTACTATGGTAAAATTACAGAGATTCTAAGCTAAATGCCGCCTGTCTGAGATGTTCTAATTTTACAAGCTCTATATACTGAGTGTGCAAAAATTGGAGCACATGATGCCAGTTACTGAACAAAAGATCCTGATTTTTTCTCCTTCTTTGCAAAATTGTCAGATATCTCCATCATTGATCCACTTGGATTCACCAAATCCATATCCTCTCCACATTCTGCAATGCAAGAGAACTTTAGAATGCCACCACAGAAATGCCAGACTGGCCTTCAAATCCCAATCAAGATGCACTACAAAGGATAACACAAGAACAGAATTTTCCTGGATCAGCTACAGCACCTTATGCAGCCAGGGGATCACAGACAACAGAAGCCTACCTTGAGCAAGCTTCCGTTTCCTAGACCAGATGGCAGCCTTGAACCCTCGCCTTTCTCCCCTGGCAGCATCAATAAACTCTTCAGCCATGATTTCATCAAGTTCCCTATCTGACATTTCTAGCAGTGTAGCCACTGTATACTTGCTGGAGGCCAGCTTTTTAGCAAAATCACGAGCTGTCTCTTCTTCCAGGAAGTTGTGAAGCAATGCCTCAATGTTGTCCTCCAAGGAACCTGCCATGAGGTCCTGATCCAAACTGTCTTGTAGATTCACCACTCTCGTCAACTTCTTTTTAAGATACACGCTTGGAGAAAGAGCTGCACATATCCATCAGCAAAAGAATCCATACTCTTCAAAAACCTCTTATGAGACCCTACTGACCAAAAAAGCATAACCACTCTAAAAATAACATAGGGTTCTTTTATATGATCTTATTGATGTCAGAACCAGTGATCTTACTTCCAAGTCACCAGATGAATTTCCAATTCACAGTCAAACTAGTGAGGACAAACAGGACCCTGACAAGAAACTTTCCCAAGGGAAAAGTCAAACCTTGTAGCCAAAGAAAAACAAGAGTTAAACAAAAGAGATGCAAAAATCCAACAAGTAAATCAGTCTGCCCTTTGATGTTAGCAAAAGAATATCACAAAACAGAATATTTATGAAAACAAAGATACAGACACATAGGTAACAAAAAGCAAGCACAGCCACGACAGTGACAAAGATAGAGAAATTGCCACACCTCCAAAGTAGGGAGTATGGACAACACTTGGGGGTCGACCTGGAGGAGGGGAGCAGAGGAAGCGAGCCTGCCTTCGAGCAGATCCAACCCGTGACTGTTTAGGACTGCCCCCAATCAGATCATCTAACATATCAAACCATGGCCATTTGCAGGGAATATTACCAGCCAGTTTATCTTTCTCCTGCAAAACATTTCACAATAAGAGAAGCATCAGCTAATCCATTCCTAATGCATATCACACTAGAAACTACAAAGCACATGCAATCAATTTGATCTGATCAACAGAGAGAGGTCAATTACCCAGTAATCCTCAGTGCCAAAGAAAACAATGACAGATGCTTCAAAGATGATGCAACTCTCTGCTAACTAAAATATATCTATGTGAAAAACTTGGAAGACCATGTGCATACCTGACGATAGCGTTTCTTCAAGCTGTCCACCTTCATGCGACATTGCTCCTGTGTCTTGGGGGCCTTTTCATCATTCCTGCATGTTGCATTGACTATCTTTGAGACTTCTGCCCAGTCTTTGCTGCGGAAGTTGCTGCGGTCCAAGGCATGGAACTTGTCCCTGTTTTGAATTAGGGTTTCACATTGAGTGATGACACTAAACATTTGTTGTTTTCCTCTTCTCCCTGACAACAACAAAATCCAGTGCTCCAAAACCTTGAGCAGAGTATGAAAAAACACAAAAGAGCCCTCCAAAACTCCTCTGCAAAACTCAGTGTTTCTTCACCTCCTTTCTACAATTCTCTACAGAACTTCAGAACCAGAAAAAACCCTAGCATAGAGAGAAAACCCTCCTCTCTTTTCCCTCCTCTCTTCTCTCCTTTTCTCAGCTCCATTACAGGAATCAAAAACTTCATTCCTATATAGTGACTCGCAATCATCAGCCACCACCGACTATAATTGTTGTTGTTGTTGTTGTTCCAGCCATATGAAAAGCATCCTCACTGATGATTCTCATAGTTTGCTTGGTTACGATCGAACCAAAGAAAAAACCGCAGAGAGGGAGGATAACAAAAACAAAAACATCGCCGTTGTTGTTGTTGTTGTTGTTGTTTATTGTTTTGTTTATACCTGAAAGCAGCGATCAAGACAGAGGTTGCGGTTTCGCTCCACTCGGTGGCCGGTTCTCGGCCCAAGACAGGCTTATTATGCGGGCTCTCGATCTTGCCCAACACCGGCTCCTCCTCGAACTCAGAATCGTGGTGAAGTTGCTGCTGCTGCTGCTGCTCCTCGTGGCTTTCTAACTCGCCCGCTATCTGATGCTGCAGGTGGTGATGACGATGGTCGTGGACGGCGTCTGCTGTTGCCACCAGATCTCGGCCATCGCTCGCAGCCTCACAGCTTTCGTCCTCCATCGCTGCGTCCGGCGCTCCGTCTCGTCTCCTCCCCCGCCCGCTCGCTCGCGCGCGCGCGCTCGACGTCCGTCCGTCCGTCCGCGACTGTCTGTCTGCCCGGCCGTCCCTCGTCTTCTCTCCGTCGGTGCTGCCCGAAATGGACGACCAGCGACGAGGAACTGCACGGGGGGGGAGACGGGGACGCGGAAGTTGACTGACTGAGACCACTTTTCGGTCATGACTAGTCTGGCAGCCAAAAACAACACAAAAGTGGTCATTTAATTAAATGCTTCCTAAATCATTTTAAATGCTTCTTGGTTTTGACTTTTGACATAACATGTGACCTGCCTCTTAATTAATTAATGTAGTTCCTTGACAACTTCAACAACATGTATGTCCAATAATTAATTAATTAATTAATTAATCATTTTTCAATTTTTCATTTCAACAAATAAAATTATTCTCAAGCATTCAATATTTCCCTTCAAATTTTTTTTCAAGTTGGAAAAATTAAATTAAATTAAATTAAATTTCAACATTTCTGAAAAATAATTTAATTAGTGTCAAAACTACCCAAGGTACTATAGTACTTTAGGTTGTTTCCAAATGCTTACTTTTGTGTAGCTTGTTAAGTGGGTGGGTAATATCTACTATGTAACAAGTAGTAGGTAGGTACTTACTACTTACAACAATTAGTAGGTATTGCTATGAGATTCATGCATGACAAAAATACATAAAGATTTGGCTAGGCCAATCATAATACCTTCTAAGTAACAACAAGTGGTAAGTATTGCTATAGCATATCGATCATGCATGACACAGATTACATAAAAATTTGGCCATCTTTTACAAGATCACAAGAGGAAAATATCAAAATGGCCATCTTTTCACAATGCCAACAAGTCTACACATAAGAATTCAAACTCCATAGAAATCATGTACTTGAATTCACATGCATCAACCTTTATTCAAAGATTGTTTCTAAGTTTCATTGGAAGCCATCTTTGATCCAAATGTGTTTTTTTATAAAGGGAGTTGGTTATATATTCATCAACCAAAAATTTACATGCATACAAATTACATTATTGAATGTTTTTCACCATGATTAACATTAGTTGCAAGTTCAATTATTATGTCATTTGTAAATATCACTCCATTTCAATTTGCTGTTCATTTGTCATATTGAGTTATGTCTTAGTTCAATGTCATGTTCATGACATTAGCTAAGCATGGTATGGATTGAAATTGTTGTTATCAACCTTGTTCATTTTTTAATTGCATAATTGAAAATACTTAAGTTGTTTTGGAGTATTTCTTCTTGGCCTTTATTCCTTTGTTGTTGAATTTCAATATCCATAGTAGGAATCCCATCAATTGTTGTTACAAGTGATTGTTAGTTTCTTGATATGGTTTCAACCAAGTTTTTTTAAAATTGCATTTGACTTTCAATGCACATTACATGCAATATTGCTTGAATATTTCATTGAAAGTATTGGGTAGTGAAAGAGTGGTGTCATTTGAATGTGAAATGTAATGAAAAGAAGTTGGGAACTTTTAAATGGCATGTGAAATTCAATGGAGTTCACAGCTATTCTCCAACAATTGGAGCTTAATGTAACCAACCATGTTCTTCCAACATATGAGTACATGGGTCATAAATTGGACACTAGCAAATGGACCATCCATGGAATCTTACGAATGACATGAATAATTGAGTATTCATCATTTTTTTTAATAGTCTTTGTGAACATTGTTATGATTCATGTTGATGTGGTCATACTCATGTTTGGTGGTGTTATTACATTTTTGGGTGAAAGCACACTACATGTGAACCCCATATATTTATTTATTTCCTACCATTTTTACACTTTGTAGCCCGCAAATTTTGCATGGACATATTTTTACAATTTTCGCATGAATTTTATTGAAATTTTGTGATATTGAAAGTTTGTGATGGAAATCCTAAACATTGGATGAACATTGTCATTATATTATCACCATGTTGTATAAAACACCACAAACATTCCTATTTTATTTCATTCATACAAAGAAAGTCCTTTGTCACAAACAACTCTTGAACCCCTAACATATTTGGACCACATGGACTGGGTGGTATTAAATTCAACCAAGGTGCATCATCACTTTGATTTCATACATAATCATCATAAATGTCCATCAAAAGGATGAGGTTCTTTGTGCAATAAAACTTTCCAATGTGAACTTTTATGGTGTGGAAGAAGAGATAATTTTTTATCATGATCTACCATCATGTATTCAAAAGTGACAAAAAAGTTGAATTCAACTTCATCATGTTTGTATGTTGGATACCCATTTACATCACTTTCATTCAAACAGAATACATGAAAATGATGGAAGTTGGAATACAACCATAATCCATGTGATATGTTAACATGGCAATTGCTAATTAGCACACACTTTGCCAAGTCATTCATGTAATCATTGTGAACAACATATCTAACTAAGGGGGTTTTAATTCAAATGTGGGCAAGATATGTCAGAGCATGCAAACATGTGATAATAAGTTAATAGATCCCCCTTTACATAAACATCCATCATACACATCGCATAGTCTCAACTAATTCAAAATTAATTAGAAAGGAGATGGTTGTCTTTTTCAACGTTTATTTTGGCCTTTTTGGTCAAACAATTATGATACGTGTTGTACATAGTTTACTTTTATATATATTGTTGGTTTTCAATTTAGAAATAAAATTAGAAGCTTAATTTAAACACGTAATGTTTTTTAAAAAATTACAAGCCATGGAGCGAATATATGTATTCTTTTATGTTTGAACTTGTCTATTGAAAAATTTGAATGTATTAAAATAAATGGTGTGAGGTGAAACATCCATTGAATGGGGAAGTTGAGACTTTTGTAAAAGGTTGTTAATAGTGATGATGGACTTGGAAATAGGTGGAAAATTATCGATAGCAAACATATTATTGTTATGGTCTTTGTTTGTGTGTTTGAACATTTGGGGTGAAAGGTAGAATCGAACAAAGATTGTTGAATCTTTTATGTAAATTTTTTTAAAAAAAACCTTGAAGAAAAATGAAGTCATGTTTGAGCATAATGAAGATTATGTGAGATTGTAAAATGTATATGTTTTGGGGAGTAATGATAAAACTACCGTAATATTTTTTTTAGGTTTGACATTTAAATGTAGGATAATTATTTTAGTTTCCAAGGGGGGATAGAAAGTGTTAAGATATTTGACTTCATGTGCCAAAGTATTGTTTGGAGGGTATTATGTGAAGGAATGTTTTTCAACCCTATATTTTAATATGCACATATTTAAACCATGTTGAATAAATTATAATATTTTGTTTGTATTAAAATTTGATATCTTAAATTTTATTTAAATATTTAGTTTTCATACTTGAAATTAAGAAGAGTGATGAAGATGTAATTGGACATGATAAAATCATGAGGTAAAACTACTAGTTTTTTGATATGTCATAGGTACATAGTTTATCCTCCAACTAGATAATTGGGATGTGGCAAAACAAAAACCCATCTAAACTATAAGTTATTTCATAGTGATTCAACCATCAATGGTGTGGAAGGATTTTTCATTTCACATTTTTGCATCTTCACCGTGTAAACCTCTATCTAAACATAGTAAATCCATATGGATGATCTAGTGAATACTTATTGATTTAACCTATAGACCTCACCTAGGTTATATACCAAAATAACCTAGGTTAGAATGAAAAACTAATCTACATAAGCCTAAGTAGCCTAGAATCTTAACTAGGCCTAGGTAGGTAAATAGGCCTAAGGAGGGAGGTAGGTAGGTGGCTAGGTGCGTAGCTAGGTAAATAGGATCCCATTTAGTTTGTGGACATAAGCCTTTTTCATTAGCTCATATAAGTGCTACTCACACTTTGAATATTTTTCATTGATGTATTATGTGTAACTCTTTCATGTACCTATATAGTTTGCAAATTTGAACTTATTGACAAAGAATATGGGATAAATTTAGTGAAAACCAAAACACACAACATTGTCCCAAGTCATCTTTTGTCCTAACTTTAACCATTATTATTTTTTTCATACTTTGTCCAAATGAAAAAAATTAAATCTTGTTCTTAAATATTTTTCCAAATTGTACACATTTATAAAATTTTGAAACACCAAATATAAAGTAATTGATTAAAAATGCATTTGGATCTTGCTATTTAATACATTTTGAACAACAATGATGTCTTTCAAAATGTTTTTAAAAAAATTCGTAACAATTTATAAATAATATTTTTTTATAATCAAAATTTAATTTTTTTGGAAAATAGTTCATTGCTAATAATAAAATTAAATTCAAATTTATGTTTCCCCACATGTTTAACAAAGATTTAATCAATAAAAAATGTATAAAAGTTGTATTATATTTACATATAATTATTTAATTGAATATTTTTTCCATAAAATTTAATAAATAATGATATTTTCAATCAACATTCAAATTTTTTGGAAACATATTTATTGCTGATAATAACATAAAATTAAAGATCATATCTCCCCACATGTTTAACATATATTTAGTTAATAATTTTCCAAATATTTTTTAAAAATATTTATTTTCAATTATTTAATTTACCTCAATTCATTAAATTCATAATATGCAATGTATTCACCATACAAAATTTATTTTTATAACATATATTACCATTATATAAAATAATAACTTAAGTAAATTCCATAATTATTAACAATTTATGCATATATTATTTTAATATCATTATTCTATTAAAAATTATGACTATATATCTTTTAGTTTTAAAGGGACTTTCCATTGTATAATCTATTAAATGAGATTTAATATAAACTATAATAATTTTTCTCAATTACATGACCAATTTTTAATTAATAAATAAAGATTAAATATTCATTTAAAGTAAATTATAATTAATTATTAGTTTATTAATTATTTCTTCTTCCCCTATCTTGCTATGATTTGGGCAATAATTTTTTTTAAAAATTTTAATAGCCACAACTTTCATTTTTCATTTTGATGGTCAACCAAAATTATAGGATCAAAAAATCTTGAAAATTAATAATAGTTGTTCTAAAATGTTGGATTGGCTTAAAGCAAGAAGCTACTAGATTTCCACCAATTAACTTATATTTTGCCCTCGCTTGTTGTGATTACGTGTCCATGGCCTTGTTCCTCTCTTAAATTTTTTTCTCAATGCTATTAATTCTAAATCAAAATTACATATTCTTTAATTTTCACCTCTACCTAACAATGGATTCAATTGTCTCCACTCAAGAAAGTTACATTTTTCAATTCATATTGTTCCTTTTTCACTCCTATTAAAAAAACCTCTTTCTTCAACTTTGCCCACATTTACAACCCCTAAACCCTAGTGACTACAAAAGAGAACAAGCCAAGTGATGTGATACAAAATTTAGGCACAAGAATGATAATTTCCTTAAATTTTGGAATTCCAAATAAGTGATTCTAGAAAATTTGACATGTCAAAAATAATTTAATTACTAAGTTGAACCTAAAATGATATCATGATGTTTGATCCATGCCCATGTTGTTTGGTGCATTTGCAATATATTTCATTACTTTTGACTGGCATTATTGATATTGTATTTACAATTGAAGTTTGGGGTTCATTGATTTTTTTATGAAGGTCAAAAGAAATCTAACTTCACTTTGTTGAATTCCTTAACAATTGAACATGTCACCTATTCAATAAAGGTAATTGTATAGCACTCTAGGATACCCAATATTTTCATAAACCGCTAGCAAACTTAACATATTTATTGAATTTATATGTTGAAATACTGAAATATATAAATGGGGGCTACCATACCCCATTTTTGTTATGAAAAGAACCAATTATTTCAATAAGGTATGTCAATCATCAATGATAGGTATGGTAATGTTAGAGTTCAAAATCAAATGTGTACACATAAAGTAAGGTCATTTGAAAATAAGGTGGTGGTTGAATTAAGCATGGGTATCAATTTATAAGCATGGATATCATGGGTATCAATTTACAATCATGGGTATCTTGGGTTATGCATTAAGGTTGCTAGCCCCACATCATCAAAGGATGTCCTATTTGCTAAATGTTCCATACAATTGTCTTGGTAAAAACTATGGACTAGAATGGGTTAATATGGCTATTTGGAGGCAATACATGCTTGAAATTGTGGAGGAGTAAGGGAGGAACTTTTTTGTGGTGAAGAAAAAAATAACTAGGAAAAAAAAATTATTTTGTTGAAAGAATTTATTTTGCATTTGGGATTTTGAAGGTTGAAGTTATGCATAGGGGGAAGGGTTGTTGTGAGTATACATGTTGTTTTAGTAGGAATAAACTTGGTTGGTTTGTTATGCATGTTTGGTTCATTTGAGAAATTTGATGATGTACATTTTTAAAATTAGGTGTTGATGTAACTTTGTATGACTTAATAATGAAAGGAAGGGGTGGGGTAAGGGGAATTCAAAGGAGGCCATAAATTAAAAAGAGTGGTTAAAACTTATGCTTGTAAAATGAAACATCTATTTTTAATTTTTTTTTTGCTAATGGAGATAAAAGATGCAGAGTTTAGTATTACTTTAATAAATTCAAAGAAGATCTTCAAGTTGATTATTGAAATTTAATAATATTTGTAAATATCTCAAGACTTACTTTATGGTTGTTTTCATTTATTTTGATAGGTATAATGAAAACTAACCAATATATTGGATGTTTGCATTGGTACATAAGATTAAACACAAGAGCAAATCCACTCCATGAAAGATAGATAGACATTTCCTTAAACCTTGGAATAACCTTACAAATAATATTTATATTTTGGAGTGACATTACAAAATGTAAAAAGACTCTTAGTACGAATAAATAATTATGCCAATTAAGAATGGTCCAAATACATTACAAGAATATCAATCAATGTTTTAAGTGAAACCTTTAATGTTTACTAATCTTTTGAGTGGCAAATCAAACATGGAGAGTGTGCATGTAAGGGATTACAAAGGTAACTTCATTGCTTCATGTCACCAAGAGATCTCTTAATAACTCCTCTTTTACTTATGCTAGATATGTTTATGGTTTGTGTAGAGTTCATTGACACCACCATCATTACTACATAGTTTGTAATATTGATCCGCTATCATTTAGGTATTTTCAACATTGTCACCAATTCTTTTTCCAATAGATCCACAAAATGGTGTACAATATGAACAAACTACAATCTATTTGTCTATAATCTCAAAAGTATCTAATACCTATAGATATTGCAAATAGACAACTACACAACAATAGATAACATAGTTACACTATTGTAACAAATTGTCCATCAATATGCTAGGGGAGCTAAAGTTGTTGCAAAATTATTGCAATGGAATACATAAGTTTCTTGAACCACCATGTGTAATAAATGGATTTGATAGTATCATGGATGGATTAGGCACAAACTTTTTTTCCCATATAACAATTCTATTGACTTGAGTTTCATACTTGGTTCAACTTCAATGTGTGTGTGATTCACAATTGTTATGAAAAAAAAGATCTTATTCATTTATAAAGTTTGTTTGTTGAGTTTGCAAGTACATGTGAATGGTAGTTTATCATACATAAATAATTATGAATAGAGATAAAACATTGAAGCAAATTTAACAAACTTGCATTGTGAAAAATATGAACGTATTGACGTTAATATCAATTGAAAAATTTATAATTGATTTAGTTTTGTTTGTTGCTCTTCCAATGAGAATTTCAAAACTATGTACTAAATCTTACAATGTGCAAGGGTTTTAGTTGTTAATTATACCCAATTTCAAAGTGAGATTTTGAAAGTATCTTCAAAATTACATCCAAGTGAATACATTCGTGTTCTAACTTATTGGGAAGTTGTCGCTTATGTGTTTGTGAGGACAATGATATTAAAAACAATGAAAATTACATATTTAAGTAAGATCATTTTACTAAAGTGGTGGGAAATTATGTATCATATAGGGTGTGATATATGGGAACATATAGATTAAAGTTGTACATATCATAGTTTCATATGAGAACCCATCCTATTTAAGTCCTTGGAAGCTACATTAAATATTTGTAATCCAAATGATGACTAATTCCTATCATGTTTACCTATTATATACCTAAGTTTGGAAAAAATAATTAAGTATTTAAAAGGGATTATTGATAAATTAAAAAAAGATGGGTAACTTGTACTTGTATACACGAGAGGGGACATGTTTGAATAATAAAGTATTCTAAATTTTAATAGATTCTCTCATATACCCAAATCTAACTTAGATGGAATTTGTTTGGGTAAGAAAATATATATATATCCAAAATAGTAGTAAAAAAAATCTCTTCTTTTTCTTTCCTCCATTCTTTCCTTCTTGTTTTTTTGAATTTTCCTGATCTGTCCCTTTCGTGCTTGTGTTTTCGAATTTTCTTGATCTGTCCCGTCATAAAATCTTTCCATGGGAACATGGGAACATGGGAACGTAGAAATATAGCAGGATCTCCCCCACTGCATAACTCACCAAGGATTTTCTGCTGGAGGAGATCCCTCAAAATACAAAGAGAAATAAAAAGAGAGGTTTTTCCATATACTTAACCCAAGTTGGGAGTAGTTGGTCTTTTGGGTGCCCGACTTCTGGGAATTGGAATTGAGTTCAAACCCAATCTGGTTCTGGAATCGGAATCAAACTTGGACCCAGTTCTGGAACCAAAATTGAAACTGGAATTTTCAAAAATAAAATTCTTTTTGAAGAAAAAAAGTCTAGAACTGGGGGTTAACCGGCAGTTGACCACTGGTTTCAGACCAAGTTACCTGGAACCAGAACTGGGTCTGATTTCAAGAACTGGAATCTGAATTTAAATTTTTTTTCAAGAACTGCACTAGAACCAGAACCTTCAAATTTGTTTAAAGAACTGGAACCAGAGGTTCTTCATAAAAGTCGAGAACCACCCAACTATGAAATTTACACCCTAAGACCTTAAACCCTAAACTTAACTCTAAAACTGTTTGAAGTTTCAACCATAAAAAAAAAGTTGCCAAACTTGATATTTAATTAAGCCAAAAGTGCAGATTATCAGTAGCAGGTATGGTACCAGGGTTTTTCTTTTTACCCAATTTCTTGATATAAAATTTTTGCTAAATTTTCAAAAAAACAGTGAATTTTACACAAGGAGAACACATATCTTGAAAAAAATTCTCATTTTTGAGGTAGGAAAATCAAGAAAAAAATTCCCAAGAACAGAGAGGGCTTGGGTTGACCGACACCCACACTGGTACCATGGTAAACCCCCCTCCCCCCCTCCCAAAATCCATTTACATTGCTTCTAAGTATTAGATTCCTATGCTTAGACTAAATCAGGGTCACCGAGTTCAAATCATGTTTTGGGCTTAACATGATCAGTAAGAGCATCTCCACCGGTGCTCAGTATGTCACTTTGGATAATAAAATTAAATGACTAAGTTTAGCTGGTTTTTTTTTTGGGCAACCCCACCAATAAGACTGGAACTGCATATACGTGGGAACTACTAATAGCAAACCGCCTGGACCAATCATTATGATAGACCGATCAGAAATACTGAGCAGCAGTCACGTCCAATTTATTACACTCTGTTTTGGAGGTGCACAACTTTGTTGCGCCTTTCACCAGCCACGGCAAGCTGGACAAATTTGGTGCAGAAAAACCAATTTCCTGCGCTAAACCGGTACATTTTGATTTTTTCACAATAAATTTTACTGTCTGGAGTCATACACTGAGCACTGGTGGAGATGCTCTAAGAGGCCTCACTCAGAAAAGTGAAGGTACAAGTGTGAGTGCTGGTTCCCCTTTGTCAGCTCAAGCAGAGAAAATATAACATGGTGAGAAGTGAACTTACCCCAAGAATATGCACCATAGGACAAACAAACCACCTATGGAATCCATGTGTGAAACCACAAAATAAACCATGGTGGGAATGTTTTTTAGTTTGGAAAAATATCAACATGAACACAATGAGTAGTTGAGGAAGCTAAAGAAAAAAGGTATTAAACTGTGTCCAAAGAATGAGCACCATCCCCAAGCAAAAGTGACCTAAGTCTAGTGCTAACGCCCCAAATTAGATGAAGGCAAAATCACGAGTTTAATACAAACATCCAGAAGGAAAATGTGAGATTTGACTTAAAGGGGTGGAGGATTGTGTGCAGAGTGGGGGACTAGTGTTTTTTTATCTTCCAGTTTTGTGATGTAGTTGAGTTGGTAATCTTCCATAAGCCAATTTAGCCAAATTTGGCTATTAAAATAAGAATGGGACAGAATTAAAACATCATTATACAATTTTGGCTACCTACTTGAACCATGTATTACAGAAATTTCCAAAATTTCACAACCATAAACAAAAAAGGGTTGGTGGGGATATTCTGAAATTCAGCAGCCTAGGACAAGGCAATACTGAGTTTGGCCTCTCTTTCTTACTTTGCAGATACCACTGAAAAAGGGGTTAGACCTCTCACACTTACAATCATGTAGTCTCACTCTTCTTCTGGGTGTAATAAAAGTTTACGCAATTGGTCAATGATTGACTAGTAGTCCTATGAGACAGTTGAAAAAATGGAAAGTTGTTATGATCATACCAGCCCATTGGAAAGATGCCGTAAGATCGGTTCTACTCTTGAATAGTAGGCATTAGATTTGTCCTTCATTCTAAAAGACACATTCATGGATATAAAGTGTGTTCAAATACCCAAGCAAATTTTTTAGGGTAATGGAGTTATCTGTAAAGTCTAGTGATGGGGGGCGAGAAGGGTCAGTTTCGGCATAATAGGCCATCACACGTGTAAGTGGTAACCAAGATTTTACTAAACGAAATAACTGGGATCCAAACTAATTTTTCCAACAATTTTGGTGATAAACTGAGTTTCATCCTGTCTTTCCTTTTCCATGAGCGCCTCCCCTGCTATTACATATATTTTCACTGCTCCTATCTGTACAACTACTATAATTATTCTCCTTGTGCATTGAATCCTGAGTTTCAGCATTTCATGCTGAGATTTAATAAAATTTTCTTACTTTGCAGATACCACTGAAAGACGGGTGATAGGGGATGAAAGCAAGCCCAAAGACAGGGTGAAGAGAAGGTGACTTTACAGATAACTCTAATGTGTCGGGTAACATTTGAGGAGCTGATGTGTTCCGCAAAGGAAGGCTTGTTGTTGCTCAAGGCATTAGTTGAAGGTGCTACTCCACCATCAAATCAAGCTTTATGAATAGCTAGAATTGTTGCCTCCTATGGTGGACTCTCCCACTAATATGAAGGGCATTAAGAAAAACTTCTACTCATACAGAGATTGCTCTATGAGCCTTCCTGTATGAGCAGAAGTTTCTTTTTTGTAATGCCCTCCATACAAGCTGAAGGTTTTTGGTGATGCCCGTTGTACATGTAGAAGAGTCCACTGTACAAAGGCAACAAGGCATCACAGAAACACTTCACACGATAATACACACTTCAAATAAGTAAAGTAAAAGTTCATCTCCACAATACTTCTAGCCCTAGTAGGTGTTGCACCAACTTTAATGTTAGGGTTAGGGTTAGGGTTCAGTCAGGATCCAAATCTCAGCCGTTGATGCACGATCTGGACGGTAGAGGGTCATCTTCTCCCTCACCTCGTTTGCCGCACCCCCGACTCCCTTTGCTATTTAGTCCGCGTCCACACATACACGAGCTCGCATTGTGCTGTGGTTGTTGTCTCAAGACTTGCTATATGATAGTAGTTCTGGAGAGCTGTGCCGTGCTGCTTGCTGGTCTTGTTCTTGGTGATTTACGTTTTGAGTTTGAGAGTGATATGGAAGGAATGAAAGAGACTTCCCCCAAGTCTGATTCCATCTTTGCTACATTTTATCCTTGAGATCATGCGTTGTTTTACTCTCCTGAAGTCTCGGATGAGAATCCCTTTTTAAGGCTCGTTTTTCGAAACATTTGCAGTGGCCACCCAAAGCTTTCGCTCCCAATGAGAAAGGGGCTTGAGATCTAATGCTGCTTCCTTCAACCCTTCCTTGGATATCTCAGACTTGTCTGGTGGCATTTGTTGTTGTGGAGAGAGTTTCGTGAATCCTTTGCAAGAGCCTATCATGCTCACGAATTGGGTATCTCTGAAACTACTATAGCCGAAGCTTCAAGAAATCCGCCAACAAGCGTCTTGAGCGAAGAAGAACTTTTTGCAAAACCAAACAGCGAGAGAAAGTTCTACACATTTCAACAGATGGGTGCTCCCTCTATCACTGCGTACATGGAGGATCGACTGCAATCAAAAGGAAGGGTATCAGAATAAGCTACAAATTCAGTCGCCCAAGCTTCGTTCAGAAAGATGAGGCACTCTGTGAGTAGTTGCAATTTCTACCATCCAAGCTCCACCCATCAGTCAAAACTCGGATCGATCAACAAAAGCAGTGGTCTTTCTCTTCCTGAGGTCGATGGACACACTCTTCTTCTTCTTCAACACTGATGATGATGATGATCTTGTAGCCAGGTTGTTCTCCTCCGAGTATTCCTCCCCCCCACCTGCGGCACAAAAGACTCTCTAGTGGAAGGGTATGCACAAGGCTGCAAAGTAAAGCTACTAAGATCTCTCCCCACACTTTGTACCCTTGTGCATATTCTTCAAATGGAGCAGCTTCTGAGAGAGAGACATCCATCTATCTCTGCACAACAAATGAAAGAGAATACAGAAGCTGGAAATTTTTGCAAAGGAGAGTGAAGCTTGAATTTCATTTTGCTGCTATGCTTTTTTTACTTGCTTGCTAGCTGCTCTCTCAAGGGATTTTGTTTTGTTTTGTTTTGTTTTGATTGGGGGCTGGTTTTTATTCTTGCATGGTTGGTGGGTTGTGCCTGATTGTTGCTCTGCCGGGTACACCCTTTGCAAGGCTTCTTCCAGGGTAGCTTGCACCTGGTGCATGATACACATGACCACCACCAAAGTCGTTGCCAAAGGAGTATGTTACATAAGTGCTTTCCTCAGCTCTGCTACTGCTGCTGCTACCTAAATGATTCCATGTCCTTGTTCTTCTTCTTGTCTGACTCAGCAACTTTTGAGTTACAAAGCTGGAAAAAACAGCAAGCAGCTGAATGAGTGAGAACAACAACAACAACAACAAGAGTGTGAAAGAAGTGAAAGATACAGGAGCATGATTATGAGACCCCAACACAAAACAAAACAAAACAAGTGGAAGCAACAAGGAGAAGAAAAACACAGCAACATTCAGTTGCAGTACGTTGTTCTCGCATGCTCGCTAGCTTGGCCAGAATCCATGGGAGTCGACTGAAATGCGTCTGCAATCCTCCTCCACTGCGCAGTGGAGAGACGAGATGGTGAATTTTCGCATCCTGGCGACCAAAAAAAAAAAGGGGTCTAAGTCGCCATATTTACACAATAGGTTATATAATTAATTAATTAATTATATTCCTCAAGTGGGTCCACTGGCGATGTGAAAATTCGCCCCAAAAAAAGACCCACTACAAATTAATTAATTAATTAATTATAAAATTATAAATATATATATATAAAGACACTGGGTTTGGAACATGTTGTCAAAATAAGTAGGAAGAATCCTTATGTTTTCTACTTTCTTTCCTCCCTGATCTAACCTGTCGCCAAATTTGGCTAAAGTCCTCTTGTGGATGATGGCTAACTCAACCATAATACACTCCTCTTAGTAGTGGGCTAGTGGCCAAAGCTAACCATAAAAGTGGCAAAAGTCCGCAAATATTTTGGAACCCTAATTAAAAACCTTAAAGAAAACACCTACCCAATAAGCTGAACTTAACCTCCTTGGGTTTGGGGTTTAAGAGAAGTAGATATGTATGTATGTATGTATGTATGTGTATATGTATGTATGTATGTATGTTTTATGGAAACTGCCCGTTATACAGGGTCATTTGTGCCAGGTGAAAAGTTTGTTGTTGGTGAGGAATTTGGGGGGCAAGCAAAGCTTTTTTTTTCTGTATGGGCAGAAAATTGGGCACAAATGGCCAGCGGGCCTGGCATGTTCCGTAACATAATGGTCTTCATGATTTGCACAATGGGTGCAATTGTGGAGTTGCGAGAAGGACGGGCAGATTTTACAACATCCGGAATGGGCATGTGCTTTTGGAACAAACCATTTAGGTTATACCTGAAATTTAGGGCAGGCCTTCCTTCTGCAGGCATTATGTACAAAATTATTTATTTATTTATTTATTTACTCGTTTCTTTGCATGCAAAATGGTGGAAGAAGAAGGTGTCTTTGATTGAGGAATGCATATTCCGTGCAAGAAAGGTGCTTTCAAATACAAACGAATGAAAAAAAAAA